>Ga0265798_10011725_pt1 | contig 10651 bp, 7 predicted proteins | sample P3T30metagenome_FD_192430 | JGI IMG/M metagenome (GOLD analysis project Ga0265798, IMG submission 192430) | Plant litter microbial communities from East Loma Ridge, Irvine, California - P3 T30 | ecosystem: Environmental > Terrestrial > Plant litter > Unclassified | place: USA: California... | reverse complement strand
AAACCGAAAAATTAATGGTCGCTGAGGAAAGATATTATAAGTCCACCGAAAAAGAACTGAATGAATTTTGCGATACGTATTTTGAAAACGATAGCGAAATTGAAATCTATTGTACGCAGAAGTTCATCCCCATGAAACTTGACTGACCTACACCAAATCGGCCAGCTCCTGCCCTATTTTGCTGCCTATGGCAACACCCATACCGCCCAGCCTTACGCCGCAGTATACATGTGCCGAAAGCTGCTCCACAACAGGATGTTTCTGGCTACCCAGGCCCATGATGCCGCTCCAGCGGTGCGCAACGGTAAAATCGGTATGGGGTAATATAACCTCGCGAAGCAATTGCTCCAGACGGTTTTGTATCAATTGGGTTTCTCCAAATTCGGTGGTGGTTTCGCCATCAAAATTAAGGTTGCGGCCGCCGCCAAAGAGAATGCGGTTGCCCACATTCCTAAAATAGTAATATCCGCGGTCTATATGAAAAGTGCCTTTTATGTCCAGGTCGGGAATAGGATCTGTAATAAGCACCTGTGCACGTGCGGGTTTTACGGCACCCTTAGTAAGGCCGCCGGCAAAACCATTGGTGGCAAACAGTAATTTTTTAGTAAAGAAAGAAAAATCATCCAGGGCAATTTCTACGCCGTCGGCTTTTTCATGGCAGGCAGTAACCGTTTGGCTGTTCAGTATCAGGATGTCATTGGCCACAGCCTGCTTGAGCAGTGCCTGCATCATGGCACCGGTATCAATCTGGCCTTCAAAAGGGTTAAAAATCAGGGATTCTTTAGTGCCGGCAAACCCAAAACGGTCGGTTTCACGGGCAAACACATCGGCTTTAAACAGCGGGCGCAGCACATCGTTTACAAACGGCAGGCGGCGCAGGCAGTTGTCATAACCGGCAGTATCATCGTCAAGGAAAATTTCATATCCGCCGTAAGGCTTAAGATCAATAGCAGTATCGCCCAGGCGTTTGCGCAGTAATTGCAGCCCTTCCCAGCGTTTTTGTATCAGGCTTACCACCTCTTCTTCGGTGTGGTAATTAAGGTCGTCTATAATTTCGCTCAGGCTGCCAAAACAGGCAAACCCGGCATTTTTGGTGCTCGCGCCCTGGGGCAGCGGCCCTTTTTCTATTACGAGTATCTTACTTTGCGGAAAACGCTCACGCAGCCGTAAAGCTGCATGAAGCCCAACAATGCCGCTGCCAACAATGGTATAATCGACATTGGTAAACCAGCTGTTTATTTCCCACCAGCTGAGCTTCATTGTTATCTCGGGAAGATGTTGGTTTCATCATCATTAGCCTCATCAATAGCTTCCTGCTCTGTAACTTTGTTGCCTTTAAGGGCGTTAAGTATAAGCGGCACGGTAGTAACCAGCACAATAATAATAATGATGTACTCTATGTAATGTTTAAGGTCAATATCAAACTGTTCTTTAAAAAGGGTAGAAAGGTAGTGCCCGGCAAGTATAAGCGCAAAGGCCCATGCAAAAGAGCTTATTACGTTATAAAACATAAACTTCTTTTTATCCATTTTTACAACACCTGCAATAATAGGTGCAAAGGTGCGTATAACCGGAAGAAAACGGGCAAAAATGATGGCGCGGCCACCGTGTTTCTGGAAAAACTCTTCAGATTGGATAAGGTATTTTTTCTTGAACCAAAACGAGTCTTTTCTTTTATATAGGTAGCTGCCGCTGCTGGCACCAAACCAGTAGCCAAAGGTATTACCTATAATACCCGAAATTGCCACCATAACTGATAGTACAACCACATTAATGTGCTCGCTGCCAAAATCTACAACGGTGTGCATTAGCGCCTCGCTGTAAATACCCGCAAGGAATAAAAGGCTGTCGCCCGGCAAAAAGAAACCTGCAAAAAGGCCTGTTTCGGCAAAAACAATAAACAGTACTACATAAATGCCAATAGGTACACCACCCAGTTTAAGGTTGATGTAAAACTCAGGGTTTATTAACTGCATCCAGTCAAAACCATTTTCCATATCTTTTTAAAATTTAGTTTGTCAAAATAATTATTTCCTCTCCCACTTATCTACCGCGCTTGTAGCCAGCGCATTGCCCAGCACGTTTGTCATGCTTCGGGCCATATCACAAAAATGATCTATGGGCAGTACTAAAAATATACCTGCTTCGGGTATATCAAACATGGCGCAGGTAGCCACCACCACAATAAGCGATGCACGGGGCACACCCGCCACACCCTTACTGGTAAGCATAAGCACCAGCAGCATAAGCAGCTGTTTTTGCCACTCCATATCTATGCCATAAAACTGTGCTATAAACAGGCTGGCAAACGTCATGTACATCATGCTGCCATCAAGGTTAAACGAGTAACCTAACGGCAACGTAAACGATACTATTTTAGGGTCGCACCCAAAACGCTCCAGCTCCTCTGTAAGCTTAGGGAAAACGGCCTCGCTACTGGTAGTGCTAAAGGCAATAAACAAAGGGCTTGCAAGGCGCTTAAGTAAAGTAAACAGCCTTTTGCCCAGTATTATATAGCCTGCAATTAAAAGTAAAACCCACAACAGGGCTATGCCCAGTGCAAAATCGAGCAGGTAAATTATATATACCTCTACAAGATCTAACCCATATAATGCAAAAGCAGCGGCAATGGAGCCAAAAATGCCCAGCGGCGCCACCCACATAATATAGCCAACCATTTTTAAAATGGCATGCGCAATAGTATCGAGCACTTTAATAACCGGCTTGCCTATCTCGCCTATTGCAGCCAAAGCTATGCCAAAGAATATAGAGAACACCACTATTTGCAGCATCTCGTTTTTAGCTAACGCTTCAAAAAGGCTTTCAGGTATAATGTGGGCTACAAAATTATCCATCGTGAAAGATTTTGTTCCCGTAGCAAACTCATCTGCCTTAGCGGTATCTACAAAACCACGTATGCTTTGCGGCACGTGTTTGCCTGGCTGTAGCCAGTTAACCAGCGCCATGCCCAGTAATAACGATATTAAAGATGCTGTAATAAACCATGCCATGGCCTTACCGCCCACACGGCCCACCATTTTCATATCGCCCATTTTTGCAATACCGGCCACAAGGGTGGTAAGCACAAGCGGTGCAATAATCATTTTTACAAGCCTTATAAATATTGTGCCCAGCAGTTTTATGTTTTTAGCAAAAGCTGCGGCATCATCTTTAGGGTACTTGTAGTATACAAAAAGCCCCAGAAACACCCCCAGGAATAAACCCGCAAGTATGGTAAGGAATAATTTTGTGTTGCTTTTCAAAAGTGCCTGTTTTTAAGTGCGGCAAATTACTCATATTTTTTCAAACACAGGTTTTTTTAGCCCATTTACTATTGGTATTTTTTAATTTTACCAAACAGTAACCCTAAATTAAAGCGGTGTTTAAAACGCACAGAAAATTTTTATGTTTCTGCCAAAAACGCCATCTTCCTTAAAATGATTACTTTTAGGGCTTGTAAAAAACACACTACATAAATGAAACGCATCATAATTTTAATTGTAAGCACGATGGGATTAACAACGGCTGCACAAAAAACAATGACTCCGGAAATGCTATGGACCCTGGGCCGCGTGAGCACCCTTGGGATTTCTAAAGATGGCAAAGCCATTGTTTATAAGGTATCTACGCCAGATATGGCCGAAAACAAGAGCAACTCAAAATTTTACACCATACCGGTAGGTGGCGGCAACGCTACCGAAGTAACCGACTACAAGGATATGCTTAATGACAAGTATATTTCGCCCGATGGCACACTCTATCTTACCAGTAAAGAAATTAAGGTGGATAAGGTAAACGGCGGCGATTTTTATCCGGAGCTTGAGAAAAGCACTGTGCAGGTATACAACGGCCTTGATTACCGCCACTGGGATACCTGGAATGATGGAACGCACAACCACGTGGGCTTTACACCCATAGCCGATAAGGAAAAGTTTACTGATATTATGGCGGGTGAACCGTTTGATGCACCACAAAAACCGTTTGGCGGCGAGGAAGACTATACCTGGAGCCCCGATGGCAGGAGCATTATCTATGTATCTAAAAAGAAGGCGGGTACGGAATATGCTACCAGCACTAATACAGATTTGTACCAGTATGACCTGGCAACTAAAAAAACGGTTAACCTTACACCAAACAACCCGGGTTATGATACGGCTCCGGCTTATTCGCCGCAGGGCGACCTAACCTGGCTACAGATGAAGCGCGACGGTTATGAGGCCGACAAAAATGATATTATTGTGCGCCACAAAGGCGTTGATATTAACCTTACCGCCGCTTGGGATGGCACCGTAGATGCCTTTACCTGGAGCGAAGACGGCAAAAAAGTGTACTTTTTAGCCCCGATAGACGGCACCAAGCAGTTGTTTGAGGTTAACTTTCCGGGGATGACAAAAATTGCGATTACCGTTAAGCAGGTTACCAATGGCGATTTTGACGTAAATACCATCGTGGGTTTTAGCGGAAACAGTGTTATTGTAGAGCGTGCCGATATAAACCATGCTACAGAGATTTTTAGTTATGACCTTAAAAAGAAAACGTGGAAACAAGTTACCACCGTTAACGATGCCGTGTTTAAAAACATTGCACTGAGTAAAACAGAACGCCGCTACGTTACCACTACCGATGGTAAGAAGATGCTGGTATGGGTGGTGCTTCCGCCAAATTTTGACCCCGCTAAAAAATATCCTACCTTATTATATTGCCAGGGCGGGCCACAAAGTGCGCTAACGCAGTTTTACAGCTTCCGCTGGAATTTCCAGGTAATGGCAGCACAGGGCTATATTGTGGTGGCGCCCAACCGCCGCGGCATGCCGGGCCATGGCGTAGAGTGGAACGAAGCCATAAGCAAAGACTGGGGCGGGCAGGTAATGCACGATTATATCTCGGCAATAGATGATGTATCTAAAGAACCTTATGTAGATAAAAAAAGGCTGGGTGCCGTGGGTGCCAGCTATGGTGGCTACTCAGTATTTTACCTGGCAGGCATACACAACGGCAGGTTTAAAACCTTTATAAGCCACTGCGGCGTGTTCAACCTGCAGAGTATGTATGGCACAACCGAAGAAGTGTTCTTTAACAACTGGGATGCCGGCGGCGCCTACTGGGAAAAAAATAACGAAGCAGCACAAAAATCATACACGTCCTTTAACCCGGTTAATATGGTAGAGCGCTGGGATACTCCTATAATGATAATACAGGGCGGCAAAGACTTCCGCGTGCCTATAGGCCAAGGTCAGGAAGCTTTTCAGGCAGCGCAGCTCAGGGGCATACAAAGCCGTTTTGTTTACTTTCCTGATGAAAACCACTGGGTGCTGAAACCGCAAAATGCTATGGTGTGGCAACGTGAGTTTTTTAAATGGCTGGAAGAAACATTGTAAGTTCGGCGTAGGATTCAGGGTTTATGGTCACGGGCAGAAGTGTGAAACCCGCAACCCGCAACCAATAAATTTACATGATTTTCACAAAAACATAACTATTTGTAAATTTTCTGTATTTTAGCGCTGTGATATACGCTAAACTAAACAACATTATTTATGTCTAATTTTTCATTGAAGCCTTTTCTCGCGGCTTCGCTTTTATTTGCAGGTTTACACGGCACTTATGCCCAGGACTACCTTGTAAATTCACTAAACAAAAACCAAAGTGCAAACAGTAAGGATGCCTTTACCTTTACTGATGTTGTAAATATCGAAAATACCCCGGTTAAAAACCAGGGGTCAAGCGGCACGTGCTGGAGTTATTCGGCAAACTCGTTCCTGGAGAGCGAAATGATCCGTATGGGTAAGCAGCCGGTAGAAATTTCGCAAATATATACCGCACGCAATGCTTATATAGAAAAAGGCAAGAACTATGTAAAAATGCACGGGGCCATTACCCTGGGCGATGGCGGTGCACTGCACGATGTTATAAACATGTACCGCACCTATGGCGCTATGCCACAGGCGGCTTACACGGGCCTAAACTATGGCACTGCAAACAACAAGTTTGACGAAATGCAGGCTATGGCAAAAGGTGTGCTTGAAGCTGCGGTTAAAAACCCTAACGGGCAGCTATCGCCAAACTGGCTAAAAGCATACACTTCTGTAATTGATACTTATCTTGGAGATGTGCCTCAAACCTTTGATTATAAAGGCAAAAAATATACGCCGCAGTCTTTTGCTAAAGATGTGGTGGGTATAAATCCTGACGAGTATGTAGAAATATCGTCGTTTAAAGAGCACCCGTACTATTCTCAGTTTGTGCTTATGGTGCCTGACAACTGGAGCCTTGATGTAGTATATAACGTTAAGATGAATGACCTTACCGACATTATAGACAACGCCCTTAAAAACGGATATACAGTGGGCTGGGCCGGTGACGTGAGCGAAAAAGGCTTTAGCTGGAAGAACGGCGTGGCTTATATTCCGGCAAAAAACTTTGCCGATATGACACCACAGGAAAAAGAAGAGATATTTAAAGGCCCTAAAGCCGAAATGGAAATTACTGAAGATATGCGCCAGGCGGCTTATGACAACTACAATACTACCGATGACCACGGTATGCACATTGTAGGCCTTAGCAAAGACCAGAACGGCAAAGAGTACTACATAGTTAAAAACTCATGGGGCGTTACCAACGATTATAAAGGGTACCTGTACATGAGCAAAGCTTTTGTAAAATACAAAACCACTGCCATACTGCTTAACAAAGGCGGGCTTCCAAAAGACCTTGCCAAAAAAATGAGCATCAAGCAATAAGTTTTCGAAACCGAAAAATAAAATCCCGAAGTAACCTTTGGGATTTATTTTTTTATAGATTTGCCGCAACACACTTAAAATCACCCTATGAAAAAACAAATCTCCTTACTGATGGGCTTTTTTAGCCTTACGGCTGCTATTGCCCAAACCGAAGTTACCGACGCACCAGCCGGCGGCACCGTAGAAAAATCGTTGTTTAATGTGCAAACCGGAGCAGTGGGCCTTTGGGTAAGCAACGAATTTGGGTTATCTGACCGCTGGGCACTGCGCACCGAAGCCGGCATGGACCTGTTTTATTATGATTCTTTCTGGACAGATGAAAGCGGCACCGTACTGGCACCCAGCATAAGCATAGAGCCACGCTGGTATTATAACATTGCAAAAAGGGCGCGCAAAGGCAGGCACACGGCTAACAACAGCGCTAATTTTGTAACCCTTGCCGTTGAGTTTTTTCCGGATTGGTTTTTAGTGGGCGATGCACCGAGCTATCTATATATACCCAACCAGATTAGTTTTATACCCAAGTGGGGCATGCGCCGCGCTATTGCAAAAAGTAATTTTAATTATGAGCTGGGCATTGGCATAGGTTACCTGCAGTACCTTGACAACAAAGATTATATAGAAAGCTCTACCGGAGAGGTGGGCGTTGACCTGCACATAAGGATAGGCTATACCTTTTAATATTGAATCCCGGTTTATGCCGGGATTTTTTATATGTTGAAATTTTACCGAATGGGTTGATTTGGAATTTGAGATTCCTCAATTGCGCTGCGCCTCGTTCGCTATCGCCTTTAACCACTAAGTCCACAATCCCAATAGCTATCGGGATTACACAAAGGCCACTACGTAAACCACCTAAAGGCGGAAGTTCACAAAGCTTTGTGTTCTTTAAATGACACTATTATCAGTTACTAAATAAGATTCCTCAACTCCGCTGCGCTGCGTTCGGAATGGAACACCGGTAACTTCGAACTCTGAACTCTGAACTCTGAACTCTGAACTCTGAACTCTGAACTCTGAACTCTGAACTCTGAACTCTGAACTCTGAACTCTGAACAAAATTAATCCTTCCCTCCCAGCTTAACTTTAACTTTGCCATCTTTATCGTCTTCGGCAGTAAGGTGCACTACAATACCTCGGTTGCGGCGTTTTTCAAGTTCTTTTTTATCGGTAATATCCTTGTCTTTTTTAGGGTTGCGCAGCGGCACATCTACATAAATCTGCGTGCCTTTACCAAAAGAATACACACCCTCAACATCCATATTCAGCACGCTGCTGTTTATCTTCATGGGCCGTATGGTAACCTTTTCGCCCTTTACATCAAGAGTACCCTTTAGGTCATAAAACTCGATATTCTTCATATCCCGGAACGGAAACGCAAACTTGCCCACATCATGCACGGGGCCAAAGTCAATAAGCTCGCCCTTTTTAAGGTTAAACGTTACAATACCGTCCATAGACCGGGGCACCAGTTTACCGCTGTCGTTTATCCTGCCCGACACGTTAGCACGCGATGAAAAATAACCTTTAAGGTTTTGTGAGGTAAGGCTCTCCATACCAAAATTATCAAATGCCTTAAAAAACTGGCTGACGTTTACATTATTTATAACGGCATCCATACGGTAGGTATTTACAGTGCCCTGCGCCATGCTGCCGTTAATAAGCAGGGAGCCCCCGGCATGGTTAAGGCCCAAATTTTTAAGCAGTACGCTGTTATTTTGCAACACTATTATAGCACGGGCATTTGTAGCGTAAAAATTGTTATAGTACAGTTTATCTACCTTCATCTTCATGTCAACATTGGCTTTTTCAAAAAGCTGGTCAAGGTCATCGCTCACATTGCCTTTGTTGCCCTTTTTAAGTTTTGACTGCGCTTTTTTACGGCTGCCCAAAAAAGACATAAACTCGCCTATGTGCAGCTGCGGACTATACATGTTCCACTCCAGCACCACCTTATCAGGGTCGGTATAATACACGTTTAGGAAGTTTTTAATGCTGCCCTCCATATTAATAATGCTCTTACCGGTTTTTAGCACCACTTTGCTGATGAACAAATCATCTTTGGTAAAATTAAGCGCTACCGATACATCTTTAAACTCAAGTTTTCGGGGCACATAGTTAACCGTGGCATTCTTTACATCAATAACACCGTTAACCAGCGGCTTGGTAAGTTTGTAGTTTACAATATCGGCCCTAAAGTTAACCTTAACAGCGGCTGTGCCTTTGCTAAATTTTACCAGGTCTTCATCTATCAGTCCACGTAATTTTTCTATAGGGAAGGATGATGAAAAATCGCCTACGGCCATTGGCTTTTCGAGATTAAGGATAGAAACCTTTTTCATTTCAAACGGAATCTCGGCATAAGCCCCTTTAAAATTGTATAACCGTATGGCCGAGTTGGCATCGGTAATGCCTTTTCCCTTAACATGCTCATTAGTAAAAACTCCGGTAAAGTTGCAGTTTTCTACCGGCCCGCCCGGAGTATCAAGCAAATTATCCTTAATTTTTGCCGTGACAATTATTAGCGGGTCGCCGCTGCTGTTAAAGTCGCCATCCAGGATGCAGGTAACAGCAATGGGCTTAACCAGGTTAAACATCATCAGCTTTTCGGTAATATTATTAGACAATAAGTGGGCGGCATTCTTCCATAAAATGCGTTCATTTTCGATATTTATCAAAAATTTAGAGTTTGTACCCATACCCAGGCGCGCGCTAATGGTAAAACGTTCGCCGCCTATATCAAGCCTTTCCGGAGCAAAATCAAGATTGCCATCATCTTCATTATAGGTTATGTCAAAATTGCCCTCAAGCGTTTTATTTTTGATAAAGCTGCCCCTCTCTGTATTAAAAGCCATGCTTTGCGCCAGCGCATCAAGGCTTATTCCGGCCTTAAAACCGTTGCTTGTATAATTAAGCTTTGCCAGCAGGTTGTTAATAGTAAATTTATAAAGCTTGTTGTTCTTGCGGTTATCGGCAGTAAGTTTTACGTTTTCAAGTTCCAGTTTTCGCAGTTCGGGCAGGCCGCCGCCAGACGATTTTCCGCCGGCCGTTTTGGGTTTCTTTTTAAACACATCGGCATTACTGTACCCTAATGTGTCTACATAGATATCTATAGCCGCATTATTAATGGTGATCTTTTTTATTTGCACCGCACCCCTAAAAAGGGCAAAGGTATTTAAGGCTACCTCGGCATGGGCTGCAGTAAGAAAAGTGCGCTTATGGGTGGCGTAGAGGCTATCGCGCAGCACAACATTTTGAAGGCGTAATGATATGTTAGGGAAACCCTGTAAAAAAGTAGTTTCCATATCGCCTATTTTCAACGTTCCGGTAATACCGTCATTGAGCTGCGCGGTAACCGATGAAAGGACTTCTTTTTTATGGGTATTAATGTACCAGGCCAGGCCCACATATGCCATTATCAACAATAAAAACAAAGCTAAAAGTATGCGCGCAGTAATGCGGCCCCACCGCGGCAGCGCAACCTGCCAGTAATTTTTTGCCGTAGCATATTGTTTTTTCATAGGTATAGTATAGGTGTGGCAGGTGCAACCCATTAAAATTACGTATAGGTTATCCAAACATAGTATAATGTTTGTTAAATGTTATACAGACAATAAAGGGACAACGGTATTTACGCAAACGATTTCATTGCTGTTTTGGCTTAAAATAGTATAGACAAAACATAGACACAGCCATTTAAAAAACCTTCTCTTAGATAAAACAAGTACTTTAGCCGCACCCAATATTACACCGAAAGCCCACTATTTACTAATGTTTTATAAGTTGTCACTTACAAAACACGCCAAAAGAAATGTCAGAAATTTTACACAAGCTGCATTTTAAGTACGAGGTACTTAAAAGAATGGCTACGATTGCCACGCGCAAAAGCAAAAAGATTAAAATGCTGTACATTG
>Ga0265798_10011724_pt1 | contig 10652 bp, 14 predicted proteins | sample P3T30metagenome_FD_192430 | JGI IMG/M metagenome (GOLD analysis project Ga0265798, IMG submission 192430) | Plant litter microbial communities from East Loma Ridge, Irvine, California - P3 T30 | ecosystem: Environmental > Terrestrial > Plant litter > Unclassified | place: USA: California... | reverse complement strand
ATATTCCAACCATAGAATGGTATACTCACTGTTGATCCTGGAGTGGGAAGCGAATCCACCCTGCGATCCAGTCCACTTGGGAGGAGCATCGCTCCTAGGTCCATGAGTTCCGTGACCGTGGGAAGCAGGTGGGTGAACAAGTGCGATCCTTGGGGCGAATGGTACACCGCTAGCGAGTGTACGGGATGTAGGGAGGAGGTTGATCCTAGTGGAGAAGGCAGCCATTATGTATACCTTGTTTTATAGTAATGTATAGGATCTGTTGAATGGTCGCTATCGGATTGGATCAAGCAGAGTAGGGACACTCTGAACCACGGAATCATTTAATTCCGGAAATTCCCGTACACTCATGACTCACCCGATCCCATGTGGCAGTATCTTATAGGTGACAGCTTAGAGTATAGGTGACGCTGTATGCATAATGCAAGGACCAGTGGTGTCCTGTGAGCTGCAGATATACTAAGCTTCACTCACTCTGTGTGCGAAAATGGGAGAGCTTCGATGCATGTCAGTCATCAGAACAGACTTCTTCCGAATAGGGACCCTTCGGCTGGCAGACTGTTTCGTGGAGTAGTGCATACATGCCGGCTCTGTGTGAAGCAAACTATGTCGGTGCTTGACGGTCTTTGTGAACGACACCCTGCATAAAAAGAGACCTATGATTCCTAGACCAGCTTCTCTAGTCTACCATGGCAGACCTCTAAATCAAGTTTGGAGACCCCAACAGCTTCCGTCACGCGTTTGAAACAACTTGACCACCATCACCCTCCAACATTCACCAAAATAGCGGCTAATCACACCGCAATGCCTTCAGTCCCCATCAACCTAGCCACTTTACCGGCTCACTCAATATTTACATCGAGCGATGGCAAGGGTAAGCAGGATGATTGGGAACTCGTTGACGCACCAAATACCGATTTGGTCGGCACGAAATCTAGTAGGATGATTCTGAGGGATAAGGATTTAGTAGTCGCTTCTGGAGCTGAAGTGCGGATGTGCAGTATAGCTGGAGATGCTTGGAAAGTTGACGGTGGGGCTGTGGGACCATATAAAGTAAGCTCGGCGAGCCGGATCCGTCCAACGAGCTGATATCAGACCCTCAAGTCGGAATGCCTAAATTTTACAGTCGAGTCTCTAGTCTTGAATCCCACTGAGCGATTGCTCGCTGTAGTCGGCAAGAAGCAAGTCGCTGTGCTTGTTCTTCCCACCCTGCGTCTAGGTGACGATGTCTCTGGAGAGCTGAAATGCCGGTATGCTTTCTCAACGGAAATCTTCTTGAGTCGGGCTGACGGACAGGTCATTCGCGATTGATGAATTCGAGTACTCTTCAGGCTCACAACAGGTGGTCTCTAAAGTTCTTTGGCACCCGTTGGGTGAAGCAGGAGAGTCACTCTGGATCTTGACTTCGGATGGACGATTGCAGTACGTCTCTCGGCTATCGTGGAGTGTAGGAGCTGATGAGTAGCGAATACGATATACGCCGCCCCGACGATCCCACACAGACTTTTACTTTCCTACCCCAAGCTTCTTCTGCTTCGTCATCGAAATTTACAGCTATCGACCCCCTATCCCGCTACGCCACCTCATTCGCTTTCACTCCCTATTCCCCCTCGATATTCGACTTTTCTCCCTTGACAGTCACTGTCCTCATCGCAAACGGAGACGTTTATACCATGAACCCGATATTGCCTCTCCGCGCCGAACTTCCATTGAGATACCTGCAGGGCTTAAAGGCCTATGCGAAGCAACGTCGTCGTAAGGCCGAAGACGGTCGGGATGGATTAGGGATAGACCAGGCGGATAGCTGGGATATCTGGATCGGAGACTTGATCAAGCAGTATAGGGAGGGAAGCAAGGTCGAGGACTCGCCAAACAGATCATCAAATCGCTCATCGAGCTCGGCGCCGGCGGATCGAAATAGCAAAGAAGATAATGTCAAGGTCCATCCACCGCACCTGACCTCGACAGGAGGTCCAGCGACCGGCTCACACAAAGCTCTACTACGACAAGGACCTGTAATCTTTACTCCAGCGCCACAAGAGGCGGACGAGGATGAAGAGACGTACGCGAGCGACATTGCTATCCTAAAGGTGCCAACTCACGACGGCGACGACGAAGAGGATACCGCCCGCGAAGAAGTCAGGGTGATGAGCATAGCGTGGTCTAGCTCTCGAGTGGATATTGGACTATATAACGAAGTGTCGGAACCAGTATGGGTCGACAATGACGTGAGTGTCGTCTCTTCTGTATCCTGCGACGCTGATTGACAGATCCCACAGCAGGCTAATCCAACGATACCTATCCTGGAATCAGTCTACCTCAGCGCCGCTTCTTCAGATGAGCCTGTGGTGGCTCCCACCTTCGTCATCGATGCCGTGTACGCCGATACAATCCATGTCCGACACTCCCAAGGGTTGTCCAGCATTAACACTCGTCCGCTACTGGATTCTGTCCTTGTTGGCGGTAACGATGACTCGGGTAGCAGTGTCGCATCGCTAATCTCTACCGATGGGTAAGTACTTGGCATCTCGATTGACCACGCAGAAGCTGATCGGCAGATCACAAGCACAAGCCATCGTTGGATCCGCTGCATTCTGCAATATATCGCTTGGATACGGTATCCTCGCACTCACCGCCTCTCAACAACTGGCGTCTTCCGAACTGGACTTCCGCGCCAATGAACAGAGCATCGCAGCCATCGCTCCCAAAAGCCACGACTCCTCGGCTCAACCTTACTCGGACGATCGATCATTCCTTGCTAAACAACCCGACATCACGACCTTGATAGACGGCACGATCTCCTACACAAAATACACTCCACCAAACATCCGCGCCAACAAGGATATTCGTGGACCCGTGGAGAACATCACTGCCGCCCATTTGAAACTACTAGGGGAAGTGACCGTCGATATTCGAAAACGTACTGAAGCCATTCGAGCCGCTTCTCAAAAAGTCGAAAATCGCCTAGATCTCCAAGTGAGGGAATATCAACGACAAATCAAATTACTTAAATCCGCTCGAGGCGAGATGAAGGGTCTATCGGGGGACGATGGGTCAGAGAGGGTCACTGCTATTGCGTCAAAGCAGCGGGAACTGGGCGAGAGACTGGATAGGGTTCTGAGCAGTGCGATGGCAAGTCACAAAGGACCGGATGTCAGTGAGAGCGAGAGGAAATGGTTTGATGAGCTGGAGAGGCTACATGATAAAGTCGGAGGTCTATCGACCAAGTTCAGTCAGGTGAGCAGACCTTTCCCCTCTTCCTTGATCAAGTCTGATCTTCAGATGAGCCAGCAAGTCGAAAAGGCAAAATCAGGACCTAAAAGCGCGCCGAAAGAGGTTGAAGCTCCGAAGAACGAAGCGGATATCAAGCCTCTCAAAACGCAGGTCGATGCTGAATCGGAGGAGATTAGGAAGATGCTTCGGAAAATGGATAGGTTGAGCGTGAGAGTGGAAGCAGCCATGATCGAGGGGGAAGAGTCGGATTGATGATATCACAACGCATGCATGATCTACTACGATTGGGAGAGTGGTTTTCTGATAATGGATTCATGCATATAATCAGATCTTTGCGGTCTCCTTCTCTGAGCCTAGTGTGCCCTCCGATACGATCTTGCCGTCAAGTTCCTGGGCGACCTAGCTCCATCAGCAAGGATTTGTAAAATGGGTACTCACCTCCTTGCCTAGTTCCTTGATCCTCTCGACATCGTGTCCGATCAAACTGACGTGGACACCCTTGTATAAGAATGGGTCTGAGGTCAGCTGGACGAATCTGGAATAGGCCATGCAGCAGGCACTTACATGAACCAACTCGAATGCCTTCCTTCTTAACCCTCGCCTGGAGCTCGGTCAAATATGGCGCAATCACTGACTCTGCTTGGCTAAACTCGTTAGCTCGATTCCAGAGCGTGAGTCACTGGGAATCTGGGTACTTGCAGTCCAGCGGCTGACCGGTTGTGTGCTAGAACTCACTTTGTAAAGATCAGATGACGGAAAGGCTTGGACGATGCCGGTGGAAGGGGCAAGTAGGGAGTCAAGCCAAGCAGCAACTGCTGGAATAGACTTGGGATACCTGGGAACACACAAAGCTGTCATCAGCATTACATCTTCCGAGCGTATGACAGACTCACCTTTCCACCCAGTCTCAGGACAGGAACCCATTTATCTTCTGCAACGAAGATGAGTTCACTCCTCGCCCCACCCTGTCCGTCACCTCCATGACCGCCCTTGCCGATTGGGAAAAGCGCCATTCGATCCCTAGCTTCCTTCTGCGCCGGCGTAGCTTTTAGCAATTCCTCTTTCCTCGCATCGGACGATAACTCAAACATTCTTCGTTTGACTTCATCGTCATGTTTGAGCGGTAACTCAAAGGCTGCACCAAGAGATGCGTAAGTGATATCTGTAGTTCAGCTCAGTTTCCAGCAAGAGTATAGGCATTCGGATCTGTCCATGGACTCGAGGGTAGTGGTGGAAGGACAGAGAATTGTACCGCGTCTGCCAAGGTATGGCCTTTGAGGAGCTTAGGACTCACCATCGTGGGTTGGGCCGATACCTCCGGAGGTGACTACGAAATCGTACTGTTTGGTCATACGGCGTGCTGCTTCAACGCTGGGTATATCAGCTCTTTTCTTTCTTGATTCATTCGTATGAGATTTCTGAGTGAGGGTGCGGGTCCAGTCGCTCAGGTGTAGGAAAATTGGCGGTGTTGAAAGTAGGATTGTGAAATGGACGACTCCTTGTGGATGTTTCTCCATCAATCATATGTGATTCTCGAGGGTCTTGGTCGATCATAACCGAAGAACAATCTGACTCACATCTCTTCTTCATCGTCCGCAATCACCTCTATGCGTTTACTGGCTGATTAGTATGTGCGGAATACCAAAGACAGGGTAAGACTTACAGCTCAATGCCTAGATCGAAACAGAATTGGGCGAGGAAGCTATATGGTCAGCTCAAATCGTATCTTGTGGAGCTTTGGGCAGTGATGGATCATGTGTGAGGGGGCTGGGTGGGGAGTGACGGCGGGAGAGGCAGTCGGAGTAGGACGGCGGCTGGTAGCCCAGCGAAGGAACGTTGGCCCTCCTCGTCCCCAAGGGCGCTTTCTTTGGGATCGTCCGTTATTCCATGAGAGTTCACCCTTATCCTGACAGTAGCTCCAGACGTAGTACTCACTTGCTATTGGTGTCCTTAGTCTTGCCGTTCAAGACTTCGTCTCTGGCTAGTTAGACATAGTACAAGACTACCTGATATCGCTCACCCAATGATGATACATCCTGCGGTTCTGGGAGCGTCAGCGAAGCCAAACATTTGAGTCGCATGAAACTGACTTGATGTATCCGCCTTCACCCAGAGGATTAGGCAACGACGCTGGATCCGTCACTTTCATATCCTGCCTTGCGGATGCCATTGCTCGGAGTTTCTGCGTGATAGGTGAGATCAAGGGGAACGTTGTTGGAGTTGTATATCTACAATATGGTTTGACTGTCCTGAAGAGTACCTGTACAGATGAGAACCTGCTGAGCATGTGGTCGGTATATAAGGGTAGTGCGGTCACTCACTTACTTGGTCTCGATGACGGTGAACGACCAATGTGGAGGTAACCATCTACTTAATTCAGTTTACCGTTAGTGCCTCACTCATTCACACACGTCTATCTTACCCTGAATAGTAATCTCAGCAAACATTTGTGGGCCACCGAATAACACTATGCCTAGGACACCCATCTTGTAATCATAGTATATCCATATCTAATCACAAATCTCCGACCCGACCGCTGTCTTGGAGGTTCATCAGAGGAGCCGCTTGTATCGACATATCTTGAACACCACGGGGTGTATCGGCGTTAAGGATCAATGAGCGACAACGCCGCTTCTCACGATTCTGCGCATTCAGAGGTCCACCCGGACACGCGGGCCGGTATGGACGATGATCAACAAGATGATGTGAAGGAGACGGATGATGAAACACTGCTGCAGTCCGTAGCAGAGGCCGATGCCCCTGTAGTAGAGGAGTCAGAAAAGGCAGAGGGAATGGATGAAGTGACAGCGCCAAGGCCTCCGTCAGCTTCACCACCTCCCGCACCTCCACCGGTCCAGTCACCTTCGCCCGCGACTGAACATATCGCCATAGACGCCGAGGAGGCTCCTATATCAGCAGTCATCGAGGAGATAGTCACGAATGCGGTCCCCGAAGAGACCAATGGCACGGCTAATCAAAACGAAGAACCCATGTTTATGGGCACGACCGACGCAACAGAGGAAGGCGAAGGTTTCGATCCCGATACACTAGCCAATCTTGCTGCCCTATCCCGCTTGCAGGGCGAGGGAGACGATGAAGATGAGGATGGTGATCAAGAAGTATCAGGAGGTGATCACGACTTCTCGTCTTTAGCGGTCGATCCCCAGCACATGACCAGAGAGCAGATGCATGAGATAGTGGCAAGATTAGCTCAAGGGGACGATCAGGATGGAGATGGCGAGGAGGATCCGGATGTTGATGCTGAGGGAGAAGATGAGTTTCCAGATGATGGGCAAGATGGGGTCCAGCAAAAGCGGGAGCACAGTGAGGATTTAAGAGAAGTAGATGACTCTCAAAAGGAGACAAAAGACGAGAATGATGGGTCAAAGGCGGGACGTCGGAAACGGAAAAGGAACAGGACTGTCTTGTGAGTGACTCCAGCCAGCTCGATGAGTCCACTGACGCCAATGTTAGGAGTTGTACCGAGTGCCATCGAAGAGTAAGTCATCTCACATGAGTTCACTATCCGTCGCTGATATTCCAGAAACGTGAGTATCACCATCGATGTATGAAGCTTGAACTGACCATGCTTTTCCTTCTCATCAACAGAACACGTAAGTTCTAATGAGCAGTGTGAAAGTCAGAGGACTGACCAGCAGTGCGATCGTAATATACCCTGCTCGCGATGGTGTGTCCTACTTTCCACACACCTCACAGAGCTGACTATGTAGTATACGGCGAGGTGTACCCGGTATGTGTCATATGGATACACCCATCCTACCGATGAGGAAGAAGAAGAAGTGAGTCAAATCAGTTCCCACGAGTTCAACTGATCCCAGGCGATCCGAGCTACACATCACCCACGAGCTTCGTATGCGTGTACAAGCCCTGGAGCAGCTTATCAAGTCCGGCCTGACTCTGGACTCGGATCAGGCAACATTCATGGCGACGGAAACCGTACATCAAGCTACGAGAGCGGCTCAGTCCGGATCACAAGATGCTACGAACGCTTTGGCTCAGTTGACGCGAAGTTCCATTGGGTCGGGTATCGGAGGAATGTCATCCGAAGCTCAGAACTCACTCTTGATGGATGTCTTGCAGCAGGTAAGCCAGATTCTATCGATGGCGTGGTAATCAGCTGATGAGACAGCTTTCCGGTCAGGCCAAAGCGAGAGAAGCAGAAGAGATTGCAGAAGAGCCAGAAGACGGACAAGGCGCTTGGTCGACTGTTCCTCAGGCGTCCACTGAAGGGTAAGTCTCACAATGGCACACATCACGTCACGGCTGATGCTCAAGTATACCAATATCTGAAGCACCTCAAAACGCCGAAGCTTCGTCAAGCAAGATTGACCTGACGTTACCTGGATTTAGAGAGGATAGTGGAAAGATCTTTATCCCTCCGACCGTGCGGCACGTCGAGAAGCAACTGCGCAATGAACGTATACTCCTACTCGATCCTCTACCAATACAAGGTCTGGAGACTTTCTTGGATGTCGGCAACAAGTTGGCATACGGTGGAGAAAGCCCTGCATATCGTAAAGAGCGGGTATGTGATGTTCCATCTGATTATCTAAACGACGTGCTGATGTACAGATATGCTCTATCCAGTCGTACTCTGTGACCGGAGCAATGAATCTCGCTTCATCATTTCTTGCACGCTTTCCGCCCACAGCAAATGGACGAGCGATATACGTGCCGAATCCTACCTTGCCAGAAGATCTCGTGTCGCTGAAAGCGTCGGGAATGGAGATACGGCAATTTCGATTCCTGGATCAGAGACAAGGTGGAATTGATTGGGAGGGGTTGAGGGAGGATCTCATGGTGAGCAAGCGTGAAGTCGTCATGGGATGTCAGCTGATATGATAGTACGCTCCCGTCAGATCAGCAGTCTTGCTACATGTGAGCGGGTCAGCGCCCACTGGCGCAGAGTTCACCGCTCCACAATGGCGGCATCTGACCACTATTCTCTTGGTAGGTCTATCACAATCTCTTACCTCCACTGTATCCATCTTTCTCCACCAGCGGTCCCATCGATCGATATTGAGCACAATTTCGGTTCCTCTGCCCAATATATTGCCCTGGCGGTTTGGGAAGATCTGATATTCATCCCCTAAAGAGGTTGATACGAAAGTGTATTGCTCTGGATCGGCGTCCTGAGCTCCCGGGGTGGGTAATGTATACCAAGGCTGAATCCGTCTGCACGGCCAGCCCAGAGACCGATACCCCCAATCGGTACCTGATCTCATCACCGCAATCCTCTCGATGTCGAGAAGCCACCCTCAGTGTGAACAGAAGATCATTCTAGCTCCAGCGACCATCACTTTCTCCTAAAGATATCGAACCTACGATGTCTTCATATAAGCGATGAGACAAATGCTGACACTTACAGGAACGACAATTGATACCTCTTGTCGTAATGACATCTCAAGGTCTTGCCAGTGGTGATGTCAACCGTGATGCTCAACCTTTACGCTTCATGATCCACGAAGGAGTGCCTGTCGTCCTTGTACAGAGCTTTGATACTGTAAGTGCCGTGTCGCTTGTGGTTTCGCATGTAGCTGATACCGCAGATGATGGGGATCTACACCGATAGCCCTTCCATCGTCTCGGTAGTCGTCAAGAACATGGACGAGAAAGCCAAAGTCAACTCGCAATTACGAGTGATAGCGAGGGAAATGTACCTCCATCCATCACCCTGGGGTGCGCATGTCGTTCACGCTATCTTGTCAAATCCGAAATTGTACACCGCTTGGTAAGTCCTGCTGTTTTTTATCTGTGATATGCTGATGTACAGGCTGAACGAGATAAAAGCCATGGCAGATCGTTTGCGGAGCGTACGGGATAAGCTGTTTGATGTCATCGCGAACAAGCTCAAAACCCCCGGACAATGGTTACATATCAAGCGTGCTACAGGGATGTACTGGTATGTCTTCTCTCACTGGCTGTTTCTTGCAAAGCTCACGCCCCAGCTCTACACTTCTACCCCCCGAACAGTGCGATGCACTCTACCTCAAGCGGAATATCCAGATCTTGCCCGAAGGATGCGTGTCTCTTGGAGCTCTAAATGCCCCAAAGATCGATCAACTCGCCCGAGGTATCGACCTCGTTGTCCGTGAAGGTATCAAAGAAGCCGAAGAAGCCCGCAAACACGCCATCGCAATGGAGCTTGCCCTACAAGCCGCCAAAGAACAAGCTGCGCGAGAAGAGGCGGAAGCGCAGGCTGCATTGGCTGCTGCAGAGGAAGAGAGGGCGAGAGAGCAGGATACATTGATGATGGAAGAGAGCATTGCCAGTGCTATGGAGGCACAGAAGAGAATGGAGGAAGAGGAAAAGATGCGGGAGGAAGCGGATCGGGAGATGGTGGAGACGCTACGGAAGGCGGAAGAGAGGGCCGCTATTGCCCGGCAGGCAGAGGCTATCTTGGCTTCCATCACTGGTGCGGAGTTGTGATGAGTTGTACGAATTTTCGGCACATTGCCGCCGGTCCGGCTAGCACTGTTCATGTACATTTTGTCTTCGCTGGTCTCTCCGCGCTCGACAAACGAGCAGAATGGCTTTCTCCATCACTCAGTTCAGGGTATAATTACATGGGCTATTTCACAGGTCACCTATTCACCCACACCATCTTCGTACTAGAACGACATCACTCCTAAACAGGAGGCCATATGGTCTCGTAACAATATGCAAAAACTCCGCCCGTCTTGCCGCCTAAATCGAAATATCCCGTTTGCACTACCTCCCCAAGCAGTAATTCCTCTGTCTCTTGTGCAGGTTTGTTCAGGATCCTGATCTCGCACTACAGTTGTTAGCTTAGCTATATACTCCTTGAACATATCTCACGTCAAATGTCCTGTTCCCCTTGTCCTCGTAATTCCCCATGGTGAGGATCTTAGGTAGAGGTAGTTGCGTTGTATAGTCAAGGGTAGGATAGTCGAAAGTGAGCTGAGCCACCTGGAAAGTAGAGGCTTTCTTAATCTCCGGGTTGTTCGTCGTATCAAAATGGCCAGTCGTGGCAACAAAATGTGTATCGTCTTGCGCGTAAGATATGATTGGCAAGGTTTGGCCGTCCTCTTTGCACTGACCAGTTTCCCCTGGAGGAGAGTTGCACCTTGAGACAAGATTGAGTTGGAAGGGGGTTACGAAGCGGTCCGTCTCTCTGACCCTTGTGGGTAAAGACTTCCAACAATGCACACAGATCCCGTCTTGAAGATCCCATATTTCGCCTTCCATCTTGTTCTGGAGGTCAAGTTCATACACCTTTCCATTCATAGAATCTCTTCGATCGAGCATGGGTGGAAGTGCTACGGTACACTGCACATAAGCTACTGAGGCTGTTTCTCTGCTCACTACTCACGGCAAGATTGTAACCCTGAATTTGAGTTGATGGGTTCTTGGCGAGGTCGTTGCTTTTGAAGATA
>Ga0265798_10011723_pt1 | contig 10652 bp, 9 predicted proteins | sample P3T30metagenome_FD_192430 | JGI IMG/M metagenome (GOLD analysis project Ga0265798, IMG submission 192430) | Plant litter microbial communities from East Loma Ridge, Irvine, California - P3 T30 | ecosystem: Environmental > Terrestrial > Plant litter > Unclassified | place: USA: California... | reverse complement strand
CGAAGGACAAGGCGCTGCTCAAGCTGGCGAAACGGCTGGAAAAAGCCGGCATGTTTCGCGTCATCCTGCCGGAGAAATGGACGCCACCGGCCGCGTGATACAGCCTCCGGCGGGCTGCGCTAGAATGGAATGACCACGAGCCTTAACAGAACAATCCATGTCCATGTCTTCCGAGCCGGTCACGCCGGTCATCACTTCCCGGCTGCCGAACGTCGGCACCACGGTATTCACGCATATGTCGATGCTGGCGGCGCAGCACGGCGCGGTCAACCTCGGCCAGGGGTTTCCCGACTTCCCCTGCGACGAACGGCTTGTCGATGCCGTCACGACCGCCATGCGCGCCGGCCATAACCAGTACCCGCCGATGCCGGGCGTGGCGGCGCTGCGCCAGGCCATCGCCGCCAAGATCGCCGCCACGTACGGCCGCGAATACAACGCCGACACGGAAATCACCGTCACGGCCGGCGCCACGCAGGCGCTGACGACGGCCATCCTGTGCTGCGTGCATCCGGGCGACGAAGTGATCATCATCGAGCCGGCCTACGACAGCTACCTGCCGACGGTCGAACTGGCGGGCGGCGTGCCGGTCCTGGTGCAGATGACGCTGACGGCGTCCGGCTACGCCGTCCCGTGGGATCGGATCGCCGCCGCCGTCACGCCGAAAACGCGCCTCCTCGTCATCAACACGCCGCACAACCCGACCGGCACGGTGCTGCGCCAGGCCGACATCGACGCCTTGACCGCCATCGTGCAAGGCACGGACATCCTGATCCTGGCGGACGAAGTCTATGAACACATGGTCTACGACGGCGCCCGCCACGAGTCGATGAGCCGCCATCCGGTGCTGGCCGCGCGCAGCTTCGTCGTCTCCAGCTTCGGCAAGACGTTCCACGTGACAGGCTGGAAGATCGGCTACGTGGCCGCGCCGGCGTCGCTGATGGTGGAGTTCCGCAAGGTCCATCAATACAACGTGTTCGCCACCAACGCGCCCATGCAGCACGGGATCGCCGCGTACATGGCCGACCCGCGCCCCTGGCAGCAGCTGCCCGATTTCTACCAGCGCAAGCGCGACCTGTTCCGAGCCGGCCTGGCGGACAGCCGCTTCGAGCTGCTGCCGGCGGACGGCACCTATTTCCAGTGCGTGCGTTACGACGCCATCTCCGACCTGTCGGAAGTGGCGTTTGCCGAATGGCTGACGGCCGAGTTCAAAGTCGCCGCCATTCCGGTGGCGCCGTTCTACCGCGGCGGCGTCGAGTCCCGTGTCGTGCGCTTCTGCTTTGCCAAGCAGGACGACACGCTGCGGCTGTCGCTGGACCGCCTGGCCCGGGTGTAGTCATGGACGCCCGCCACGCCGGGGAGACCGCGACCACGCCGTCGGTGCTGCGCGGGCTGAACGACCTGCACCGCCGCCTGGAATACCAGCTGGCGCGCCTGGAGGATGCCCGCGAGGCGGCACCGGCGCTGCGCGAACTGGCGCGCGATCTGCTGCATACCGTCGACATGGGCCAGGACGTGGCGCTGGCCTGTGTGCTGTTGAACCAGATCGCCGGCAGCTATGCGGTGCGCCACTGCGTGGAGACGGCCGTTGTCGTCGCCATCGTCGGCCGCGGCATCGGGCTGCCGGACGACAGCCTGGCCGCGCTGGCCGGTGCCGCACTGACGATGAACTGCGCAATGCTCGATGCGCACGACACGTTCAACAGCCGCGTATCGCAGGCGGGCGAAGGGCTGTCGGCCGAGGAGCGCGCCAGATTGCAGCGGCACCCCGAAGATGGCGCGCGGCTGCTGGCCTGCGCCGGCATCGGCGACGAGGAATGGCTGGCCGGTGTGCTGCACCATCATGAAGACGACGACGGCGGCGGCTATCCGCACGGCCTGGCATCGCACGAGATCCACCGCGGCGCGCGGCTGCTGCGCCTGGCGGACCGCTGGTGCGCCCGCGTCTCGGCACGCAACTACCGCCGCTCGCAGCTGCCCGACCTGGCGCTGGCCGAGCTGAACGCCGCCGTCGCCGGCCACGACGCCGTGCTGGCAACGGCGTTCGCCTTCCACGTCGGCAGCTACCCGCCAGGCGCGCTGGTGGAGCTGAAAGGCGGCGAGACGGGGGTCGTCACCTACCGGCCGGCACTGGCCGGCGAAGGGCCGGAAGTCGCCTGCCTGCGCGACGGCGCCGGACGGACGCTGGCGCCGCCGGACGTGCGCCGGCTGGACTCTGAGGACGAGATCGTGCGTGCGCTGACGGAAGACGACGCGGAGCTGCGCTTTGCGATGCAGGCCATCTGGGGCGCGCTGGCGGCGCGCTGAGCGCCACTCACATCCCCGGCGGACGGACCGGCAAGTGCACCGTGAACCGCGTCCCTTCGCCAAGCACCGACGCGACGTCGATGCGCCCGCCATGCCGGTGCACGATGCCATACGACAGCGACAATCCCAGCCCCGTGCCGCTGCCCACGGGCTTCGTCGTGAAGAACGGTTCAAAGATGCGCTTGACGTGTTCCGGCGCGATGCCGACACCGTTGTCGCCGATCTCCACCCAGACCCAGCCGTCAAGCGCCCCCGTGCGCAGCGTGATGACGCCCTCCGCGCGGACCGCATGCGCGGCATTGATCAACAGGTTCATGAAGACCTGGTTCAGCTGCGACGCCAGGCACATGATCGGCGGCAGCACGCCATACTCCTTGACGACCCGGGCCTTGTAGCGGATCTCGCTGGCGACGATATGCAGCGTGCTGTCCAGCCCCTGGTGCAGGTCGGCCATCTGCCACTCCGTTTCTCCCACGTGCGAGAAATCCTTCAGCGCCTGGACGATGTCGCGCACGCGCTTCAGGCCATCGAGCGATTCGCGCACCAGGTCGGGCACGTCGTCCTGCAGGAACGCCAGGTCCGCCTCCGCCCGCAGCGCCGCCAGTTGGGCCGCCAGCGCCGGGTAATCCGCGGCGGCCCGCTCGTACTGCGCGATCACGTCGAGCAGCGTGGTCACGTAGTTCTTCAGCGCGCCCATGTTCGAATTGACGAAGCCGACGGGATTGTTGATCTCGTGCGCGATGCCGGCCGCCAGCTGGCCGATGGACGCCATCTTCTCCGCCTGCAACAGCTGCTCGTGCGCGCTGCGCAGTTCGGCGATCAGCCGGCGCTGCTCGACATTGCGCGCCTCCAGCGTTTCCTCCATATGCTTGCGCGCCGTGATGTCCGTCAGCGAGCCGATGACTTCCAGCGGCTTGCCATGCTCGTCGCGGATCAGCCGCAGCGAGTCGTGCATCCACAGATAGCTGCCGTCGTGGATGCGGAAGCGATATTCGTAGACGCGCTGCCCTTCCGTGAACAGCCGGGCCAGGCTGGAGAAGATGTGCGGGGCGTCGTCCGGGTGGATATGGTCGAACCAGAAGTTCGGGTCCGCCACCATCTGCTCGGGCCGGTAGCCCAGCAGGTTGTAGGCATTGTTGCTGACGAACGTCATCTTGAAGTCGCCGCTGGGCACCGTGCAGTAGATGATGGCCGGCGTGTTGTCGACCAGGTACTGCAGGCGCAGCAGCGGCGACGTTTCCGCCTGCGCAGGCGCGGCGGGCGGGCCGCCGGAAAGGGAATCGAACTCTTCGAATTGCATGAGCCGGCCTCACGGATGCTTGCGGCCATTATGCGCAGTCGGGCGGCGGGCGTCCATTGGCGCACGATGGGGCGACGGCCCGGACCGCGGCGCCGCAGGTGCGGACACCCGGCCGTCCGCGTTGGTTCAGGGCCGGGTGGCCAGGGCCACGATCGCCGCACCCGCGGCAACGATCAGCGCATCCTCGATCAGCCCGCTGCGGGTCTGGCCGATCCGGGCCATGGCCTGCTTGCGGCCGGCCAGCGTGATGTAGGCCAGCGGCACGGCCGTTGCCACGGCGACCGCCGCGCCGGCCTTTTCCTCGCCCGCCGGTGCCAGCGCGGCGCCCGCGATGCCTGCGCTCATGACGCGGGCCAGCAAGCCGAGAAAGACGGTGCGGTCGGGCGCCGTCTTCATCTTGTCGCCCGCCAACTCCCCGGCACCCATGGCCAGCGCGCCGTACTTGAACAGGGGACGGTCCAGCAACAGCAGGTTGCCCGTCGTCTGGCGGCCGACGAGGCGCGCCGTGGCGATGGTGGCCATCGGGGTCATCGAGCGGGCGCTGGCGACGGCGCCGATGAGGATCGAGGGGAGCAGCTTGCGTAAAGTCATGTTGTTGTCCTTGTTGTTGGGGGATGTCCGCCGTCGGGAAAAACCGGCACGTCGCGCTCTCGCGTGGCCGGCGCTCCCGAGGCATTGCCGTGAGGCGAAGACCCGACTGTAGCGTCTTGCTCATCCGTGCGTCGCCACGCACGCACGTGACAGCCGCACGACAGCGGCGACGTGGTGTCCAGGACGTCCCGGCGGCCGGCCGACAGCCGCGCCAGCACCCACTTCTCACCGGCACCGCGCAAGCCGAGCGGTGCGCCTGTCGCCATGGGCCGATGCTATAAATATGCCATGAAAAATCCTGATTCCCGTCACGGCGGCAGGTGGGCACGCGGCATCCTGGCCGCGCTTGCCTTTGCGCTGGCCACGCCCAGCGTCATCCATGCCGCCGCCGGCGCCGGCGCGGACGGCGACTGGCCGATGGCGGCACGCGACTACGCGAGCACGCGCTTCAGCCCGCTCGACCAGGTGACACGCGACAACGTCCGGCAGCTGAAGGTCGCGTTCACGTTTTCGATGGAAGTGGACCGGGGCCAGGAGGCGGCGCCGATTGTCGTCGGCGACACGATGTACGTCGTGGCGCCGTTTCCGAACTACCTGTTCGCCCTGGACCTGCGCAAGCCGGGCGCGCCGCTGAAATGGAAGTTCGAGCCGCAGCCCAATCCGGGTGCGCAAGGCGTGGCATGCTGCGATGTCGTCAACCGGGGCGTGGCGTACGCCGACGGCCGCATCTTCATGAACACGCTGGACGGCCAGTCGATCGCCGTGGACGCGGCAAGCGGCAAGGAACTGTGGCGCGTCAAGCTGGGCGATATCGGCAAGGGCGAAACGATCACGATGGCGCCGCTGGTCGTCAAGAACAAAGTTCTGGTGGGCAACAGCGGCGGCGAATACGGCGTGCGCGGCTGGCTGGTCGCACTCGACACCGCCACCGGCAAGGAAGCCTGGCGGGCCTGGAGCACAGGTCCGGACAGCGACGTGCTGATCGGCCCCGGCTTCCAGCCGTTCTATGCGAGCGACCGCGGCAAGGACCTGGGCGTCACGACGTGGCCGCCGGGCGCCTGGAAGATCGGCGGCGGCAACGTCTGGGGCTGGATTTCCTACGACCCGCAGGCCGACCTGATCTACTACGGCACGGCGAACCCCGGCCCATGGAACCCGGAACAGCGCCCCGGCGACAACAAGTGGACGGCCGGAATCTTCGCACGCCATCCCGACACGGGCCAGGCCCGCTGGTTCTACCAGTGGAGTCCCCATGACCTGCACGACTACGACGGCGTCAACGAGAACATCCTGCTGGACATGCCGTACCGCGGCGCCCCGCGCAAGATCCTCGTCCACCCGGACCGCAACGGCTATGTGTACGTGCTGGACCGGCTGACGGGCCAGGTGCTGGCGGCCGATCCGTTTGCCACGGTGACGACCAGCGACGGCGTCGACCTGGCGACAGGTGCGCTGAAATACAATCCGCGCAAGCAGCCCCGCGTGGGCCAGGTGGTGCGCCAGATCTGCCCCGTCTCGCCCGGCGCCAAGGACTGGCAGCCGTCGGCCTGGTCGCCGCGCACGCGCCTGCTGTACATTCCCCACCAGAACCTGTGCCAGGACTCGGTGACGTACGACGTCTCGTACATCGCCGGCACGCCCTTTGTCGGCGTCGACAACAAGATGTACGCGGCCCCCGGCAAGTCGCGCGGCGCGCTCACCGCATGGGACGTGGCGAGCGGCCGCGTCAAATGGTCGGTGCCGGAGCATTTGCCGGTCTGGTCCGGCGCGCTGGCCACGGCCGGCGACGTCGTCTTCTACGGCACGATGGACGGCTGGTTCAAGGCCGTCGATGCACGCGACGGCAAGCCGCTGTGGCGCTTCAAGGTCGGCTCCGGCATCATCGGGCAGCCCGTGGCCTACCGCGGGCCGGACGGCAAGCAGTACGTAGCGGTACTGTCCGGCGTGGGCGGCTGGGCCGGCGCGATCGTCTCGAACGACCTCGATCCGCGCGACGGCACGGCCGCCAAAGGCTTCGTCAACGCGATGAAGGACTTGCCGCGCTACACGGGAAAGGGAGGCATGCTGTATGTCTTCACGCTCCCGTAAGCGGGCCTGGCGGATCGGCGCGGCGGCGCTGCTGGCCGCCGCTGCGCCGGTTGGCGCCACCGATATCGAACTGCGCGTCTGCGCCGAGCCCGACAACCTGCCCTATTCCCGGCGCGACGAAAGCGGCTTTGAAAACCGCATCGCGCAGCTGGTCGCCGGTGACATGGGGGCCACGCTGCGCTACTTCTGGCAGGAGCAGCGGCTCGGCTTCGTGCGCAAGACGATGGGGGCGGGGCTGTGCGACGTCTTCATCGGCGTGCCGGCGGGGTTCGAGCGCGTGCTGCGCACTCGGCCCTACTATCGTTCCACCTACGTGGCGGTGCGGCGCGCCGCCGATCCGCCGTTTGCCGGATTCGACACGGCGCAGGTACGGCAGCGCCGGCTCGGCGTCCAGCTGATCGGCAACGACCTGGCGGCCAGCCCGCCCGGGCATGCGCTGGTGCTGGCCGGCGCTGTCGACAACGTCACGGGCTTTCTCGTCTACGGCGACGGGCCGGCCGGCCAGCGCATGGTCGAGGCCGTTGCCACGGGCGCGATCGACGTCGCCTTCGTGTGGGGTCCGCAGGCCGGCTACTTCGCCCGCCGCGGCAAGGTGCCGCTGGCCGTGCAGCCAATCGAGCCGCCGGCCGGGTTGCCGGATCCGTTCACCTACGCCATCGCGATGGGCGTGCCGCGACACGCCGTGGCGCTGCGCGACCGGCTCGACGAGATCCTGCAGCGGCGCAAGCCGGACATCGATGCGATCCTGGCCGAGTACGACGTGCCCCGCGCCGCCCCATCGCCGGACGAGGCGGCGCCATGAAACGGGCCATGTGCGCAGCGTGCGCGGCGCTGCTGGCCGGCGTCGCCGCGCTGGCAGGCTGCTACCGCGAGCAGCGTCCCGTCAAGGCGCCGCCGGCCGCCGCCGGCGTGTCGCAGCCCTCGTTTGCCGCCAGCGCGGGGCAACCCGCCGTCAACCGCTATGAAGAAAACGCGTACGCGGTCTCGCAGGGCAAGACCTACTATCGGGCCTATAACTGCAATGGCTGCCACGCCGCGGGCGGCGGCGACAGCGGGCCGCCGCTGATGGACGAGCGCTGGCGCTACGGCGCCGACCCGGCCAGCATCTTCACCACGATCCGCCAGGGCCGGCCGAACGGCATGCCGGCCTTCGGCGAGCGCATCCCCGAGGACCAGATCTGGCAGCTGGTCGCCTATGTGCGCTCGATGAGCGGGCAGCTGCGGCCGGACGTGGCACCCGCGCGCGGCGACACATTAACGCCCGGCAAGCCGGAGTCGCGCCGCAAGCCGCAGCCGGTCAAGGCCGAAGCGCCACCGCAGGAGCGCTGACGGTGGCCGCCACGCTCCTCCGCTACCTGGCCGGCATCGCCGGCGGCTGCTGTGCCGGCACGGTGCTGGCCGGCGCGCCAGGCCAGAATGCGCTGCGGGCCGCCGGCATCCAGGCCGAGCACATCGGCTGGCTGTGGAACCTGACCCTGGGGCTGTGCGCGCTGGTGTTCGCGGCGGTGGTCGGGGCGTTCCTGCTGGCGCTGTGGCGCGCCCCCAAGGACGGCGCCGGCAGGCCGCCCGACCTGGCGTCGCTGACCCGGCCGGAACGGGGCATCCACCGCGCGGTCGCCTGGGCCACCGGCACGTGCGTCGTGCTGCTGTTGCTGCTGCTGGGAGCGGACGTCGTCACGAGCCGGGCGCTGGCCAACCTGCCGCTGCGCAATGCCGTCGACATCGAACTGATCGGCCACCAGTGGTGGTGGGAAGCGCGCTACCGCCATGCGGACACCTCGCGCAACTTCACGACGGCCAACGAGCTGCACATCCCCGTCGGCCGGCCCGTCGTCATCACGCTGGCCAGCAACGATGTCATCCATTCGCTGTGGATCCCCAACCTGCAGGGCAAGCGCGACCTGATTCCGGGCCGGACCACGCTGCTGCGGCTGCGTGCCGACCGGGCCGGCGTCTACCGGGGCCAGTGCGCCGAGTTCTGCGGCCTGCAGCACGCGCTGATGGCGCTGGAGGTCACCGCCGAGCCGGACGCGGCCTATGAAGCCTGGGCCGGGCACCAGCGGCAGCCGGCCCCGCCGCCCGACAGCGACACCGCCCGGCGCGGCCAGCAGGTGTTCCTGGGCGGCGCATGCATGATGTGCCACACGATCCAGGGCACGTCCGCCCAGGGCCGGCTGGGGCCCGACCTGACGCACCTGGCCGGCCGCCGCACGCTGGCCGCCGGCACGCTGCCGAACAACCGCGGCTACCTGAGCGGCTGGATCGCCGATCCCCATGCACTCAAGGAAGGCGTCAACATGCCCGCCAACCAGCTGCCGCCGGACGACCTGCATGCATTGGTCAGCTACCTGGAGACCCTGAAATGAGCAGCGATCAACCGCATCATGCGCCGGCGCAGGATGCCGCAACGCTGCAGCGCACCTGGAGCGATCCGCCCGGCCTGGTCGGCTGGTTCTCGGCCATCAACCACAAGACGATCAGCCTGCGCTTCATGATCACGACCTTCGGCTTCTTCCTGGCCGGCGGCGTGCTGGCGTTGCTGATGCGGCTGCAACTGGCGCGGCCCGACAGCCGCCTGGTGAGCCCGGACCTGTACAACCAGCTGTTCACGATGCACGGCAGCACGATGATGTTCCTGTTTGCCGTGCCCGTGATGCAGGCGGTCGCGATGTACCTGGTGCCGCTGATGATCGGCGCGCGCAGCGTTGCGTTCCCGCGCATGAACGCGTTTGCCTACTGGATCTTCACGTTCGGCGGGCTGATGCTGTATGGGGCGTTCTTCCTCGACATCGGGCCCGACGTCGGCTGGTTCGCCTATGCGCCGCTGTCGGGACCGCAGTTCTCGCCCGGCAAGCGGGTCGATTTCTGGGCCCAGATGATCACGTTCACGGAGCTGGCGGCGCTGATGGAAGCCGTCATCCTGATCACGACGATCCTCAAGATGCGCGCGCCCGGCATGAGCCTGAACCGGATGCCGCTGTTCGTCTGGACGATGCTAGTGACGTCGTTCATGGTGCTGTTCGCCATGCCGGCCGTGATGCTGGCCAGTACCGCGCTGATCACGGACCGCCTCGTCGGCACGCACTTCTACAATCCGGCCGAAGGAGGCGACGTGGTGCTGTGGCAGCACCTGTTCTGGTTCTTCGGCCACCCCGAGGTCTACCTGATCTTCATCCCGCCGCTGGGCTTCATCTCCAGCATCATCGCCACCTTTGCCCGCCGCCCCGTCGTCGCCTACCCGGCGATGGTGCTGGCGCTGATCGCCACCGCGTTCTTCGCGTTCGGCCTGTGGGTGCACCATATGTTCGCGGCCAACCTGCCCGAACTGGGCAAGACATTCTTCACGGCGGCCAGCCTCGTCATCGCCATTCCCACGGCGATCCAGATCTTCTGCTGGATCGCCACGCTGTGGAGCGGCCATATCGCGTGGCGCACGCCGCTGCTGTTCGTGCTGGCGTTCTTCGTCATCCTGCTGCTGGGTGGGCTGACGGGGCTGATGCTTGCCTCCGTCTCGCTCGACACGCAGCTGCACGACACGTTTTTCGTGGTCGCCCACCTGCACTACGTGCTGCTGGGCGGCGCCGTGTTCCCGCTGTTCGGCGCGTTTTATTACTGGTTCCCGAAGTTTACCGGCCGCATGCTGGACGAGCGGCTGGGACGCTGGAACTTCTGGCTGTTCTTTATCGGCTTCAATGTCGCCTTCTTCCCGATGCACCTGCTGGGACTGGAAGGCATGCCGCGCCGCATCTACACCTATCCGAAGGCGCTGGACTGGGGCGCGCTGAACCTGACGGCAACGGTGGGTGCGCTGACGATCGGCGTCAGCGTGCTGCTGTTTATCGTCAACGTGCTGCGCAGCCGGAGACACGGTAGGCTGGCCGGCGACGATCCGTGGCAGGCCGGCACACTCGAGTGGAGCGTGGCATCGCCGCCGCCCGCCGGCAACTTCGAGCAGGTACCGGTCGTGCACGGCCGCTATCCGCTGTGGCTGCCGCCCGGCACCCCGGACCGGGTGACGGGCCTGACCAGCGAGCACCGCGAGGTGCTGATCACGTCCGTCGTCGACGCGGCGCCGGATCACCGCCTGTGGCTGCCGTCGTCGTCGCCGTGGCCGTTCCTGTGCGCCGTGGCGGTGACGATCCTGTTCATCGGCAGCATTTTTACCCCGTGGGCCATGGTCTGGGCGGCAGTGCCCGTGGCGGCTACGGCGACCGTCTGGTTCTGGCCCAAGCGCCACATGACGGCCGTGCGCAGCGCCAGCGAGGTGCCGACATGAAGGCTTCCCTGCCGCCGGACAAACAGCCCGCCATGCTCGACGTCGGCCACCTGCCGACGTTCGCGTTCGGCCACCGCAGCCCCATGTGGTGGG
>Ga0265798_10011722_pt1 | contig 10652 bp, 5 predicted proteins | sample P3T30metagenome_FD_192430 | JGI IMG/M metagenome (GOLD analysis project Ga0265798, IMG submission 192430) | Plant litter microbial communities from East Loma Ridge, Irvine, California - P3 T30 | ecosystem: Environmental > Terrestrial > Plant litter > Unclassified | place: USA: California... | reverse complement strand
GGCGGGAGGACTTGGCTTGTTTTACAGACACATAGGCTATGTCGCGGGGGCAACCCAAAGCGCGGCTACCGCCGCGGGGATCCGCGACCTGATGCTCTATGCCTGTTCGGCGGGGTTGGTGGCGTCGGCGCTGGTGATGCTGGGCAATCCGCTCAAGCGCGGGGTCCATGCCGCGCTGGTCGAGGATCTGGCACGCCGCGCCGACGTCTGAAGATCAGGCCGCAACCAGTTCGAAGGTGGCGCTAACGCCCTCCGCTTGCGCCGAGGGGGCGACCCACAGGCGGAACTGGCCCGGCTCGACGGTCGGCTTGAGGTCGAGCCCGACGAACTGCAGGTCGCTGCGCTTGAGCGTGAACACCACCTCCTGCCGCGCGCCCGCAGCGAGGCGGACGCGGCGGAACGCCTTCAATTCGCGAACCGGGCGCGTGATGCTGGCTGCAACGTCATGAATATAAAGCTGAACGACTTCCTCCGCCGCACGCGTGCCGCTGTTGGTGATCGTCGCGCGGACTTCGAGCGTTCCGTCCCACGCGAGCTTGCCGCCCGCCAGTTGCAGATCGGAATAGCCGATCTTGCCGTAGGTCAGCCCGTGCCCGAACGCGAAGCGCGCGGCGTTGGGAACCTCGCGATAGTGCGCCTTATAGTCGACCCGCGGCCCCTCGGGGTTGGGACGACCAGTCGATTTGTGCGCATAATGGTACGGTTCCTGCCCGGTTGCATACGGAAAACTGACGGGTAGCCGCGCGGATGGCGCGGCGATCCCGAACAGGATGTCGGCGATAGCCAGGCCGGATTGCGACCCCAGGAACCATGTCACGAGGATCGCGGGCGCTTCGAGCACCGCACCCGACAAAGCCAAAGCGCGCCCGTTGCGCAACGCGACCACGATCGGCTTTCCCGTCGCCGCAACCGCCGCAGCCAGCGCCATTTGCGCCGCCGGGACGACGATATCGGCACGCGATTGCGCCTCTCCCGACATGTTTTGCGCCTCGCCGACTGCAAGAATCACTATATCGGCGGCGTTTGCTGCCGCCACTGCCGCCTCGATCCCGCCGGGAAGCGGCGCATCGATCCCGGATCCGTCGGTCGCGGTGACCGAGGCGGGGTCAGCAACCAGCGCACGGACCCCGCTCAACAGGTCGACCGCTTCCTTGTCCGATCCATAAACGTTCCACGGGCCGATCAACTCGCGTTGCCCTTGCGCGAACGGGCCGATCAACGCGATCCGCTTGCCCGAGCGGGGCAGCGGCAACAGGTCGCCGTCGTTCTTGAGCAGCACGATCGAGCGCCGCCCTGCATCGCGTGCGAGCGCGAGATGCGCCTTGGTCCGGACGCGGGTGCGTTCGCGCTTGGCGTCGATCCGGCGGAACGGATCGTCGAACAGGCCGAGCGCCTGTTTCGCCAGCAACACGCGCCGCACCGCCTGGTCGAGCCGCGCCATCGGCACCGCGCCCGATGCCACCAGCGCGGGCAGATGGTCGCGGTAGAAGTTGCTCTGCATGCTCATGTCGACACCCGCCATGAACGCCAGCCGCGTCGCCTCGCGCGCGTCGGCGGCAAAACCGTGCGCGATCAGTTCCTCGTCGCCGGTGTAATCCGACACGACCAGTCCGCCGAAGCCCCATTCCTTGCGCAAGACCGTGTCGAGCAGCCAAGGGTTGGCAGTTGCGGGGACGCCGGAGATTTCGTTGAACGACGCCATCGTCGACCCGACGCCAGCGCCGAACGCCGCCTGGAACGGCGGGAAATACACGTCGCGCAGCGTTCGTTCGGACACGTCGACCGAATTATAGTCGAGCCCCCCCTCCCCGGCACCATAGGCTGCGAAATGCTTGGCGCAGGCCATCACCGCGTCGTCGGCCGTGAGCCCCTTAGTCCCCTGGAACCCGCGGACCCGCGCGGCGGCCATCATCCGGCCGAGGAACACGTCCTCGCCCGCGCCTTCGACCGCCCGTCCCCAGCGTTGATCGTGTGCGATGTCGACCATCGGCGCGAAGGTCCAGTCGATCCCGGCGGCGGACGCCTCGACCGCCGCGGCGCGCGCGGTCTGTTCGGCGAGATCGGGGTCGAAGCTGCCCGCTTCGCCCAGCGGGACCGGGAAGACGGTGCGGAAGCCGTGGATGACGTCGGCGGCGAAGATCAGCGGGATCTTGAGCCGCGCTTCCCGCATCGCGACGGTCTGCATCCGTTGCGCCATGTCGGTGCCGTGCCCGTTGAAGACGCCGCCGAGTTGGCCTGCGCGGACTTCGCCGAGTTGCGCGTCGAACGTCGCGCCAGCCTTGGTCGGGTTGAGCGCGTTCGCCGCGCCACCCGCCCAGGCCGCGGCGTTGAGCGTCAATTGCCCCGCTTTCTCCGCAACCGTCATCCGCGCGAGCAACGACTCGATCATCGGAGACGCCGCCATCGCGTCGACTCGGGCCAGCAGCGCGCGCGCGGGACTCGCCGCCCAGGCCGTCACAGCCCCTGCCCCCAGCAGCATTGCGCGCCGTGAAATGCCCGACGATTCCATCGCTTAACCTCCTGTTGGGGGGACCTTCCGCCGCCCTGCCCGTGCCCCGAAACGCCCGGTCTTGAACACCGTTAATGAATGATGTAACCGGTTACATCAAGCAGGGAGATCGGCAGGGCCACTGTCCCAGTCGGCGGAATGTGACGCGGGGGAACATCCTCCGCATCGCTCAAAGGAAGGATGTTCTCGAACAATGGCGCACGCCACGATCCGCGATGTTGCGCGTGAAGCGGACGTATCGGTCGCGAGTGTTTCGCGTGCGCTCAACGGACATAACAACGTCCGGCCCGAGCTGCGCCGCCATGTCGAAACGGTTGCTGCTGCGCTTGGCTATGTGCCCCACGCAGGCGCGCGCAATCTGAGCATGGCGCGCGCAAATGCGATCGGCGTCGTCCTGCCCGACCTGCACGGCGAGTTCTTCTCCGAGACGCTGCGCGGGATGGACCGCGCCGCGTCCGAACGCGGGCTGCAGTTGTTGCTGTCCAACCTGCACGACGGTGACCGCGCGGTCGGGATGCTCCACACGATGCGCGGGCGGGTCGACGGGCTGATCATCATGGCCCCGCATATCGACCCCGCCCTGTTGCTCGCCGGTATCCCGCCGAGCATCCCCGCGGTGCTGGTCAATTGCGCTGCGCCGGGGAAGGATCGCCCGACGTTGCAGGTCGACAATGTCGCGGGTGCGCGCACGATGACCGAGCATCTGATCGCGACCGGGCGTCGCGCAATCGTCCATTTGTCGGGGCCGGACAACAACGCCGAGGCGCGCGAGCGTATCGCCGGATATTGCGCCGCGATGGATGCCGCCGGGCTGCCGCACCGGATCGTCACCGGCGACTTCATGCAGGAGACCGGAGCCGCGCTGACGCCGCAGATCCTGCAAGATCACCCCGACGCCGACGCGATCTTTGCCGCCAACGACATGATGGCGATCGGCGCGCTGATCGCCTTGCGCGCAGCGGGGGTCGACGTGCCGGGACAGATCGCGCTGGCGGGTTTCGACGATATCCCGCTGTCCCGCCTGATCTCGCCTGCGCTCACCACGATGCACGTCGACATCGCCGGGATCGGGGAGCGCGCGGTCGCGCGGCTGACCGAAGCGATCGCAGGGGCCAAGGATTACCAGCTCGAGATGTCGTTGCCCGAGCTGATGGTACGAGAAACGACACAAAAAGCCCGCGTCAGTCGGGCGTAAAGCAGGGAACACGAGTATGAATATGCGTAACCAAAGATATCTCCGGCTGTTGCTCGCAAGCGCAGCCGTGTCCGCCGCGAGCGTTGCCGCGGTCCCCGCCTTCGCGCAGACCAGCACCGCCGCGATCCGCGGGCAGGTCACCGATGCGGCGGGCTCCCCCGTCGCGGGCGCGAGCGTCGCAGCGGTCAGCAGCGACACCAACCAGACGGTCCGCGCAACCACCGACGCCACCGGCAATTACAGCCTCAACGGACTGCGTCCCGGATCGTATCAGGTCACCTCGACCGCGACCGACGGGCAGACCGCGACCCAGCTCATCACCGTCGCGATCGGCCAGACCGCCTCGCTCGACGTGACCGTCGCGCCCCCCGGCGCGACGCCGGATGCGGCAGGCGGCAGCGGCAAGGACATCGTCGTCACCGGCAGCCGCCTGACCGAGACGCGCACCAGCGAAATCGCGACCAACGTCACCCAGGCGCAGATCCGCGCGCTGCCGCAGACCGACCGCAACTTCCTGTCGTTCGCAGCCCTCGCGCCGGGCGTGAAGTATAATGACGGCGAGACCGGCAAGGGCATCCAGTCGGGCGCGTCGACCGCGAGCCAGGTCAACGTGTTCATCGACGGCGTCAGCCTGAAGAACAAGCTGAGCGAAGGCGGGATCGCCGGGCAGCAGAACAGCCGCGGCAATCCGTTCGGGCAGCTCGCGGTGCAGGAATTCCGCGTGCTCACGCAGAACTACAAGGCAGAGTACGAACAGGCCGGGTCGGCGATCATCACCGCGGTGACCAAGTCGGGCACCAACGAGTTCCACGGCGAAGTGTTCGGCCAGTACACCGGCAAGGGCCTGTCCGAGACGTCGTTCATCGACAAGCGTGACGGCAACCCCAAGCCCGATTTCACGCGCAAGCAATATGGCATCGCGCTGGGCGGCCCGATCATCAAGGACCGGCTGTTCTTCTTCGGCACCTATGAGGGCAATGACCAGAACCGCGCGCTCAACGTGAAGAGCACGGGTTCGGCCGACGCGGTCAACGAATTCAACCAGGCTTCGGGCCGCCAGCTCTCCGACTTCGAGGCCCCGTTCATCAGCCCGTTCCGCGGCGATTTCTACTTCGGCAAGCTGACGCTGACCCCCGATGATCGCCAGACCTTCGACGCGTCGTTCAGCCGCCGCCAGGAAACCGACATCCAAAATTTCGGCGGCAACGTGTCGTATGAGAACGCCGAGAACAAGCGCAACGTGATCGACACCTATCTGTTCAAATGGGCCTATAAGGGCGACAGTTTCGTCAACGAATTCAACGCCAACTATCTGCAATATACGTTCAACCCGACCTCGCTCAATCCCGATCTGCCGACCTACGATTACAGCGGCGTGATCATTTTCGGCGGCAAGGATTCGACCCGCAAGCAGGTCCAGCAAAGCTATACGCTGCGCGACGACTTCACCTATTCGGGGATCGAAAGCCACACGTTCAAGGTCGGCGGACGCGTCGAAGTCACCGACATCACGTTCGACAACCGCCTGTATCTCCAGCCGCGCTACACCTACCTGCGCGAGCCGCAGAACAACCTCAACTTCACGTTCCCGGGCGAAGCGCGGCTTGGCCTTGGCAACGGGCTGATCCAGGGGTCGAACACGCAGATCGGCCTGTATGCGCAGGACGATTGGGACATCACCGGACGGCTGCAGCTCAACCTCGGCGTGCGCTGGGATTATGAGACGAACGCGGTCAACAACGACTATGTCACGCCCGTCGCCGCGGCGGCGGCGTTGCGGTCGTTGCCGGCGACGTCCTACTTCAATCCCGAGAATTACATTTCGACCGGGACCAACCGCAAGCCGTTCGCCGGGGCGATCGCGCCGCGGGTCGGCTTCTCGTGGGACGTCAAGGGCGATCGCACGACCGTGATCTTCGGCGGGTTCGGGCGGTATTACGATCGCAACAACTTCAACAACACCGTCGATGAGTTGTCGCGCTCGATCAACCCGGTGGGAATCTTCCGCTTCTCGTCAGACGGCCAGCCGCGCAACGGCCTGCCGACGATCCAGTGGGATCCCGCCTACGGCACGCGGGAGGGCTTGCTCGCGCTGCGCGCGGCGTCGACCAGCGCGGGTGCGCCCGAACTGTTCGCGGTCAAGAACAACGCCAAGCCGCCGGTCAACGATCAGGTCAGCTTCGGTGTCCGGCAGCGGCTCGGGGTGTTCGAGGCGTCGGTCACGGGCTCGTACCAGCGCGGGCGCAACGGCTACACCAACCTGTTCGCGACCCGGAACAACGGCGGGTTCGGCACGTGTTGCAACACGTCGTCGCTGACCCAGTTCGGCTATTCCAACGCGCTGATCGGGTTCGACGGTCTCGATACACGCTACAAGGCGTTGTTCGTCACGCTCGACAAGAATTACACCAAGACGTCGGGCTGGGGCCTCAACATCGCCTACACGCTGTCGAAGGGCGAGCAGAACGGCAACGATCTGTTCAGCCTCGATCAGGTGACGCCGGACGCCTATGGTTGGCGCCCGCGTGACGGCGACGAACGGCACCGCGTCGTGGTGTCGGGGATGGTCGACCTGCCGCTCGGCTTCCAGTTCGCCACGCTCACCACGCTCGGCAGCGGGCAGGCGTTCCGCGTGACCGACGGGACCAACGGCTCGACCTCGGGCTTCAACGACTTCAGCGCACGCTACCCGCAGAAGAACTGCATCGGCATGTTCGCCTTCTGCGAGGTCAACGTGACGCTGTCGAAGAAGATTCCGGTGTTTGGCAAGGATACGCTCGAGGCTGCGGTCGATGTGTTGAACGCGTTCAACAACAACAACTTCTCGGGCTTCGACGACTTCTTCAACACCACCGTCAACCCCACCACGGGCCGTGTCACCGACACGCTCGACCCGGCACGGATCGGTACCTCGCTGCTGACGCTGCCGCGGCGGATCCAGTTCCGGCTCGGGTATCGCTTCTAAGGCATCCGTGCCGAGCGGACGGCGTCGCAGCGCCGTCCGCTTCTTTTTGTCCGAATGTGTTGCGTGAGGCTTACCCGATGATCGACCGGCGTCACTTCCTCGGCTCCGGTGGGCTGGCGCTCGTCGGATTAGCAAGTGGCGGGATGGCCGCCCCGCGCCGCCGGACACGACCCAAGGCGGTCATCGCGCCGCAGGAACCGCTGATCGGCGACCTGCAACGCCGCACCTTCCAATATTTCTGGGACACGACCGACGCCGCGACCGGGCTCGCGCCCGATCGCTGGCCGACGCCGTCCTTCGCGAGCATCGCGGCGACGGGGTTCGCGCTGACCGCTTATCCGATCGGGGTGGTCAACGGCTGGATCACCCGCGACCAGGCGCGCGCGCGGACGCTCGCTACGCTGCGCTTCTTCGCCAATGCGCCGCAAGGCCCTGCCCCAAGCGGCACCGCGGGGCACAAGGGATTCTTCTACCACTTCCTCGACATGCAGAGCGGGACTCGCTTCCGCCAGACCGAGCTGTCGACGATCGATACCGCGTTGCTGCTGGGTGGCGTTTTGTTCGCGCAGAGCTGGTTCGACAGCGACCATCCGGGCGAAGCGCAGATTCGGGCGCTCGCCGAGCAGATCTATGCCGCGGTGGACTGGACGTGGTTCACCCCGCGCGCGCCGTTCGTGTCGATGGGATGGCATCCCGAACGCGGCTACATCCCGAGCGACTGGGACATCTACAATGAGTCGTTGATGATGTACCTGCTCGCGCTCGGATCGCCGACGCATCCGCTGCCGGCCGACACCTGGAACGCATGGACCGACCGCTTCGCGCCCTCGTGGAGCGACCGCTGGGGGGAGCCGCACCTCGCCTTCCCGCCGATGTTCGGGCATCAATACAGCCAGACCTGGGTCGACTTCCGCGGCATCCGCGACCGGTTCATCGCGAGCAAGGGCATCGATTATTTCGAGAACAGCCGCCGCGCGACCTATGGCCAGCGCGCCTATGCGATCGCCAATCCGGGCAAATTCGCGGGCTATGGCGCGGACTGCTGGGGACTGACCGCGTGCGACGGGCCGGGAGATTTCAAGGTTACGATCGACGAGGTCCCGCGTAGCTTCTTCAGTTACTCGGCGCGCGGCCCCGATGATCGGGACGACGGCACGATCGCGCCGACCGCGGCGCTCGGATCGATCGCGTTCGCGCCCGAAATCGTCCTCCCCGCCGCGGGGGCATTGCACCAGCGCTACGGCCGCGGAATCTACCAGCGCTACGGGTTCATCGACGCGTTCAATCCGACGCTGACCACCGCGCGGCAGGACATGCGGCATGGCCATGTCGACCCCGGCATCGGCTGGATCGACCACGATTATATCGGGATCGATCAGGGGCCGATCGTCGCGATGATCGAAAACCGGCGGACCGGGCTGATCTGGCGGACGATGCACCGCAATCCGCATCTCCGGCGCGGGCTCCAGCGCGCCGGCTTTACCGGTGGATGGCTCGCCTGAACGGATCATTACGACAGGGTCGATGGATTGGGTACGAGCGTTCACTTCGGCGCAAATCGTCAGCATTCTGGCGCACCGCTATTGCCCATCCCCGGCGTAGGAATAGCCTCGGTGATCCAAGCAGCGTTCGAGTCGGCCTCCAAGCAACCGTCGAACGATCGCCGCGAGTGACAGGAGAGCGGTCATGGACCTCGACGCCAGAGCACATGCGGTAGAGCCACGCGCCATTCTGGTGAGCGTGGCGGGCGACCCGCCGGCGCAGGGCGGGATCGAACAGGTGGTGCTGGACCTCGCCAAATTTCATAACGGTCGCTGGGCTTTGCAGCTGGACGCGGCGTTTGCGCACCGCGAGACGCCGGTGGTGATCCTGGCACAGGGGCTCGCGTGTCTGGCCGTGTCCTGGTGGGCGCAACTGTCGCCGCGCAGCTATCTGCGGTCGGTGCGGGGCGCGGTGTTCGATTCGCCGCTGTCGGTGGATTTCGCGCATGTCGCGGCGGCTGCGAGTTTTCGCACCGGCCCGACCTATCGCCTGCCCTTCCCGTCGGTGGTGGTCAGCGATGCGTCGTTCCAGATCGAGCAGGTTCTCGCGCTGGCCGACAAATGGGGCAGCCAGTTCGTCGCGCAACCCAGCGACCTCGACGCGGATCACACCAACCGGCACGCGTCGTCGGACGGCACGGCAGCGCTGCTGGCCCATGCGCGCTTGCTCGACCGCGCCGATGCCGAGACGCAAGGACGCGCAAAGGGGCTCAGGGTGCACCCGCTTCCCGCGGACGGCAGGCGGTGACATGGTCCCGCCGCCCGGAGTCGCCACGTGTGAGGCGATCCCCACAAGCGGTTGATTGACAGCGGGTTTAACCTCACTAACACTTCGCCCAATGCCCGCGCTTCCGAAGTCCACCACTCTGGCGCTGCCGCCGGAATATGATCGCTTCGTCGAGGAGCAGGTCGCCTCCGGTGTCTACCGCGATGCCGATGACGTGCTCGTCGCGGCAATGGCGTTGTTGCGTGCGCGGGAAACAGCACGCCAGTCGGCCGCGCCGCACCCGCAATGGCCGCATGATGGCGGGACGTGCGGCAGTATCCTGCGCGCGCGCGACTGGAGCAGGACCGCGCTCGGCCCGATCGAGGACTGGCCGCCCGAACTGCGCACGACCGTCACCAACATCCTGCATTCACCCGTCGCCAAGGTCCTGATGTGGGGCCCCGACCACATCATGCTGTATAACGATCCCTATTGCGCGATCGCGGGAGATCGTCACCCGACGGCGTTGGGGATGCCGGTGGCCGCAGCCTTCCCAGACGTGTGGGACTGGAACCGTCCGATCCTCGAGGCGGGCTATCGCGGCGAACGGCTGTCGCACCGCGACCAGCCGATCGTGTTCGACCGCCCCGACGGTCAGGAAACGATGGTCCTCGACATGTTCTATACCCCTGTTCACGACGCGGAAGGTCGCGTCGGCGGGATCATGTGCACGCTGGTCGACAATAGCGCACGGGTCGATGCCGAGCGCCTCGTCGCGGCGACCGCGGCGGAACTGCGCCGGATCACCGATGCGGTGCCGATGCTGGTGTCCTACGTCGATCGCGATCAGGTCTATCGCTTCGCCAACGGCTGTTACCGCGAATGGCTCGACATCGATCCGGACACGATGCTGGGAGAGACGGTCGAGACGGTGCTGGGCGCGGACCTGTACGAACAGCGCCGCCCGTCGATCGAACGTGCGCTGGCCGGGGAGCGGGTGTCCTCCGAAGCCATGCTCCAGCATCGCGACGGATCGTTCCGGCGCAGCGAGATCCGCTACATCCCGCATATCGATCCCGACGGATCGATCCCGGGGGTCCATATCCTCGCGATCGACATCGAGGAACGCGCCGAACGCGAAGCCGCGCTTGCTGTCAGCAATGGGCGGTTTCGCACCGCGATGGATGCGATTCACGGCGTCCTGTGGACCAACAGTCCCGATGGACGAATGACCGGCGAGCAGCCGGGCTGGGCCGCGCTGACCGGCCAGTCGATCGACGCGTATCAGGGGTATGGCTGGGCCAATGCGCTGCATCCCGATGACGTCGAACCGACCACGCAGGCGTGGCGCGCAGCGGTCGCGGCCAAAGCCATGTTCTTGCATGAGCATCGCGTGCGGCATCATTCGGGCAAGTGGCGCACTTTCGCGGTGCGCGCATTGCCGTTGCTCGACGATGCCGGGGAGATCCAGGAATGGGTCGGCGTCCACACCGACATCACGCACCAGCGCGCGGCCGAGGCGGCGTTGCGCCAACAGGCCGAAAAGCTTGCGCGCGAGGCGACGCATCGTCGGCGCGCCGAGGATCAGTTGCGCGTGCTCAACGAGGAGCTGGAGGCACGCGTGATCGCGGAGATCGACGAACGCCGCCAGGCCGAGGCGAAGCTCGCGCAGTCGCAGAAGATGGAGACCGTCGGCAAATTGACGGGCGGCGTCGCGCACGACTTCAACAATTTGC
>Ga0265798_10011721_pt1 | contig 10653 bp, 12 predicted proteins | sample P3T30metagenome_FD_192430 | JGI IMG/M metagenome (GOLD analysis project Ga0265798, IMG submission 192430) | Plant litter microbial communities from East Loma Ridge, Irvine, California - P3 T30 | ecosystem: Environmental > Terrestrial > Plant litter > Unclassified | place: USA: California... | reverse complement strand
GTAGATCTCGGCTCGCGGCTCACCGTCGGCGACCAGACCCTTCAGCCCGACGCCGGCGGCCAGCGGCGACTTGCCGCTACCCTTCGCCGTTTCGACATAGACCACGCGGAAGCGCCGGTACCCGTCATCTCGCTTCCACCCGAAGATGCTGCCGACCACGAACTGCTGCCACGGCAGGAGTTCGAACGGATTGCCCTCGAAGTCGCCGCCGTTCAGTTTCAGCACGTCGCGGTAGAAGCCGATTGCCTTCAGTGCTGCCGCCATATCCCACACCAAGCCGCGCGCCGCGCCTTCCGCAACGTCGGCCAGATGACGCGCGCACTGATTGCGCACATGCGGCCCGGCGATCCGGGTGCCGGCGACAACTTCGCTCGCGTACGCTGAAACCGGGTCAGCCGAAGTATTCGGCGGCGGGGTCTTTTTCCTTGTCGCCATCCGGGAGGTCCACGTCCACTTTTGATCGCGCGGCCGGCGTCAGGCCGAACTCCACCAGGTAGCTTTTAAATTGCGCGTCGGCGGCGCGCAGCTGGTTGACCGCAGGGTTGTTTTTGATAAGGGTGTTGCTGTTCTGATCGATGGTGGTGTAGGTGCGACCATCGCGCTCGACCAGCTCACGACATTTCAGGATGTCCGAGTAGCAGTCGCAAAGCCGTTCGAGCGCTAAGCCATCGGCCTCGGTGAGCACGCCCATTCGCTTCAATAGGGCACACAACTTTTTCCATACCGCCTTGCCCTTCGCATCCAGGTGCGGTGGACAAACTGGTGTTTTTGTACGTGGTTTTGGCTCTTTTTTGTTCAGTGGCCGCTTGCCCGGATTGCCCGTGACCAGCTTCAGCGCACTGGGTGTCGGGCGCCTTCCGGCCATAATTTCGGTCCCAGAAAAAAAGTTTCATTTCGCGGTTGTGCACAAAGAGGGGGCAGGCGGTCCCTTTGGGCGAAAGCTCCAGAGATTCGATACCCCCCCTGCCTATTTTTTAGGCAATATTGCAAAGAAGCATCAAAACCGGTGCAAAGTTGCTGCAACCGCATCAAGTCGGCCAACCGTCAGGCTCAACACCCTGCCTCGCCTTCCGCTTCGTCTTCCCTTGCTCGACCTCGGTTTTCACCGCGTGGCAGGGATCGCAAATGGCTTCTAGATTGGATGGGTGGTCAGTCTTGGCGCGCGTCCAGCGCAGAGTCGTAGCTTTCGCCTTGCTGACGATGTGGTCGACCGCATGCGCTAGAGTCATGCGACCGACGCGTTTGCAGGGTTGACACTGGCCGCCGTCGCGCTTCATCACTTCATTGCGTACCTTGACCCAGGCGCTGTCGTAACCGCGCTCGTGGCGCGACTTCGTACCCCAAACCATCAGGCCGCACCACGCGGCCCGAACACCGCACGGATGACCTTGCCGGCATTAGCCGGCACCTGGCGCGCGGCCTCGACAATGGTCAAGCCCGGCCCGCCGTGTCCATTGGCGCGCAAGATTCCATGCGCCTGTTCGCTGGCCGCTAAGCTCACGGCGATCAAGTTCAGGCGAGACAGGTCGACGGCTTGCGCTGGTTGAGCGCCAGGCCCAAGCACGGCCCGCAAGATCTCGTCCCGGTAGATGCGTTCAATGTTATTCATGCTGCTGCCTGCTGGGTAGCGGCGCGCTGGCGCGCGACCGTGTATCGCAGCCAAGCCAGCTCTTGCTCAACGGTCATTCGCATTGCGCACCTCAAATAGAAAAAGCCGCCCGGCGCATTGCTGCGGGGGCGGCGAAGGCCAAGTGCTGGACCTGGCAGAGCATATTCGGAGACTGCTTACGACAGTCAGGCGACCAGCCCCAAGGCTATATGCTCAAGTGGGCGGTAAACGAGAAAGCCCGAACGTTTAACGGCTCGGGCTTTTCTTCGGGCGTGCAGAAACACCCATGTGCAGGAGTTTACGCCCAATACAGCCGGGTTGCAACATTGTTGCGCAACTTCTTTTCGAGGTCTTCGCGTGCATCCATCAGCACGTCTTCATACCGTGCATTCGGGAAGCGCCATGCAGAGGCAATCCCCTGGCTCTTGTAGATAGCCCAGCGGTGCATCATCGTCAGGCTGTCCACCATGGCGTTGACGCACTCGCCCAGCTTCAGGTCGGCGATGTACTGCGCCTCGTGCACGTTCGCGTCCGGCTGCGCGTCGCCGATCAGCTTCATCCCACGGCCGCCCAGGTCAAGGTTGGGCACGCGCATGTAGTCGCCCCAGCAGGCCATGCAGGTGGAGTACGGGTCAAGCTTGTTGATGGTGGATTGCACGACCTCCGCCTTGCGAACTCGGCGGAGGGTCGAGCCTGCGAAAAGGCCGAGGGTTGCAGTGGTCATGGGGTTCTCCGAAAGACGACCAAGCGAGCGTACCATAGCCGTCAAGAAATTTCCTGTTCTCAAGTATTTATTTTTAACATTGTTGTAAGCAAACGCCAGACGAAAAAAAAGCCCCCCGAACACAGGGGGCAAAACGTTAGGCAAATGAACAATGGGAGTGCTATTTTTCCTCTATCTCTTCCGGTATTTGAGCTTCCATGGGTGCGACGACGATCTTGCATCCCAGGGCTTTTACTACGCCCATAATCGTCTCCAGGCGCGGCTGGCTGCCCGGGCGCAGTGCCTTGTACAGTGCCTCGCGTGCGATGCCTGCCTTGCTGGCCACCTCGGCCATGCCCGTGGCGCGCGATGCCGCATTGAGCGCCACGGCAATCAGGGCCGGGTCGCCGTCGGCGAATGCCTCAGTAAGATATGCAGCTAGTACCTCGGGTGAGTCGAGATAATCGGCCACGTCGAACGCTGGAAGCGCGCGGATTTTTTCGAGATCGAATTCAGCCTCAGACGGCTCAATGTCTTTTGTGATTGCCATAATGGCCCCCTGTTGTACGTGTATTCATCTATCGACGGTAAGGGCCGGGGTTTCAGCCCCCGGCTCCTCTCTACTTCTTCAACTCTACTACCAATTTCTGTGCTACTTCGATGTCTCTTTGCTGCCCGTTTTTCGATCCCCCTGTCAGCAGCAGAACTATTTCGTTTCCGACCTTCGTGTAGTAGATTCGCCACCCCGGTCCATAATCGATTTTCAGTTCGCTGACCCCGCCTCCTACTGATTTTGCCTTGCCGGGGTTTCCTGCTGCGAGTCTCGAAACACTCAAGAGAATCTTCGCTTTTGTTGTCGCATCCTTAATTCCGATGAAGAACTCGCTGAACTTCGGGTGCTGCCTGATCTCCATCGCTCTCCTTTACGCGTTTGCCTAACGTGAAACCATTGTAATCGACTGATTACAGAAGGTCAAGCAATTTGTGATCGAGTGATTACAGTCATCATCACTCGTTCATGCAGCACCTCCACTCCTAGCCCCCGCCTGCACCCTTGCCGGTCGCCTGCATCGCCTGCACCAAATTTCTGCTGATCATTAATAAACCGTAGTGCTTATCTCTACGGCCGCGCTTAGATGCTGCGTGTCACTTTTGTGGAATCAAGGAACAGTGTGTGGCGTCAAAAACACGAAATTCGATAAGTTAATGCTCTTACTATTTCTTGGCGGTAAAATTAACAAGCTTCAATTGTCATCTAATAATTACTCCGAGAAAACATATGAAATTTGCTTTTGCTGCAATTTTGGCTGTCACGATGCTGTCGGGCTGTGCTGTGCAGTCGACCATGGTTCCAACTGGCGGTAGCCGCGCTGATGGCACAGTCAAACTGTCTTATGACTTTGGTGCGTTTCAGGTTCCAAAGGTTGATCAAGAACAAGGTCTGGCTGCTGCAAAAGCTCGCTGCGCTGCTTGGGGGTACACCGGCGCCGAGCTGTTTGGCGGTTCTACAAAAACTTGTGTTAACCAGTCGATGGGAAGTTGCGACACGTTCCGTGTGACGGTCGAGTATCAGTGCACTGGTAACCCACCAGCGCGCAACTAAGCGTTTCCCTGCACATGCAAAAGCCCGGGTCTTTCCCGGGCTTTATTTTTGCCAGCGCTACCAACCTCAGAGCCCGGCCGAAAGACTGATCCGCTCTTGAGCTTGGGCGGCAAGGTCGAGGTTCTTCTCCAAGTATCCCATCGTGGTCGTGAAGCTCTTGTGTCGCATCACCCGCTGCACCGTCTGAATCGGCACGCCCGCCTCGGACATCAGCGTAGCGAATGTCCCGCGCAGTCGGTGCGGAGTGATGCCCTCGATCGCGCAGGTATCGTTGGCGCGCCTGATCGCCTGGCGGGCGAAGCCGGACGCGAAGGCCTGCCCGTCCGGCCTGGCCACGATCAGTCCGGCGTGCTGGCGCCGCGCCTCCAGGTGCTCGCGCAGCCACCCTGCCATCGGCACCGGCTCGGCCTCCCTGCCCTTCGTGATTCCGGGCGTGTACGTCTTGCGCGCCCAGTCGATCCATTCCCAGCGCGCGCTGATTGCCTCACCCTCACGCAGGCCCAGCCCGAACATCAAGCGCACGGCGGTACCGATCCCGGGCGCGTGCGCGGTGGCCTCGTCGACGGCGGTGAACCACGCGCGCGCGGCCGCCAGCGGCAGGATCGAGCGCGGCCGCTTCTGCACCTTGAGCATGGGCACGTGCCATGGCATCGACGCCAGCATGCCGCGCTTCACCGCCCACATGGTCAGCAGCTTCAGGATCCGCAGCCAGTGGTTGGCGCTGGCCGGTTTGTGGTCAGCCAAGTATAGGTTGCGCGCCAGCTCGACATCGAGCGTAGTGATCTCGTTCACCGGTTTGACGCCAAGCTTGAACATGTGCAGGCGCTGGAAGAGATCGACGCTGCGCATGTGCGCGGCGCTGGCCACCGGCCGGTGCACGTCGATCCAGGCCTGCGCCAGCTCGGCCAACGTCGGCACCGGCTGGTCGGCCATTGGCGCGCATCACCGCCGCATCGTATTCGCGCTGCGCCAGCTGCTCGGCGGCGCGCCGGCTCTTGAGCCTGGTGCTGCGCCGCACGCGCTGGCCGGCCACCTGGAACGCGAAGTGCCAGACGTCGCCCCGCTTATACACGTTTGCGCTCATGCTCGGATGCCTTGCAGTGCCTGGTGCCGGCCCGGTGCTGGTGCTGGTGCTGGTGCTGGTGCTGGCGCGGCGCGCGCGGCGCCCGGTGCTGGTGCTGGCACGGCGCGCGCGGCGCCCGGTGCTGGTGCTGGCACGGCGCGCGCGGCGCCCGGTGCTGGTGCTGGCACGGCGCGCGCGGCGGCGCGCTGACGCGCGACCGCCGCTTCATAGCAGTCCACCAGGATCTTGTGCCAGTCGGCGCGCGCACTCCAATAGCTCGCACGGCAATGTGCGACATCGCCCTGGTCGAACTCGCCCATCGAAATCAATTCGGCCAGGCGGTGCTCGATTTTTGCTGGCAAAGGCTGGTGCTGATCATTCACGTTTGTTTTGGCCATAGTCGTCATTTAGAGGGGTTGGTTGGACCCCTCCGTAGTTGATAGGTATGAGGGTTAGGTGTTCCTGGCCCTCGAGCAAAATCAGCAAAAACTCGTATCGAAAGTGACGTATTCGCGGGTGGTCATGTCCGCTACGGCTCGCCCAGGCCGCCCCCTCGCCCTTCCGATTGACGCACTCGCTTGAATGCACCTGCCGGACGGGCCAAGCATTCCAACTCTGTACCTCTGTTCGCTCCGGCCTGTGCTCTCAGGCCTCGGCAAGGCCCCCTCTGCGCCTTGTTCGTGCTGTGCCCTGGTGTTCGACGGCGCGGTCGGTCTTCTCGCGGTGTGGGCCGATCCCAAGCCCCTGCACGTTTTTTCTGGTGTCGTCCGCTCCACCTAGTCGATACAGGATTTCCTGCATCGCTCCCAATCTTGGAAAGGGGTCCGCACATTGCGCAGACCCTTTCCAAGACGCGCTCACCATCGAGCGCTTCTACTGCTCTACTTCGCGCGCAGCAGTCGCGCCTCTCGCATCACCTTCAGCTTCACGTCGGCGAAGGCGCTGGCCTGTATCTGCAGGACCGTGCGCTTGCGGCTGAAGCTGAACGATTGCCCAGCGACGGCGTGCTCGATTTGCTCCATGACGTAGTCGTTCCAATCGGTGCCGGCGCATTGCGGGAAAGCGACGCCCACGCCCAGCACCTCGGCGGCGGCGCGCGCGGCGTCGAGGCCCGGATTGCGCCCGATGCGCGCCGCAGTCTCCCAGTCGTTGTCGGCGCACACGACGCCCATGCCGAAGCGCGCCATGCGTTCGGCGACGACCGGTAGGTTGCCGGCGTTGAAGCCGACGATGACACGGCAGGTAGGGACGGCCTGGAAGATCGTCAGGCCGGTGGCGAAGCCCTCAACGAGAACGGTCAGGGCAGCGCCGGAGCGCTCGATGGCGTAGTAGGCGCTCTTGGTGGTGGCGCCGAAGTGGAATTTCTTCTCGCCCGCTGGCGAAATGCGCTGCAGGCTGAGCACCTTGCCGTTGTAGAGCATGGGGATTACCAGCCAACCCTCGGCGTCGACGCGCAGGCCCATGCATCCGGCCACGCCCAGGCCCTTGCTCACTAGGTATGGATGGCTGCCGCGCAGCGGGGCGCAGCGGTCGTAGAAGGCGCGCGCGGCGAGCGTGGCCTCGATAAGCGCGGCGCGACGTTCAGCCTTCCGGCGCGCGATGGCTGCGCGGTCGATCGGCGCCGGCATGGCGTCACCATCGGTGGCGCGCCACATTACCGGCTCGGCGTGCACGGCGTAATCCTGGCACCAGCCGACCTGGCCGTCGTCGGCCAGCTTGATGCTGCCGTTCTTCTTGCGCGGGTGGCTCTCGGTCTTGCAGCGGATCCAGCGACCAGGCGTGAACGTGTCCGGCACGATGATGCCGTTCGCCTGGACGAATTGAAGGAAATCGCTCATGTGCGCTTGCCTCGAGCGAATGCGATATCGCGCGACTTCACCCAGCTCAGCACTGCAGCAGTGGGCCGCATCGGTGTGATGTAGCGCGGCACCTCGTTGTAGTCAGGCCAGTCACCGAACTTCTCTTTGAACTTGTTCGCGATCCAGCCTGGCTTGCGGCCCTTTTCGACAGCGATGTAATTCAGCTGGGCGTAGAAATCGCGCTTGTCCTGGGCGGTCGGGCCCGGCGCCCGCTTGCCTGCAACCTCGCTCAGTGAGCCAGGTGCGTGCTCGACGCCCTGCTTCTTTTTGTAGACATTGCCGCACGATGGGCACGCCGGCATCGGCGCGTGCACGTGCGAGCAGTTCGAGCACGTCACCGGCTTTTTCTGCCGCTCGATCGCCTTGGCGCGCGGCTTCTTCTTGCCGTCGTCCAGCTCGCTGACACCTTTCTCGAGGAAGGCGTGCATTTCGGCCCAGAAGCGCACGCAGTTGCCGCTGTGATCCAGCACGATGCACTCGGTCTTCCCTGGATGGATTCGCAGGCCTCGGCCCAGGATCTGGATGTGCTCGGCAAGGCTGGACTTGAGTGGGCGCGCCATGATGACGACCTCGACGTCGGACACGTCGAAGCCCTTGCTGAGCGCGCTTACGCTGATCAGGCCACGGACCGTGCTGTCCGGCTTGCGGAACTCTTCCACCAGCGCGGTGCGGGCGTCGTCGTCGGTACGGTATGTGTACAGCTCGCAGTTCACGCCGGCGGCCGCGAACTGGCGCTGCATCTCTTCGCAGTGCTCGACATTGCAGCCGAAGGCGATGAACTTCTTGCCGGCCGCGTGCCGCAGGTACTCTTCGACGCAGTCGCCGATGATGGGCATCGAGCGTTCTGCCGCTTCCTTGTCGGTCCATTCGCCGGCCGTCACCTTGGCGCCGGTCATATCGGGCTGGCTGGCGGCGTACACGCGGAACGGCACCAAGTACGGCTTGTCGCGCGTGCCGTCCTCGAGCATCGGCCCCTGGATCAGTTCGTTGGTGGTGATGGTGGTAACGATGCCGTCGTACAGCCTGCCCAAGCCGCGCGTCATCGGCGTGGCGGACAGGCCGATAACGATCGTGTCGCGGCCTGCGATGCGGTCAGCGACAGTCTTCTGCAGTGCATGGCATTCGTCGACGATGATCAGGTCAGCCTCTGGCCAGCCGCGTTTGGCCAGCGTCTGCGCGCTGGCGACCTGAATACGCTCCCACGGCGCGAAGCGTGGGTTGTCGCCCTGAATGATTCCGTGTGGGATGCCGAAGCGATCGAACGTGGTGCTGGTCTGGTCGATTAGGGCAATTCGGTCGGCGACGAACACCGCGCGCTTGCCGGCTTTGGCGTGGCACTCAGCGATCAGGTGCGACGCGATCACGGTCTTGCCACCGCCGGTGGGAACCGACAGGATGATGTTGCGCTTTCCAGCGCGGATCAGCGCGCGCAGGCCTTCGACACTATCGACCTGGTACGGGCGCAGGTTCAGCTGCTCGCTCATGCCGCCCTCCGCGCCGTGATGACCGGCAGGATGCCGCGGTTATCCTCGACGCCAAGCGCCGTGCGGATCTTCGAAAGAAGATCGGCTTGATACTGCGCAGTCGTCTGGGCGTCGCGCGCGGTCTGCTGCAGCTGGCGGTTGCGGCCGGCCAGCTGATCGAACTTGAGCTCGGCGGCGTCGGCGCGCTTGACCAAGCCGTCGACCTGGGCGGCCAGATCGTCCTTTGTCAGCAGAGCAACGTGCTGCTCGAGCGCGACGTTCTTCGCCCGCAGCTCGTTGCGCTCCAGCTCAAGCGCGCGGAAGTCGGCCAGCAGCTGGTCGAACGGATCCTGCTCGACTTCGGAATCGGCAGCCTCGTGGTCGGGTTCGTCGGAAGGAGCGGCGGCATCCTGCTGGTCTATGACCTGCTGAGCGAGGGACGGCGGCGCGACTGGCCCGGCCTGTTCCGGTGCAGACGCCGGCGCCGGCGCGGCTGAGGCACGTGGTGCAAGCTGCTCCAGCGCTTTCGGCAGGCTGATCTCACCCATCCGGACTTGCTTTGCTAGCTCAGGATCGGCTTTGGTCACCTTGTCGGCCATCTGCTGCGTGCGCAGACTGGCGCCTGATTTTGCGGCGCGATCGGCGGCGGAATCATTGCGCAACGTTGCGGAGTGATCCGAGCGGCGATCTCCACCAGCTGTCTGCGCGCGAGACCAGTCTTGCGCGCCAGCGACGATCGCCGCCATCTGCCCCTGCGCTAGGTGGCGGCGATGCATATTTGCCGATAGCACGAACGATGCCGGATCGGTGCCAGCGAATGCCTTGAGCGCTGGTTCGATGCCAGCCTCAAGGCAGGCACGGTAGCGGTTGCCACCGTCCAGCACCATCCCGTCGTGAACGGTAATCGGCTCTCGCTGACCGTTGGCGATGATGTCGGCCTTCAGCGCCTTGAACTCGACACCATCCAAGCGCGGGAACAGCGTGCAGAGCGGGTGCAGTTCGAGAGTCATTGTCGTGGACATTAGAAGGCGCTCCCAAACAGTTCCGTAGCAAGCCTCTCAAAGTCCTGTGCGACATTGATACCCAAGGCAACGCGGCGCGTCTGCGCCTGCGCATTTCCGATCGCCCGTGCGCGGCGCCCAGCTTCCGTGGAGCCGTTCAAAGTCGGCGCAGTTTGTTTGATGAGCCAGCGCTCGACCTCTTTATGATTCGAGCAGAGCACTACGCGTAGCATCCCTATTCGTTGAATGTGCGCGCGCTTCTCGTGCCCAGCCATTCTCGTGGCGAGGTTCTTCGACTCACCGACATACAGGACTCGGCCAGCATCGATCAAAACGTAGACGCCAGGCCGAGATGGCAGGTTCCGCCACGGCAATTCCGGTGCGATGGCAAGCGCTTTCGCAGCGGCGTGCGGGTTACCGATCACGGGCTCATTGGCCTGGCGCGCCTGGTCGTACTTAGCAAGGGCGCTCACAGTCACGCCTTCCACAGGTCGAAGCGCTTGAACGCGCGGATGACCGCCTCGTCGCTGATCAGCTCGCAGCTATGCAGGGCCATGACGATGCGTTTCAGAATGGATTTCATGCTGCTCTCCAAAATTCGGGCGTAGAGAAGCCCGTCACCGACAGAAATCGGTTTCCAAGAAAAACGGTGGGGACAATTACGTCGGTCGGTCTACTTCAGCAGTGCCAGCGCGCTCATCGCTCAGTTGCCTTACTTCATCCAGCACTTTCTGCAATGAAATGAGCGTGTCATAGGGCGTACGGCGACCATACCGGCCCGTATTTAAGGCAGACACGACACACTGTTTAACACCTGAACGTCGCTCGATCTCCCGTTGGGTAAGACCGAGACTCATGAGTTCTCGAACGATGGTATTTGCATTCATAAGTAGCATAATATTGCATAAACACTTAAAATTCAAGTGCCAAAACACTTGAATTGGATATTACAATTACACTCACGATGAAAACACTACAAGAACGCCTTAAGCACGCTCGAAAAGCAGCGGTTCTGACTCAAGCAGAACTGTCTGCTCGATCAGGGCTTTCCCAGTCGACAATCGCGCAGATCGAGTCAGGACGAAATTCCGGAACAAAGTTTGCTGACAAATTAGCAACGGCATTGAACGTGCCGCTTGCTTGGCTTCTTACGGGGCAAGGCGAAGACATCAGCGAACTGATCCCGCCTAATCCTCGACGGAGGGCAATGGATGCCGATGAGTGGCTATTTCTCGATCTTGTCGAGCCGCATATCAAGTCGAATACAAACGAGATTGGTTGGACACAACTTGAGCGCGGGGCGCTTCGTATTCATCGTTCGTTTTTTAGAGGAAAGAGAATCTACCCCGAAG
>Ga0265798_10011719_pt1 | contig 10654 bp, 7 predicted proteins | sample P3T30metagenome_FD_192430 | JGI IMG/M metagenome (GOLD analysis project Ga0265798, IMG submission 192430) | Plant litter microbial communities from East Loma Ridge, Irvine, California - P3 T30 | ecosystem: Environmental > Terrestrial > Plant litter > Unclassified | place: USA: California... | reverse complement strand
GATGACAGGATAGACCCGGTGGGCGCCTGCGTGGGTATGAAAGGTTCTCGTATACACGGTATCGTTCGCGAGCTGGGTAACGAAAATATAGATGTTATTAACTATACAACAAATACACAGTTGTATATATCAAGAGCGCTAAGCCCTGCAAAAGTATCGTCTATTAAAATAGATGAGAACACACACAGAGCCGATGTATTCTTAAAATTAGAAGAAGTCTCTAAAGCTATTGGCCGAGGAGGACACAATATTAAACTGGCAGGATTATTAACAGGCTATGAGCTTGACGTAATTAGGGAAGGCAGCCCTGCTGAGGATGAGGATGTTGAATTAACAGAATTCTCAGACGAAATAGATGAGTGGATCATCGCAGAGTTTGCAAAAATAGGCCTCGATACTGCAAGGAGCGTACTTAACCAGGATGTAAACGACCTTGTAAGAAGAACTGACCTTGAAGAAGAAACCATTCTTGAGGTTATGAGGATCTTAAAAGAAGAATTTGATAGTTAGGCTAAGTTTAATATTTTAATACAACAACACAACGAAAGAAGATAATAGTAAAAAATATTTATGTCTGAAGAAAGAGCAATAAGAATAAACAAAGTTTTAAGGGAATTAAACATTTCCCTCGACAGGGCCGTGGAGTTCCTTAAAGACAAGGGCCACGTTATCGAGGCAAGCCCCAATGCCAAGATATCCGGCGAGGAATATAATGCCCTTTTCAATCAATTTTCTGCTGACAAAGGAAACAAGGCTGCATCATTAGAGGTGAGTGAGGAGAAGAGGAAGGAGAAGGAAGCGCTGCGTATAGAGAGGGAAAAAGAGCTGGAGGAAAAAAGAAAGCAGGAAGAAGAAAAACAAAGGCAGGAAGTTATTAGAGCTAAGGCATCTTTAAGCGGCCCCGTGGCTGTAGGTAAGATAGATCTTAACCCTAAAAAACCTGTTGCCGAACCCGCTGCTGCTGCTTCAGACATACCTGTAAAACAGGAACCGAAAACAGAAAAGCCGGCTGCACAAAAGCCTGCCGAGGCGCCGCAACAAGCACCACAGGAAAAAGCTGCCGAAGTTAAAGAAACTGCACCACAACAGGAGCAGCCTAAAGCTCAGCCAAAAATACAGGCACAGCCGCAAGCGCAGCAACCTGCACAGGAAAAACCTGCACAGGAAAAACCTGCACAGGAAAAACCTGTACAGGCAGCACAGCAAGCCGCGCAGCCTGAGGCACCGGCACAGCCCGAAGAGATTAAAACACAATACACCAAGCTTACAGGAGCTACCTTTACAGGGCAAACCATAGATCTTTCGCAGTTTAAAAAACCTAAAAAGAAAAAAGAAGAGCCTAAAAAAGATGCACCCAGGCCGGGTGGCGTTGCAAATAATAATAACGCTAACGATAAGAACAAGCGTAAAAGGATTACTCCTAAACCGCAAGCCCCTAATACCAGTGGTGCACAGCGCCAGCCGGGCCAGGCAAGCCAGCTTATCAGGCCAAACGCACCGGGTACCGGTGGTGGCCAGCAAGGTGGTAACAGGTTTGGTGGTGGCGGCAAACGCCCAGCCATTGTTAGCAAGGTAGAGCCTACCGATGAAGAGGTTAAAAACCAAATCAGGGAAACGCTTGAGAAACTTCAGGGGAAAGGAAGTAAATCTAAAGCTGCGAAATACAGGAGAGATAAACGTGATACGCACCGCCAAAGAACGGATGATGAACAACGCGCATTAGACGAAGGCAGCAAAACAATTAAAGTTACAGAGTTTGTAACCGTAGGTGAAGTTGCTACCATGATGGATGTGCCTATTACTAAAGTAATATCGGTATGTATGTCGCTTGGTATCATGGTTACCATGAACCAAAGGCTGGATGCTGAAACACTTAGTATTGTTGCCGATGAGTTTGGCTACGAAATTGAATTCATTACAACTGATATTGAAGAGGCTAAAGAGGTTGTAGAAGACAGGGAAGAAGACCTTGTATTCCGTGCCCCTATCGTTACCGTAATGGGTCACGTAGACCATGGTAAAACATCACTTCTTGACTACATCCGTAAAGAAAATGTAATTGCAGGAGAGTCGGGTGGTATTACCCAGCACATTGGTGCCTACGGTGTAACACTTGATAATGGCCAAAAAATTGCTTTTCTTGATACACCGGGTCACGAGGCGTTTACCGCTATGCGTGCACGTGGTGCCCAGGTTACCGATATTGCCATTATTGTAATTGCAGCAGATGACGATATAATGCCGCAAACTAAAGAGGCCATTAACCACGCACAGGCTGCGGGTGTGCCAATTATATTTGCTATAAATAAAGTGGATAAGCCAAATGCTAATCCGGAGAAAATTAAAGAAAGGCTTGCGGGCATGAACCTTCTTGTAGAAGATTGGGGCGGTAAAATACAATCGCACGATATATCTGCAAAAACAGGACTTGGCGTTAAAGACCTTCTTGAAAAAGTATTGCTTGAAGCCGAGTTGTTAGACCTTAAAGCTAACCCGGATAAAGCTGCTGTAGGTACCGTTGTAGAGGCATTTCTTGATAAAGGCCGCGGTTATGTATCTACCGTACTTGTACAGGGTGGTACACTTAAAGTGGGCGACTATGTACTTGCCGGTAAACACCACGGTAAAATTAAGGCAATGCAGGATGAGCGTGGCCACAATGTTAAAGAGGCAGGCCCATCACAACCAATATCTATATTAGGTTTAGATGGTGCGCCAACCGCAGGTGATAAATTTAGCGTTTACGAAGACGAGAAAGAAGCAAAACAAATTGCTGCTAAACGTACCCAGTTAATGCGTGAGCAAAGTGTGCGTACACAAAGGCACATTACCCTTGCCGAGATTGGGCGTAGGATTGCACTTGGCCAGTTTAAAGAGCTTAACATTATCCTTAAAGGAGACGTGGATGGTTCGGTTGAGGCGTTATCAGACTCGTTCTCTAAATTATCTACCGAGGAGATCCAGATTAATATCATACACAAAGGTGTAGGTGCAATTACCGAATCGGACGTGTTGCTTGCTTCGGCATCCGATGCGATCATTATAGGCTTTAACGTGCGCCCTTCGGCTAATGCAAGACAGCTTGCCGACAGGGAAGAGATTGACATCCGTAACTACTCTATCATCTACGATGCTATAGACGACCTTAAAGATGCAATGGAAGGCATGCTATCGCCGGAAATGAAAGAAGAGATTACCGGTACTGCCGAAATACGTGAGGTGTTTAAAATATCTAAAGTGGGCTCTATTGCAGGATGTATGGTTACCGATGGTAAAATATTCCGTAGCTCTAAAATAAGGTTAATACGCGAAGGTGTAGTAATCTATACAGGAGAGCTAAGCACACTTAAACGCTTTAAAGACGATGTTAAAGAAGTTTCTAAAGGTTACGACTGTGGTATGCAGATTAAAAACTATAACGACATACAGGAGTATGACACTATAGAGGCTTACCAGGAAGTAGAAGTTAAGAAAAAGCTTAAATAATACATCAAAAATAGTTTACAAAGAATCCCGGAATATTCCGGGATTTTTTTATGTTTACAAGTGATATACATATACCTGCCTTATATGCTTAAAAAAATACTCCTACCCTTTATCATTTTATTTTTTTATGCCGGAATGTATGGGCAAGAGAATGCATATTTAAAAAAGATAGATTCCCTTAAGCTGGCTTTTAATAAAACTACCGTAGATACTATAAAGGCAACCCAGCTTATTTATATCAGCCGTTTTTATGCGGGGCTTGGCGATTCAAAAAACGGCAGGGAATATGCAACTAAAGCACTACAAATATCAAATAAGGCACAATGGTCGCCTGGCAAGGCCGAGGCTTATGTTTGTATGGCCATACAGCCGGGAGCTGATGCAGCCACCATATATAAAAAAGCCTTAACCGAAAGCCTTAAAACTACAGACAAAAGGCTTACAGCTTCACTTTATAATATGCTTGGGCAAACTGCAACAGATTACAACCAAAAAATAGATTACTTTAAAAAGGCGCTTCCGCTTTTTCGCGAGATAAACGACAACAAAAATTATCGTAAAGTTCTTTTTAATATTGCGTACGCCTACGAGTTAAAAGGTATGTATTTTGACGCGGTAGATTACCGTATGCAAAATTTAAAATTCAGTGAGCAATTAAAGGACACGATTGGTATCGTAAATGCAAACCGCCACTTAGCGCTTACTTATTCGGCAAAAGGCGACACCAACAAGGCACTCCTGTATTATCTTGCGGCAACAACCTTAATGAAGCAGCACTCTAAAAAAGCCAATGCGCTTTTTATATCAGATATATATAACGAAACCGGTAAAATTTATCTCATCCAGAAAAAGTACGATAAAGCACTGGCTCACTTTAAAGAAGCACTAACGTATGCTAAAAGCGGGCGGTATAACCTTGCCCAAATAGATATCCTGCAATATATCAGCAAAGTTTACCTAAAACTCAACAATAAGCCTGAAGCAAGTGCCTACCTTAATAAGGCAAAGCAACTCACAAATTTGGTGCTTTTACCTCAGGATAAATTAATGGCATGCAACTCAGTAGCGAGTGCTGCCTATGAATCAGCTGACTATCCGGAAGCAATAAAATATTACCGGATAATGTTAGATATTGTTTATGAATTTGAAAACAACGGAGAGGATATGCTACTGGCAAAACAAATAGCTATATCCGGGCTTGGAGCGTCCTATCTTGCCCTCGCAAAACAGCAGGGCAATAATAAAGACCTGTTGTTTAAAAGCATCAATAACCTGGAAACGGTATTGCCATTATACAAACAAGCCAATAGCTTTAAAGAACTGCAGGTGTGCTCTCAACAATTGGCAGAAGCGTATGAGCTTACCGGGCAGTACTCAAAATCTGTAACTGCCTACAAAGATTACATTACCTATAAGGACAGCATCTCATCTATCGATCGGGAAAACGCTTTCACAAAAAAAGAAGCCGAGTTTGAGTATACCCAAAAAGAAACCCTTTTAAAGGCCGATCAAAAAATTGCAATCGAAAAAGAACAAAATCGGCGCAATTATGCCCTTGCCGGTATAGGCGTTTTACTGCTTATAGCAGGTGGTTCGGGTGTAGCTTACAGCCGCAAGAAAAAAGACAACCGGTTAATTGCTGCAGAAAAAAAGCGCAGTGATGATTTACTGCTTAACATACTCCCGGCAGAGGTTGCCGAAGAGCTTAAATCTAAAGGTGAAGCCAGTGCACAGTATCATGATAAAGTATCGATAATCTTTACCGATTTTGTTGGTTTTACCAAGCTATCCGAAAAATTTAGCCCGCAGGAACTTATAGCAGAACTAAACCACTGCTTTAAGGCATTTGACAACATTATTACAAAGTACAATATCGAAAAGATAAAAACCATAGGGGATAGCTATATGGCGGTTTGCGGGCTTGCGGGTAAAAATCCGGACCATGCTAAAAATGCTGTTGCAGCTGCCATTGAAATGCGTAATTTTATCGACGCTTATAAAACCGAACGCCTGGCACAGGGCAAGGTATATTTTGAAATGCGCATTGGCATAAACAGCGGCAACGTGGTAGCCGGTATTGTGGGCATTAAAAAGTTTGCTTATGATGTATGGGGCGATGCCGTAAACATAGCCAGCCGTATGGAAAGCCACGGGCAGGCAGGTAAAGTAAATATTAGCGAAAGCACCTACAACCTTGTTAAAGACGATTATACAACCCAATACAGGGGTGAGATTGACGCAAAGGGTAAAGGGCTTATTAATATGTATTTTGTAGAACCGAAACAAGTACCAATGGACATAAAGGGGGTAAAAGATTTTATTCTTGATAAACAGCAAAAAGAACTGCCGGAACATTTAAGCTATCATAACATTCATCATATTTTAGATGTGTACGATGCAGTAAAAAGGCATATTGAATTTGACGGCATTACCGGTGAAGATGCGGTATTATTGCAAACGGCTGCACTTTTTCACGATTCGGGATTTATTGTACAGGCGCAGGGACACGAAGAGATTTCCTGCGGCTTTGCTCATCAATACCTGCCGCAATATGGGTATAATAGCAAACAAATTAACGTAATTTGCGGCATAATCATGGCAACTAAAATTCCGCAGTCGCCAAAAACACCTTTAGAAGAAATATTGGCCGATTCTGACCTTGACTATCTGGGCCGTGATGATTTTTTTGCGATATCCGACAGGTTGTTTGATGAGTTAAAATACAGCGGAGTTGTAGCCAATTATGATGACTGGAACAAAATGCAGGTGGGATTTTTTAACAACCATCGTTATTTTACCGCAAGTGCCAAAGCCTGGCGCGAAGCAAAAAAAGCAGAGCACTTAAAAAGCATTAAAGCAAAACTTATTTTATAATCAAGATAATGAACACTGTTACCAACAGACTTAACTTAAAAGATTCCGTAACCGATTATGCCTTTATACTGGTAGGCATACTTTCTATAAACTTTGCACTAAAAGGGCTTTTGGTACCTAACCATTTTTTTGATGGTGGTGTAACCGGGCTCTCGCTACTGCTGCACGAAAAATACCATTTTAATATTGCTTACACCATTGTGGCGCTAAACCTGCCCCTCGTTTTGTTAGGTTACAAACTGGTGGGGCAAAAATTCTTTATTAAAACGAGTATATCGATAGTGCTATTGGGAATGTGCCTGCTGTGGCTGCCCATTCAGGAAATTACGCACGATAAGCTTATTATATCGGTATTTGGCGGCTTTTTTATAGGTTTGGGCGTTGGGTTAGGAATGCGGGGCGGTTGCGCCCTTGATGGGATAGAGGTACTGGCCGTATACACCGGTAAGCGCATAGGCTTTACCATGAGCGAGATCATCCTTGGGTTGAACATTATCATATTTACATTTTCCGCGTTGTTCTTTGGGCTCGAAACTGCGTTTTACAGCATGCTAACCTACTTTGTGGCATCGCGTACAATTGCCTACGTTGTAGACGGTATACAGGAGTTTACAGGCGTTACCATAATATCGGCTAAGAGCGAAGAGGTAAAAGCTTATTTGGTTTTACAGATGAATAAAGGTATTACAGTTTATAAAGGCGAACGCGGCTTTATGAAAGAGAGCTTTGAGGTTAGTGCCGACTGCGATATTATTTACACCGTAGTAACAAGGCTGGAAGTGCGCCGGCTTAAAGCGGCCATGCACGAAATTGATGAAAAAGCATTTATTTTTACACAGTCCATACGCGAAACCGCAGGTGGCGTACTAAAGAAAAAAGAGCATTAATAGTATTTGAAGATTTAAGCTACCCAACAATGAAAAAAATGCTCCTGCTTTTGGCATTCATTACATTTTTATGCCCTACAGCCAATGGCCAGTCTAAAATAAAATACCACACCATTTCTTTAAAAGATAAGAAAGACACACCTATAACTTACTATTCGTTTTATGTTGAAAATGTATATGATGGCAGGCAGTTTAAAGAAAACATAGGGACTGTGCAAACAGGCGCCTTCAATAAAAAGGTTGTTGCCAATTTTGACAAACCTTTTGAACAGGAAGTTAAAGAGTACCTTACTACTACATTACCCAAAAACGAAAAGCTTTTGCCGGTGTCCATCAGGATTAATGAGTTGTATATTTCGGAAGTAACTAAATCGACCTCCGAGAATGGATTTGCCAACGTTGTACTGGACGTGATCGTGCAAAAAGACGGGGTTGATTATATTGCCGGAACTTATGCCGGAAGTGCCGACAGTACTGCTGAAGCAGCGCTTGATGTAACCGGAAAACATGACAAACGTATTAAGCAGGCACTTTTAAAATGCCTTGGCCAGTTTCAGGCACTACCCAGAAACACCGCCCTTACCATAATATATGACAATACGGAGGTGGCAACAACTCTGCTGCCTGCTGCGCCAAATAAAGGAATTTATATTTCTTACCGTGACCTGCTTAACAACAAGCCTCTTGATGATGCCAACTTTTACACTACGCAGAAGGAAGATCAACTTAAACTGATAAGTTCTGTTACAGGATTTGAAGCCAATGATTACTACGCCTATTGCGATGGCACAACGCTATTTATTAATGTGGGTAAGTATGCGGTAACAAAATACTACGCGAAAACGCAAAGAATAGGCAACAACTACTTTATTGACAACGTTTTTTACGATTATAACAATGCCGTTAGCTGGGGCGCTATGTTTGGTGCTATAGGAGTATTACTTGCCTCTACCGAAGGCGATGGTATTGCACCGCTGCTAATAGATGGCCATACCGGCCAGCCTACTTATTTAACCAACGGCACGATCAAGGAATTGCTTAAACCCCAACCTGAGCTGCTTAAAGAGTATAAAGACAGCAAAAGAACAACAGCAGACATCAAGACTGTACTCGCAAAATTTTACAGTGAAGCCACAAAATAAAAAAATCCCGACTCAATTAAAAGTCGGGATTTTTTTATATCTATTCAGGGGCGAGTTCGAGTTCCAGGCCTTCCAGTTCGGCGGTAATGGGTATCTGGCACCCCAAGCGGCTGTTAGGCTTTACATTAAAAGCTTCGCTAAGCATGGCATCCTCATCAGGCCCCATAGGGGGTATTTCTATATCATTAAGAATATAACACTGGCAAGAGGCACACATAGCCATACCGCCGCAAACACCTATGGTACCCTCAGGGGCGAGTTCGTAAGCACGCACAAGCTCCATGATGTTCATAGCCATATCGGTAGGTGCAAGCACCTCGTGCATAACTCCTTCCCTATCGGTTATTTTTATTGTTACTTCGTTCATTCTTCACAGTTCAGAGTTTCGCGTTTAGAGTTTAGGGTTATGCTGCGTAAAAACCCGCAACCCTAAACACTATAACCCGCAACCCAAATTAATCTATCGCTTTAACCACTTGTTTCTCGGCTTCTTTACGGGTACCGTCAAAACCATCTACACCGCTCACGGTGGTGTATTTAAGCACGTATTTTTTGCCGGGGTTCAGTTTATTAAACACACTCTGGCACATTAACGTAGCCTCGTGGAAACCGCATAAAATAAGCTTAAGCTTACCGGGGTAGGTATTAATATCGCCAATGGCATAAATACCCTCTATATTGGTTTGGTAATCTAAAGCATTGTTTACTTTAATAGCGTTTTTTTCTATTTCAAGGCCCCAGTTAGCAATAGCGCCTAATTTCGGCGTAAGCCCAAAGAGCGGTATAAAATAATCGGTAGCAATGGTAGTATGCGATCCATCTATTTCAAGGTCCAGTTCCTCTACATGCTCTGCACCACGAATACCGGTAACCTCGGCGGGTGTAACCAGCCTGATCTTACCCTGATGCTTAAGCTCCTGCACTTTCTCTACAGAATCTAACGCTCCCCTAAACTCGTTCCTCCTGTGGACCAGTGTAACTTCAGAGGCTACATCGGCAAGGAAGATACTCCAGTCTAAAGCAGAGTCGCCGCCACCGGCAATAACAATGCGTTTATCGCGGAACAGCTCAGGGTCTTTCACAAAATACTCAACACCTTTATCTTCATAAAAAGCAATATCTTCAATGATAGGTTTACGTGGCTCAAAGCTGCCTAAACCGCCTGCAATAGCAACTGCTTTTGCGTGGTGTTCGGTACCTTTATTTGTGGTAACAATAAACGTTCCGTCTTCCAGCTTTTGAATGGTTTCCGCCTTTTCGTTAAGGGTAAAACCGGGTTGAAACTGCTTTATCTGTTCCATTAAATTGGTTACCAAGTCGCCCGCAAGGACAGAAGGGTATCCCGGAATATCAAAAATGGGTTTTTTAGGATAAAGCTCTGATAACTGCCCGCCAATTTGCGGAAGAGCATCTATAATGTGGCATTTAAGTTTTAAAAGTCCGGCTTCAAATACGGCAAAAAGCCCTGTAGGCCCTGCCCCGATTATCAATATATCTGTTGTAATCATGTTTTAAATTATGGTAAAAGCAATTTCAGGACAAAGGTGCCCAAAATTGCTTTTAGAAATTATGATAATTATCAGCCGAAGCCAATATATTTTATATTGAAGGGTTGTTACGCTATGTTAACCACGGTTTCAATAGCAGGGGCATACTTTTTAATAGTAGTCTCTACACCTGCCTTAAGCGTCATTTGGTTAACGCTGCAGCCCACGCAGGCACCCTCAAGGCGCACACGCACGTGCTTATCATCTTCAATGTCTATCAGTGATATGTTACCCCCATCAGATTCAAGAAACGGACGAATTTCATCAAGGGCTCTCTCTACACTGCTTCTAATTTCTTCTGTTGTCATTTTATTTCTTTTTAACTGCTGAGCAGCCGGCCATAGTGGTTATTTTAATCGCTTCGGTAGCAGGGAGGTTATCATTCCTGTCTACCGTTTCCTGAACTACATTACGCGCAAGTTCTTCAAAAGAAGCTTCAAGCGGTGTTGCAGTTTGCAGGGCAGCAGGGCGGCCATAATCTCCTGCTTAGCGTATGCTTTGTACAAGTGGAATTTCGCCAAGGAAAGGCACATCTAAGTCCTCAGCAAGGTTTCTTGCGCCTTCTTTACCAAAGATATAGTATTTATTGTCAGGAAGCTCTTCGGGCGTAAAATAAGCCATATTCTCTATAATTCCCAGTACAGGCACGTTGATGCTTTCCTGGCGGAACATTGCAACACCCTTTTTAGCATCGGCAAGAGCCACGGCCTGTGGTGTA
>Ga0265798_10011718_pt1 | contig 10655 bp, 7 predicted proteins | sample P3T30metagenome_FD_192430 | JGI IMG/M metagenome (GOLD analysis project Ga0265798, IMG submission 192430) | Plant litter microbial communities from East Loma Ridge, Irvine, California - P3 T30 | ecosystem: Environmental > Terrestrial > Plant litter > Unclassified | place: USA: California... | reverse complement strand
TACGTCTCCGAAAGTTTTTCTTTCGGACGCGTAAGGGTCATGACTCGACTGAATAGTAGAAATTGTCAATTAATACTCATGGCAAAGAACTTAGGCATTTCCGTATCAAGCTTAGTTCAAATTCCAAGCCCCCCCCCCCCCAACCTCGATCGTCCTGTTTGATTTTATAGAAACCATTGTAGAAACTAACCCGAATGTCTTCGGCAAGGACTGATGATTGTCACGCCATTTGTATCTTGGAGGATGACCGGCGCTCCCCCCAAACCAAACGACAGGGCGATTGTTAGGCACCGCTCCTGCTGAGCCGAGCCATCTCTTTTAAAAGTTAGGCTCGCCGGCAAAGCCATCCACTCAATAATGTTTTATGGGGTCCAATCGATTTCGGCATGTCGGTCGTGTCAGTCATGGTAGATCCGGCGACCGCCGCGAGCGTGAGAAGGTGGCCGATCATCGACCACCCCGCAAGTCGATGATTTTGAGCGGCACCTCTCCAGACTGACTGACAGAGACAAATGAGTTTCCTGCGACAATTTTTCCAAAGGCGTTCGTACCTCGATACGTAACGCCGACGATCCAGCCGGGCTCGCCTGCATCAGTTTTCCCAGGAACCGCGTCTGCTCCGACAAGTTCGAACGAGCTTGGATTGCTCAACCGCTCCTTGACAGCTGCCGCTGCCGCTCCCTCAGCCTTGAACTTGGAAATCGCGACGGCGGACGTCTGGGCCTGATAAATCTCTGCGGCGGAGGGAACATGGGTCGCTTGACGGTAGCTGCATGTCCTGATCCCGATGAGCCCAGCTAACGCCAACATACCGCCGATGTACGGCGATATTTTTGATGCGAACCTCAAAAGCTTTCTGATTCGTGATCTGCTTTTCCGAAAATTTATGCCCGCAGTGTCGACATGCCACAGCAATCGAAGAGACGACGCTCGCGCAATCGGGACACTGCATTTTCCCCACACGCATTGCGTGCTTCCTCATTCCTGCCCCCTGAAGTTAATTGCACCAGTTGGAAAAAGCGTAATCAGGTTTTGGCTTGGTACAATTGAACTACGCATTACGGGTTTGGAGTATGTGCCGTCTCTGTCCGGTTTTGCGCCCGCCTAGTCGCTCATCAAACTGCGCTGCCCCTGCCGTACGCACGGGTGTACTGGACGGATGAGGTTCGACTATCTCCACAACGTCTATCGCCGGATGTGGACCGACGAGCGGGCAAATTTATGGGAAGATCGACCTGCTGGAGTAGAGCTAACCAAGCCTTGCTTTCGTTTATCGCTGATGGCTATCGGTTGCATAAAATTCTTTGTATTCACGCTTAAATGGCCAAAAATGAAGCGCAAGATTTTGCGGACGATTCCCCGAAGTCGAATCCATGGACCGACGACCTCTTAGGCTTTTCAAACTTTGCCGAGCGGGTGGCTGAGGCTTTGGTGAGGCAAAACGCTCCGAACGGGTATGTCATTGGTCTCCATGGCGAATGGGGATCAGGAAAGACGACCGTCCTAAATTTCGTGCGCAGTTATCTACGGAAGTGGCTTGAGGAGTCCAATGGCGACGTCACGAATCTACAATGGTTCGATTTTGAGCCCTGGGTAGTCTCGGGGCATCAAGATCTGGCGTCTGCTTTTTTGAAGGTTCTTTCAGAAAAACTCGGTGACAGTGGTGAGTCTAAGGCGCGCTTCCGACGCGGCACGAAGGCAGCGATCGGTATGGGCTCTGGCCCTTTGATCGACACGGTTTCGATGCTCGGGTTTTTGGTTGACCATACGGGCGGCGCGGCCTCCAAGGCTGGCGCAACATTCACCAAGGCGGCGATCAAAAAGGGATCGGAAAAGTGGTTAGCTGAACCATCGCTTCAAAAAACTTACGATCAGCTTGTAGAACGGCTGCGCAAGTCCGGCCGACGATTTATAGTCTTTGTCGACGATATAGATCGGCTCACAGGTACTGAAATCCGATCGTTAATGCAGATGGTGAAAACGATCGGTCGGCTTCCCAATGTGACTTACTGCCTTTCCTATGACCGGCAAATCGTATGGTCTGCGCTAAGGGATCTGGCGCCGGGTGACGGCGTCCGCTCGGGCTACGCCGAGAAAATTGTACAGCACGAGCTTGAAGTGCCTGTCCCTAGTCGTAGTGGACTGATGCGGATGCTTAACGCCAGTCTACCCGACCTCCCCCCAAATCCCGAAAGAGTGCGCTGGTCAGAAATTTTACAGTACGGGCTTCAAAGATGGATTCGGCACCCGCGAGACGTTGTCCGTCTCGCTAATGCGATGCATTTTAGCTGGGCGGCACTCAAGGACGAGGTTGATGCCTATGACATGCTCTGTATGGAGGCGCTTCGATTGTTTGACAGGAAGGTTTTCAACTGGATCCGTGACAATCGGGATATCCTTCTCGGTGATGAACTACCGTTTTCCTCGGAGGATCGGAAGACGCCCGAAGCCGCCGAGGAGCTCGCTCATGACCTTTCTCAGGACGCCAGGGCTGACGTCATTCGCTTGATGCACGTCCTGTTCGCAAACCAAGCTAAACTGTTCGGAAAGCAACGCATATTTTCGAATGAGCGATGGGAGAACGTCGTCAAACGCCGCGGCATTGCGACAGCCGCTGGATATTCTGCCTACTTTAGCCTTGCGCCTTCTCCCTCAGCGATCCCCAAACGACTTATTGAAGAAGCAGTGAACCCGGCGATCTCGCCAAAGCGCCAAATCGAACTGATCAACCACGCCATTGGGCTTATAGATGAAACGGGCACGAGCCTCATTGGTGAATATCTCAACGAAATATCGGTTCGTGTAGGTGACATGGATCCCACAACGATGGGAAATCACCTCCGTTCTTTAATAGATCGCACTGAGGCAATACGCAAAGTAAACGAAGCCCATAATATCTTCGGCGCTTCATCGTGGCTCCACACAGTCGTTCAGATGATTGTCGACCGGCTGGGCCCGGGATTTACTGCTAACATTCTTGACGAGGTTTTCGTAGAGTCCGAACGTGTCGGCGCTCTTGCGGCAATGTATGTTTGGATAGGTACATCGCAGGGTGCAATTCCTGGTGGTGACGGATCCTTACGAATGTGGATCCCTTCAGACAGATTTTCTGCTCTAGGCGCCGTTCTGCTGCCTAAGATTATTGCCCAATTCGATGAGGATACGTTGACCGAGCTACCGAGCTACTACGATGTCGCGCGGGCATGGGCACACCTGGACGGCACCGTAGACCCAAAAAGGTGGATTACACGCGAGGCAACCCGAAACGTTAATTCCCTCGTAAAAGTCAGCAAACTTCTTTTAGGCACTACTTACGATCAATCAGGATATCACTACTCATTCAATCACGCCCCAGACATCGATATTTACGATTTTGACGCAATAGCAGATGGCTGTGATTTGTTTCTTCACTCGTTTGACGTGAACGAAGACGATCGAGATCGTATCTCAGTTTTGCGAAAAGGTCTCGCAAAGCTTAAGGCACAGGATATCAAGCGAATGGAAATCGAGCTGAAATCTGAACTCTAACTTCGGCCAGTCCCTCCAACTCCCAATGCTCTGGCGGCGGTGGGTCCGGCGGCAGACTAACTACGTATAACCGGTCGTTTCTGATCAAAAGGCTGACGGCCGCACAGGCACACTGACTTCGGAATCTTCATCCGAAGGCCTACGAACAGTTGCCGATGACATCGTCATCCGGGCAGGCTGTGGCTGAGCAAAGCAACCACCGACGAGGGCACGATCATTGAAATGGTAGATGAGAAGGTGGACGGCTTGCATTCTAAATGCCATCCACTTTCTATGCCGCTGCCGATGTCGCTTCAAGTTCCGGGCAACAACCCCGCCATAAAACTCTGCGCGGCCGAGACGACGATCTTTGTCGGTGCGAATGGCAGCGGCAAGTCGCGGCTGGCGGCCTGGATCGAAGAACAGGCGGGGCTGTCGGGCTATCGCATCAGCGCACATCGCGCCTTGAGCCTGAATCCCGGCGTCACGAAAACGAGCCAGCAGCAGAGTAGCTTCTTCCTGCGATCGGGGATCAATCAGACGGGCGCAAATCAATATCCAGAGTCAAATATCCCGGCATATCGTATCAGCAGTAAGTACAACTCCGAGCCAGCCACCTTCTTACAAAGCGATTTTGACGCTTTGCTTCAATGGCTGTATGCTGAGCAGAACAATCTGGCGGTTCGCGAGCTCAACCGCACCTATGCCGGCGAGGCTCGGGAACCGGCAGATACCAAGTTTAAGCAGTTACGCCAAGTCTGGGAGCGGGTGCTGCCGACTAAGCGCCTGATCGTCTCGGCTGACGATATCCAGGTTCAGCCAGCCGATGCCGGCGAAGACGCTCGCTACAGTGCCGCGCACATGAGCGACGGTGAGCGAGCCATCTTCTACATGATCGGCCAGGTGTTGTTCGCGCCGACTGGCGTGATCATCTTCGATGAACCCGAACTCCACGTGCACCGAGCTGTACTGGGCCGCCTGTGGGACGAGCTTCTCGCGCTACGCGCGGATTGCGCCTTTGTCCTTGTCACTCATGATCTTGAGTTCGCCGCGATCCGGCCGGGCCACAAGTTCGTGGTCCGGTCATTCACCCCGCCAGGGATTTGGACGATCGAGCGGGTGCCTGAGGACACCGGTTTTGACGAGCAGACCGCGACTCTAATTCTGGGCAGCCGCCAGCCTATACTATTCGTGGAGGGGCAGCCGGGTAGTCTTGATACGGCGATTTACCAGGCTAGTTTTCCAAGCTGGACCGTGCTTCCGCGTGGCGCGTGCGAAATCGTAATTCACTCGGTGGCAACGATGCGCGCCAACTCCTCGCTCCATAAGATCAGCTGCGCCGGCCTTATCGACGCTGACGGGCGGGATGAGACGGCGAGGATTTCCCTTGAAAACCAAGGAGTCTGGCTGTTGCCTGTATCCGAAATAGAGAACCTCTTTGCCTTACCAGCTGTGTCGAAAGCCATTCTGCTTCACAATTCATACGCGGAGCCGCAACTCTCCGCGCAACTAGGCTTGCTTGCCAACACGGTCATCGCTGACGCAATCAAACCCGAGAACTTGGAGGACGTCGTGGTGCGCCATGCAAGGCGCGATATTGATCGCAAAGTGAAACGCCTCAGCTTCGAAGCCGCCAAGACCGAGGCGCAGCTGGTTCAGGCGTTTGGCACCGGCTGGGCAACGATCGATGTCGCGGCGATTGCGCAAGAAGCGCGGCTGGCAATCCAAAATGCGGCGGTCCGGCAGGACCTGCCTGCGCTCCTCAAGCTCTACGATCGGAAAGGGCTGCTTCTCGATGCGGTCGCCCGGCATCTCGGGCAACAGAACCGGACGGCTTTCGTCGCCTGGGTATCGCGTGTGCTCAAGGACGTGAACCGGCCGGAAGTGCTGCAGGCGATCGAGGCGGCGCTTCCGACACCGATCGCCGCCTAGCGTAGCCGACCAGCCCAGTCGCATCAGCAGACTTGATGCTGGAAGCAGGCGAAATCAAGTGATCGGCCGAAGGGAGTTGATCTACAGCTTGACTGACTGAACCCGTTTACAAATTATGCTGTGGAATCCCCAGAAGCTGACAGACTGTCATTCACTAATCTTTTTCATTCCACTGGCGCGGCTTCAGGCACACCGCTAGCGTGTGATATCGTTCGTGAAGTCAACTTCACGGCTTAATACGAAAGCCTGATGCTCAGTCTTTCACTCGACTATATTACCTTACTGGCAGAGCCGAATTGTTATGGTGCCTCGATAGGCGGTGAAGTTAATTTCAGATGATCCCTTGCTACCGATACGGGTCAGAGCCCCCATTCCTACCGTCTGAACTAGAGCTATAAAGGTTGAGGCCTGAGCGCAGAAGAGAGACATTTATTCTATGTTTCGGATTGGGGCCGCCACCTAGTTTCAAACCTCAGAAGCTTTCTGTACAAGAGCTAGTCAAATGCCCGCTGTGTACCTGAAATGAGCCAATTATTTCGAGTGACCAACACACTTTGCCCCGTCGTCAGGCAAGGAACTTAAATTCTCAAATTGCAATCGGTCAAGCAGACGCTTGGTCGTACTGGTTGCCCATAGAGCACCGGTCCTTGTTCGGTGTCCTGCAAGATTTAGCTCCCGCGCGACATCCCTTATGGTGACTGCACCTGTTGCCCGCGCCGTGGCTACAGGGCCGCTTAGCGTGATTGCCCAATCGAAGGCCTCTGCCCGATATCTTTTGGCTAAAACCTTTCCATTGGTCCCCAACACAACCCCTCGGGCTTTCGCTGCGGCCAAGGCAGCTTTTGTTCGAGCACTGATCTCGCTGCGCTCGTGTTCGGCAAAAGCTGCCATCAGGTGGAGCATCAGGGCATTCGCGGAGGGCATATCGACTGCTACGAAGTCTGTCCCAGCTTCCATCAGCGATGCGATGAAGGCGACTGATCGAGCCAGGCGATCCAATTTCGCGATGGCTAAGGTCGCGCCAGCTTTCTTACAGTGTGAAATTGATTTCACCAGCACGGGCCGGTCGTGGATCTTTCCACTCTCAACCTCAATATACTCAGCTACCAGCTCACCGCCAGTTCGACGTATATAGGCTTCGACTTGCTCTCGCTGAGCTTCGAGGCCGAGACCTGACTGTCCCTGCCGTGTGGTTGAAACACGCAGATAGGATATGAAGCGCTTTGCCACGACTGTACCGGGTTAAGGTTGGTATGTATGGGACAAGCGTATCGCTGGACCGGTGGCACGGAAGAGGAAATGACGCTCATTTCCTCTTTTTGTCCAACAGCATTTGCTCAAACAAGTCGCGGCTGTCAGATTTGGACGCCTTAGGTAAATAATATAATTCCTGAATAAAACTAAAGGCGGGGCATCGACCGAATTTTGCCAATTCGACAACAGAGCCTGGCAACTCTTCTAAACAGTCCAAAAATTCGATCTGGGTGTCAAAGCTCTTCGCAATTCCGAGAACTATGTTACTTTTTATTTGCCGCTCTGCTCAAGGCGAGATTGCATGAAATCGTCTACGTCCTTGCGGCGGTAAAGAACGGTCCTGCCCAACTTTCCATGAGGAGGCCCGTACCCGCGCTTACGCCAGGCACGCAGGGCCCATACGGTGAGGCCCAACTCGTGCGCTAATTCATGTTCTTTTACCATTCCAGTGAGTGCAGGCACGTCATCGCTCCTTCGTTCGAGGGAGATACACGTCCGCACGGTCGAGGGCGTGTATCACGCCCTCCTTGGCAATCACACCGTACTCGCAAGTTTCATACAATCAAGCCAAGTATGGCGACCAGAGCACCTTTATTGACGGGATTGAAGTTATCTGCAGCGTTCGTGGTATTTGGTGTGACGCGGTTCGGTCTAATTCATCCAAAATCCGGTATCGGAACTTGAGCGCTCCCCTTCACAGCTGCTTCTATCAGCAGAGCAGTCCCAGTTTCGCAGAGCCCTGCCTGCCACCCGCTCCAGACGTTCGCGCCATCGATCAAGTCGGAAGGATGATTTTGCAGGCACTGTTCCAGCAGTTGAGCACCGGTATCCGAAAGGCTCATGATCTGCGTCGTGCGGTATTGGCTGTAGGTACGCCGAAGAGCAGCGTACTCGATAAAAGCACGGGAGATTGGCGACTGTGCGGATCGAACCAGCCCTGCTCGGACAGCTTGGAATGGATTAGGTGCCGCAGGAAGATCGGTGAGCCAAAAAGGCTTGTTACCGAACCTCGTTTTCGTGATCTCAACGCGCGACACCGGAGCTGGCCCGTAGGGCGGCGGGGCACCGGCCGCCAGGCGCTCGGCTCTTTTATCGTACGCGATGGCTATGCGCTCGCCGATCCTGACCCCACCGGTCTTCTTTTTAGCTGCTCTAAAGAGGGCGACGCTTTCCAGATCGCCGCCAACCGGCTTCCAAATCGACTGTGTACCGGCACCCTTCATGCTCAGCAGCATGTCGGCAATTTGAACACCGATGATGTCGACAGCCACATCCAATCGGGATAGCCTGGCATCCGCGAGCATTCGACCAACTAGCAGGCGCTTTCCGGTTATGTGGTAAAGTTGACTAAGTAGCTCATATGCGCCTTGCTCACCCAACAAGCGCGGGTTGAGCTGGATGCTGAGGGTGTGAGGCCCGTCTTTATCATTCTTAGTGCGAGCTAAGCTAAAATAGACGGGCTCACCGAGATCAGCGAGATCAACCTGGAGCGCTTTGAACAGATAGGCATGTTCGACATACTGGGCGCCGGTCACCTTGCCGGCAAGGCCCGTCGCCAGCGACTGCATGATCATGCGACCGTAATCGTGAGGATCATTGGGCTTGTACCCGCTCACGAAGTGAGAAGGGGAAAGCCGTATATTCAAATGCAGCTTGTCCGGTTGAGGTACAGATACCCACACGGGTTGATCCTCCTCAATGACCATCATCGTTGGATACAGCTTTGGGCTTGGGATCTTAGCTGGCGCCGGGGCCTTGTTATAGGCGGGAGCACCAACGAGCATTTTAACGGACATTCTCACCTCCATATGCAGAGGCGCTGTCAGCGCATAGGAGGCGCTGATACAGCGCCCTCCTTGGCAATCCCACGTTGTATCGCGGGGTGCGATTTGTAATTAGCTGGCCATCCGTCACGTATCGATGGTGTGGTCACAATTCACGACAGCGATCACGTCGAAGCCAAAGTCCAGCTTCTGGATGCTTTGCACAGTTCGTTCCAAGGGATATTCCCCGCCGTAGGTGCTCGTCATGGTTCTCCCAGCGTGCCCTACTATGGGCGCAATATCCTCGTCCGGGACGCCAGCGCGCCGGAGATTGGCAACCAAGGTATGGCGCCACACGTGAGTGGCTCGACCCGGTTTCCAAAGCCCGATGCTTACAAGATACCGCTGCCAGAATTTACTTATGCCGTCACTTTTACGACCCTCGCCAAAATTGAACTCATAAAACACCCGGTCTCGCTTTTGACGAGAAAGTACGAACTCCTCTAGACCGAGCTTAATCAGCGTTGGCGACAGAGGGACGCGGCGGATCGAATTATTATTCTTCAGGGTTTTGGCATTCTTGCCGGCACGCCCCGACCGAGAGATGCGCAGATGCGGGATCGGGTCGGCGAACACAAAGTCCTCGAACTCCAACTGTGCTAGCTCGCCCCCTCGCATTCCCGTGTGCATAAGCACAAGTCCTGACCACCAATGCCCGTCGCGCGGCTTGAGAGGTCCCGGCGTTGCGTAGCGGGCTCTAGCATGGCCTTGATACAACGGTGATCGCAAAAACTTCTCTAGTTCTTCTTGTGCAAATATTTCTGGAGACCGGTTTTCATCGTCCCGCCGCGTCTGCATCTTGACGTCGGCAACTGGAGCGGCGGAAATAAGACCTTCGCTCGCCGCCCAACGGAAGAAGGCCTGGACAAAGCCCCAATATCTCTGCGCCGTAGCGCTTGATACCTGATCTTCTTCTTGGTCAGTGAGACGTTCCAAGAATGGTGATGACTGTCCCCGCCCGGCTTTGGGCAAACGGATGAGGTTGTCTCGGAACTGCCGCAACTCGACCTTCGAAATGCTCGACGCGGAACGGTCATCACCAAGGCTTTCTGACAGCCATCGTAGGACGCGGACCGTGTCTTCTATCTGAGTCTTGGTTCTGCCTAGCCGACGCTTCATATTAACGAATTGCTCTTCCAGACGAGCCAGCGAAATATCGTCGACGGGAGGCGGCGCAGAAATGTGATCGGTCGGCTTCAAGCCGGCGGAGAGAAAGTCGAACAGACTGTCGTACGGTGTGTACTGTTTCGCAGGGGAAATCAGGCGCTGAACAAGAAAGGAAAGTTTCTCCCGTTCAGCTCGCGCGGCAAGGCTATGCACGAAAGGTAAGTCAGAAGATGAAACGGATCCGGTCGAGCCAAGGCAGGCTACGACCTGTTCTGCTTGACCAGTTATAACCGTATCATACGCGCCCGTCAGTAGCTGCATATCCAGATCGGCAATACGCTTTTTGCTCTCCTCAACTGAAAAGTCGACGCCTTGATGAAACTCATAATCACTGAATGCGATCGGTTGTTCTGCATCCGCCCGAAGCTGCTCAAAGTACTGCTGAGCGGCAAGCTCTAGATCACGTCGCGAAACGTCAGGGATACTTTCAAACGCGTTCATAAGCCTTCCAAACCAACGGGATGCGTCTGCGCACCGCCAGCGCGCAACACGTGGATCCTTTGTGTGAAGAGATCGCCGGAGCTCGACCATCCCAAGACGTTTTGTGAGATGGGCAGGAATGCGAAAGCGGACAAGGTATACACCATCGCGTCGGGCAAGGTAGGATGGTCGTCTACCAGACATCGCTTACGCCAATGTGGTACGTATATGTGTCGCGGTTGAACCTAACCTGCGAAGTCGAATGTGGATAAGTGCCTGTATTTCCGTGGTTATTCGAAATACTGGTGCACCCGACTGGATTCGAACCAGTGGCCTCTGCCTTCGGAGGGCAGCGCTCTATCCAGCTGAGCTACGGGTGCCTGAGCCCTCGCCTAGCAAAGCACGCGGTGCGACGCCAGCCCCGATCGACGATTCCCGGTCGCCGTCCGCGATTCACCGCGCGGCCAATGTCACCGGCTGGAATTGGCCCAGCCCGCAACTCGCACCGGGCGTCAGATACGGCGCCTGGTACAATACGGTGATGATGTCGGT
>Ga0265798_10011717_pt1 | contig 10656 bp, 10 predicted proteins | sample P3T30metagenome_FD_192430 | JGI IMG/M metagenome (GOLD analysis project Ga0265798, IMG submission 192430) | Plant litter microbial communities from East Loma Ridge, Irvine, California - P3 T30 | ecosystem: Environmental > Terrestrial > Plant litter > Unclassified | place: USA: California... | reverse complement strand
TAGCGTTGCGGAGATGAAGGGTCTCTTCATTGAAGTACATTTGCATTTGCCCATCGTGGATCGGGGAACACTAGCTTTGTTTATTCTCGACTGTCGCCTTTTCGTTGCTTAAGTACGTCACTGCACGGCACTCAGTAGCTGGATACTCGAGAGTTTAGTGCACCGCGAGGATTATACGACAAGTACCTATAGTCTCTTACCAACACACACCTAACTAACTAAGACACCAGACCTCACAACCCATAGGCGTGCCCCCCACATTCACCGCGCCCCGCTACAAAGCCATCAACATCATTTCAGCCGACCCCGACCTCAGACCACACTTTTCCTCTCTACCCCACTCCAAAGAGCACCTTTCCGTCTTTCCCTATCGAAAGCAAACCCGCCTCGCTCTCCGCCTCGTCGTCTATGAATACAGCGCGATGTGCTACATCAGGCTTTCTTCGGAAACAGAGACGTTTCTTGGGGCATAAGGCTGTGCTAGGAGGGAGAGGGGTGAGATGTGGGAGGAGAGGACTAAGAGGGCGGTTGAGGATTGGATTGTAAGATTGGGCGAGAAGGGGGACCAGAAGTGGGAGGCTTCAGATTGGGAGCATGTATTACTCGCATCAGGGAATAATCGAGGACGGCAACGGCAGAGCGTTAAGCATGGATGGGACATGGCACTGAGCTTCGTCGGAAAGTGGTTGCGTGCGGATCGAATAGGCGGAAATATGAGCTGGTTGGAACGGTACTATGGACAGTAGCTGTACTATCTGGGGTGCGCGCTGGGTGACCGATGAGTTTGGATCGGAGAGATGTAAAAGAGGTAAGGGTGCCAATTAGTTGTGGCAATGATAATCAGGCTTACTTGTCACGACGAGGAAGCAATTCTCGCGTTCGAAACTTGCATAGCGTTTGCAACTACAGCATACCGCGCTTGATGGAATTGCATCGGCGTGGTGACTTTCAATCGAGAGCAGAATTGAGCAGAACGGACTGACATTGCTGACATGTTTTTTGCTGAGCCAGCACTTTAGTCTCAGCGACCAAGCCTCTATTGCTTCGCTTTCGGCACTTTGACCTCTACTTGGTACGTCTGGCCTTCCTTGACGTCCTTGATGATTTTCCCATCGATCTTCTCTCCATCAACGACAACCTGCACATTCTCAGTGTCTCCGCGCTTAATTTCAACCTCAAACGTTGCGCCTCGGAAAAACCTCGACACTTTCATTCCATCCCAATGACTCGGCATCTTTGGATCAACCTGGAGACCTTCCTTGACACCTCTAAGGCCGCACAGCCCCTCAATGAAACATCTGTACACCCAGGAAATCGTCCCAGTGTTGAACAACTGGCTAGAGCGACCAGCTGTGCGATCCAGATGCTTGAAACCGTGACCGCCACGGTAGTAGTTCGGAATGAAGATGGGGAGCTGTCCGCGCTGCAGTAAATCCTTCTCGTCCGGACCTGGAATCATCTTCCGCAGTGTCGAATACGCGCGATCCGCATCGTCGATACCGTACAATGCCCATGCGTAGAACGCAGCTGCGTGGTTGTATACGGACCCGTTCTCTCCTTGACCAGGATACTTCTGCGTCACGCGTCCGACGTCTTCGCGCATCGCGGTGTAGGGCGGCGCGAACATAACAACACCGTACGGTGTCGTGAGCTGCTCGTCAACCTGCGGGAGCATCTTCTCGATCTTCTCGGCCGACGCCGCGCCACCAAGAATACTCCATGTCTGCGGGTTCAACCAAATACGTCCCTCCTTGTCGTCTTTGATCCCGAACTTCACGCCGTCGTCGGTAATGCCGCGGGAATACCACTCGCCGTCCCACAGATGCTCGTTTGCCGACGCATTCACTGCGTCCGCGCCAGAACGATAGTTACTCGCAACGATAGTTTTGCCGCTAGCCTCGCAGATATCGGCCCAGAGATTGACAGCGTAAGCAGTGGCAACAGTGAGCCAGCCTGACACGCCAACGCCTTTGGGTCCGACCATGTTCATCGGATCGCACCAATCGCCTTGCGCGATGTAGCTCAGTCCGCGCTCATCGCGGGCGTTGGTGGAAAGAAGCCAGTCCATTGCTCGGCTGAAGCGCTCGAACACGGTGTAAGTGTCCCCGTACATGCTTGTGACTGATTGATCCAGGAGCGCGTAATCGCCAGTCTCATTGAGATAGATGTCCAAGGCGATCGGTAGCCACACACAGTGATCTGTGTGCGGGATCTGGTTGATGTACTTCAAGACCGCGCCTTCAGCAAGTAAAATGCCATCTGGCATTGAGCCGTTTCGTTCTTGCTGGCTAACGGATGTGATAATTGCTTTGCGACAGACTTCCGGCTTGATGAAACTCATGCCCATGTTGTCTTGGAGATAATTCCTCGTCTGGGGGTCGGTTGTCAGCCGATTCACGTCCCCGTGGTAGTACAGTTGTCGAGGTAGCCAATTGTTGATCATGTTGTTGAGGTCCTTGTCTGGCGTGTCGATTCGCAGGCAGCCTTTGCCGCGTCGGATGTAAGCCTCGTAGTCTGTCTTCGCTTGCGTGAACGCTGCTTCGCTAAGGTACGTCTTGCGCATGTGCAGGATCTCTTCCTCGTCATAGGCGGGACCGAATAAGAAGCGGTATTCTTTGCTGTCATTGGGCTTCAAATCAGCCCAGTATTGGACGGCGGCTGTCGGCGTTTCGTAGCGGGAGTCGCTGTTGGTTAGCTGCGGCTCTTGTATCGAAGAAGGATTGTGAAGGCCACCTTCGCCTTCGAAGCGTTTTTGCCTCGCTTCCCAGGCTACAGGCGTGGTTTCGCACAAGAAGTACGTCTTGTCCTTCAAGTACTTCATCTTTGGGTAGTCCTCCGCTTTCTGGTATGGGGTGATGGAGCTACCAACGATTCCGCCGACCTTTTCATTCCATTCTGCTTCTTGGTTCATCCAAGACATGTATCCGATGGGAAAGTAGGGGTAAATGCTGAGCTTTCGACGACGGTCCGTGAGATTGGTGATCTTAATGCTCCACAACTCTGCAACATCGTGCATTGGTAACGAAAAGCCCATTTCGACACGAACTCCAAGCTTCTCCACGATCCACTTGATGTCGCTCTTTCCAGCCGAGAACTCGAAGCGATCCAATTTTGCTCGCACTGGCTCATATGGTGCGGAAAAGAGTTCGTTGGTGTCTTCGTCCTTCACATACACGAATCGACCGGGGTGGTGGGCATAGTAGTTCTGCTCAGGCTGCATAAAGGTTTTCGCCTCCAGGGCGGGCGCGTAGGCATATTTCGCGGGTTCTGGTTGCATGAATGATGCGGTCGCGTACCCACGGCAAGTGACTTGGATCATCATGCGGGTGTTCCAGAGAAATGCGCCAGCTTTGGGCATCGCGGTAGGGTCTGTAAGCTCATATCGCTCGCCGTCTTCCGTGGGTCGCACCATTGCTGGCTTCGACTCTGGAACCGTTTCTTGGGTTCCCATGATGGCCTAATAAACCAAGAATGGCTGGTTGGTTATACAAGGACGTAATGGCCGACATGGCGGCGGGAAACTAAGCTTACTGTATTTAGTGATACAACAGAGCGGAGTTAGAACGCTGTGATCAAATTGAAGATACACTCAGTGAAGAGATACCCCGCCAGCTCTATACTCTCGATGACGCTAGAAGCAAGTATGAAGAGACTTTTAGTATACCGCGTATAGCTAATGAAGATGGGTTTTGACGTTTAGAAATCCGTAGGGAAAAGCGGGCTGTTTTCGACTCAAGAACGACAGACCGACGGGCGTGCAGAACAGAGAAGAAATATGAAAACGAGCGATTTTTCGACGAGAAGTCATGCGTGCTTCAGAGATTATATGGTCCGGTGCACAATGAGCCGTAGAACGTGGGGCTAAGCGATTAGCGGTGTGGGGTTCAGCCTGAAGGAGGAATACATAAGCACGGGAGCCGGCCCCCCGGTCCGTATCGCCATCAGCCACGCGGCAAACAATTCCATTGTATGATTCAACAGTTACACCGCGCCTCCGATCTTCCGTCGTTGAGGACGAATAGAGTGGTTAGCTGAATCATCTAAATTGCAGAGCCCTTAGGTGAGGCTCCGTCGAGGGAGCTGCTGCTGTTCAATTGTCCACGCATGTAGGTGTACTCTCCGTTTCGCGCTACGTGGAAAGTCAACGCGGTTCTGGTACTGTACATGGAACTAATAGGCGTATGAGACGCTACAATATCAAGGACAATTGGATTGATCTTGAAGCTCGAATCTTCGCGAAGAAACTTGTCTTGCATCGTGCAATCGTCATGTTGCTCGTGATGGGCAGAGGTGCATGCGTTCCAATTAGCTACTCGGCCGCCCTGGTCCCTTGTACACTGTCCCCCTAAATTGGCCTTTTGCTTGAAGCCTTCGTAATTTTCACATACTTGTCGGTCTCCGGATATTTCCTTTTGGCAGCCGTATGATCTTCCGTTTGAACTTTCTCTTTCTCCCACCATGAAGGAGATGCTGGCACACTGGTCCGCCAATACCTCACTTTCCCATCACCATCGACACTAAGATAGAAGTCCTGCTCATCGGCGCGTCGCAGAACACCATAGAATCCCTGGTCTACCCACGCGATGTCGACACCTTCCGGTCGTGTAAAGACCTCTTTCGAATTGGTTGCCGTGTCGTATACCATCTTACTGCCATCCGAAAACTCCAGAGCTAATGATCTGCCATCTTGGAGCCAGCCAATTGTAGAGACTGATGTCATTCGACCCCAGCCCTTGACATGATCAAGCACGAAGTGCTGCACAACATCTCCGTCCCATCCATCGAAAGGGCGCCAGACATAGGCATGTTTTCCGGTATAAAGAGCCACCTGGTCACCTGCAGGATGCCACTGGAGATCTCGACACCAATCATCTACACTTTCAGGGAAGGTCGATATCGTTGTGCCATCGGAAACTTTCAACACTTTCACGGTCCGGCCACCTTTCGAACTCCAGATAATGCTCATCGAATCGGGAGAGAAGGCTCCGGTCCAGCTCTGTCCTCCCGAGCGTTCTGTGGCCCATTCAAGCTCTCCGGTAAGAGCGGAATACATGCGTAGCGTTCCATCCCAAGAAGCTGAGGCGCAGTGCTGGTAATCTGGGCTGATGGCAGACCACATGATGGCATCAGTATGCCCTGCCAGACGGTGCATTTCCCTGCTCATCTCAATGTCGTAGATGATGACTTGGGGGAGCTCTTCAGGCTCGCGCATCCCGCGCTGAGTTGTGTTGTTCTTGGCGTGGTACACAAAGACTTTTCCGTCTTTACTGAATGCAGAAGAGCCGAAGCCTCCGAGGCGTGCGTCGCGGAAAGTCGTGTAATGACGCCGGCGGTGATCTGCTGCAGCTTTGCGGAGAGCTTTCTCAAAGTCGGCTTGAAGATTGGAGGACTTTGTGAACTCTCTCGTCCATTCATGCGTTGAAGACAGGTCGGGAAGTAGAGCATCGATCGCTTTAGTCGCATAGGCGACCACATCGATATGCTCTTCCTCATCGAGGACGCGGCCGTGCTTATCGAGATCCCAGAGGATACTGAGAAACAAGGTGAGCAATTGAGAACGTTTGTAGTTCGCCATTGGCACATGACTTACAGGCTGTTTTCTGGATCCGCACCACGCGAGCCATCGTAGCACATGCTGCTCAGCAAAGTGTACCCCAGACTCTCAGACTCTTGCTCAGGTCTGAAAACAACTTCGCCTCCACCTTCGAGTGTCGCACGCAATTCCTTTGTAACAACGTCGTAGACCAGGATGCGGTCGCTACTCGAGCTAATAGCCAACAGCTTTTGATCAGGACTCAATGCAGTATGGAAGCTTGCAGATGCGAGACACCCTTCCATCCCCAAGTCCTTGCCGAAGTCAAAGGACTCATACGTACTCAGCCATGATTTTGGATGACCAGAAGCGTACTCGGCGGGATGTCCGTTGTGTTCAAAGTCATTTGCGGGGTGCAACGGAAACGTGTACTCGTCCATGAAGTTTTTGCGGGTGTAGCACTTGACTGCTGACATGACTATGGTGTTCCTGGAACGGAACGATGTTCTACACGATGTTTATGTGGAATGGTTGCCTAAAAAGCCCATTGGGCAAGATCCGCAGATGACGTTGAGCGCAGGCGCCACCAAAATCAACCCAATGATTCCACAAATGACAAGCAACTCACGAGACATGAAATTGATGGAGAAGTATCACAGTGAGGAAGGAGTGTGAGCTTGGCGGAAAATCACAGCTGAGAGTATTGTGACAGCAACGAAATACAAAAGAAATGTATGAGTTGAAACGGAACGTCAATCCCAATGAACGCCATGCTCCCATCGATGCTCTACCACTCGAAGAGCAGGAACAAAGAGGATGCAACAGCAGGGCAAGGACGCCAGATAGGCTCACTGTCAACTAGTCCAAGCAAGTTGCGGCCGCAGTGCAGCCACCACTTGCCGAGCTTGGCCAACATTGATATTGGACATTGCCTTTGTCGAGCAGCCATGCATCCTGAGATGAAGGTACGGCACGACCCACAGACGAGGCCAAAAGGCAACGCATGTGAAACATCCGTATGATGATGTAGATAGAGCGCGAAGAGCGTGACATTCACGGTGCACGACAGATCATAGGCGATGGGTTGTTGATCGCGTTGCGACGAATGGCTGTACCTGTCTGGAGTCAGTGATTGTCGCAAACCTTGGTGTTGACCAATTGCTTATCTTGGGCTTACCCCTGGCACGGTCGCAGCAAAGTTTTCATCCGAGCTTCACGCTCAGCATGTGGTACCTGTTCTGATGTAATACGTGTGATTACCGTTCCTTGCGAATGTTGGGTATTTCGAGCACGATGCAGAAGAAGTACAAAAGCTGCAGAAAGAGCCGCCCCTTGGCATCGCGCTAACGATGAAGCTAAAGCCCCTGACGCGGGGTCCCTACCTACTAGCCAACACACGACCTCCACTCACCATACATCGTGCAGCGACCGTTTCAGCATGGTTCTCGCCATTCGTTTGTATCGTCGTGGCGTAGCGTTCATGAGAAACACAGCTCTCGCCCATCGAGTAGTGACGTCAAGTCAAACCCCGCCTGCAGGCCAAGCCAAGTCTGTGAATCTACAAACAGGTTATCGAGCTCATCGTGTCTCGCAAACGAACAGATTTGCATCAATGTTCATAGGCGCTACTACTACTTATAGCTGATCTACAAGCTTCTCTCATATTTACATCACCCTTACACTTCATCACTCGATACTCTCTACTTACCCATCATGTCAACACTCGTGGATACACTGACTGCCTCCGGAGGCGCCGAACCAGCAGGTAGAAGAAGAGACTTCGAAGCTCAGATGTTCGTTACACTGACTTAGTATAGGTTTCCTGAATGACATTGTCGCGAATCTATGGCCCAACATCTGCGTAGCTGGCGCCCAGGTAAGAGCTGCATGTACGAACTGAATGTGAGACAAACACTGACTTCGTACCTACACCTCTGCAGATCGCGAAGGACACAGTCGAACCCATTCTTGCTTCAACCCGTGGGTAGCTCCTGTGCACGAACAGCATGCGAGACATACGCTGACTTCGTACGGTTCCAATCAGTTCCTGGTCCTCTTGCCAATCTAAAGTTCACCAAACTTGATCTTGGCCATGTGCCCATCTCTTTCTCCAACGTTGATGTCCACAAGACGCCGAATGATGGCATCAAGCTCGACATGGACATGGATTGGCAGGGCGTATGCGACATTGAGTTGGACGGAGCTCGCGTCCCCAAGATCGTGAGTGCATTCCGTGGCAAATTTCACGGCCCTTGGCTAAAGTTGATGAATAGGGCATCGAGAAGGCACGGCTGAAGGGCAGGCTGAGCATTTTGCTATGCCCGCTCACCAACGTCATCCCTCTGGTAAGAGTCTTTTATGAGCTCAATCACAGTCCTACCACGTATATGATCATGCATGCTGATGAGATATCAAGATCGGAGCAGCACAAGTTAGCTTTGTCAATCCGCCAAAGCTGGAACTCGATTTCACAGACGCAGCCAGCATCGCCGATCTCGGCATGATTTCTGGCACAGTACGAAACACGATTCTTGGTATCATTTCTGGCATGGCCGTCCTCCCCAACCGATTTCTCGTCAAGCTCGATGGCAACGTGGACTACTTCAAGACTTACCATCCTCACCACGGGATTGTTCGTTTGACCGTTGAGAAGGCGACTGGCATCACCGCGCCAAAGAAGAAGAGTGGCGTGTCAAGGCTGATAGCCAAGGTCGTCAAGGACGTGCCAGATTGTTATGTAGGTCCCGCGTACGAACTGCATGTGAGACATACACTGACTATGTTCATTCATATCTAGGTCAAAATTAATGTTGGCGCTGAGGAGGAATGGCGCACGTCGGTCCAAAAGAACGACCACGACCCGTCCTGGAACGAAACCCATGATTTCCTTTGCTCCGACTTTGAGCAGGCCATTGCTGTTGATATCCAAGATGACGATCTCGCCGGCGACGATGATATCGGTGTTGGCTATACTACCATCAAGGATATTCTACTCAACGGCGGCACTCACGAGCTGAGCCTGACCCACAAGGGCGAGGCCACGGACGCTAAGTTGACTGTCCACGCAAAGTTCTACAACTTCGTAGCCGAGCCAAACGCGCTATCTGCGCAGAACAGCAGTGCCCCAGCTGATATTTGCGGTCTTGCGACGATACTGGTTGCTGGCGCCTTCGGCTTGTCCGGTCAACGCGATGAGCTCAACCCCAGCGTCAAGATCACCTGGGGTGACAAAACGTTCCAGACAGCGGCCAAAACCTACACTCCCGGTACAGACATCTTCAGCCCCTCGTTCGATCAGGCATTCCAGATCCCTTTGACAGCAGACATGATCGCAAACCCAGGTAACTTCAAAATCGCGTTGATGAACAAAACAGAAGAGGCTGGAAGCGCCGAGGTATCTTTCCAGGACGTGCTTGGTGCGCCAGAAATGATCAAGGAGGGCAGCTTGGAGGTGGGCTCTGGTGCTTCTATCCGGACACGCATCATGGTGCGTGGCATTCAGCTGGCCCAGTGAGTCAATACTCGATTCGGGCTTGCGTAGAAAGACTGCGTGGCACAGATGGCATTCTCTGTCTACGGCCAGTATTGAAGTCAGCTCGGACCGCAACATGGCGTCCGTTCTTGAGAGGTCAACTTTGTGGTAAAGAGAGATTGAGTGCACATACTGCGGGCACAATTCCAGTACCCTACCAAACGACACGAATTTCTCGAAGTTACAACAGCTATCCAAGTCTATGTGCCATCCTGTCGATGTACTAACCATGCCGCTCACCCTCGTCGCATCCCATCCGAATGCAATAACATACGATGGTCTATGTTCAACGTCGAAATACGCGAAATCGCAGACTCGAAACGAGAATCTCGTCAACACTAATCGCAAGCCACCTCCGTCCCCAATGCCGCTCCCCCAAATATCGTCGACATCGGCGGGAACAGCGACAACCCCGTGAAAAGCGTCTTCAAAGCGCCACACATGACATCATTATTCTTCTCAGCGCCGCACTCAATGCTCACTTCCAGAGTCGCAAGGTGGCTCGAATTTTCACCATTATCTTCGTCAGCGTTCGGAGGTACCTTGCTGTACAGCGAAGTTACGAACTTCTTCGGCATTTCGACGCCCTTGACGTGGTCGCATAGATCCGGACGGATCATACATCCAGGCCGCCCCGGGTCGCAGTTGGAGCGCTGAGGAGTGCATTGCTTGGTTTCATAACCGGAATATCTATCATGTCGTCAGTTTGTGTGTCTCGGGAAGGGAAACGAATCTTACAAGGGCTTGTCTTTATCGTCGTTCTCGCTATCATACATCTTAATCAAAACGTCCGCAAGCTTCGTCAAGTATCTCGGCTCCGTACCTCCACAGGTAAGTATCGCTTGGCAGTTCAAAGTAAGCGGAACAGGATCCGCAGGACAATGCTGATCTCCGAGATTGTCCCTGGCTTTCTACAGATACGATCGGACGAGTTCTTTCGTGCTTTTCGTGGGTAAGTTTGGCTTCTTGCCCGCCTCGAGATCGTTGACGCGGTACTCCGGCTTGACGGTCAGTTTGGAGGCGCTGATGGCCAACGACTGCCAGCGCTCGTGTATGCAGTATAGTTCTGAGTAACAAATGCCATCGGACTGGTAGTGCGCTGCGTGCCCGTCGTTGTGGAAGCAGTTGAACCCCGTGTGCCCGTAGGTAATGTTTCCCATGTACTTCTTGAAGTACTTCCTTTCGTCGAATGTATATCTAGGAATAGCGCACGTCCACTCTGCGCCGTCGGTAGACTTGCCCTTTCCCATACATCCTTTTTCCCAAGACGGTAGCGAGTATTTCCTGGAGTAGGCCACTTGCGTCGGCTTCTCGGCACCTACTGGTGGGTGATCGTAGTAGGCGATCATGCCATCATATCTCTTGGGATTCACCTTCTTGTTCGATACGCAGGTGAGAAAATGCATTTGATCGTATCGTTGGGCGTAGCGTGGGCTGATGAGTGTCGTGTTGACGAGGTCTGTGTCCGCGGGTGCTGGAGGTAGCGCGAAGGCTGATATAGTGGTGATTGAGAACAGCAATGCCGCAATCGCTGAGAGTCGAATCACCTTGGGGAGACTGTTCTATTGGTGGATATCGTGTTGCTTTGCGT
>Ga0265798_10011716_pt1 | contig 10657 bp, 15 predicted proteins | sample P3T30metagenome_FD_192430 | JGI IMG/M metagenome (GOLD analysis project Ga0265798, IMG submission 192430) | Plant litter microbial communities from East Loma Ridge, Irvine, California - P3 T30 | ecosystem: Environmental > Terrestrial > Plant litter > Unclassified | place: USA: California... | reverse complement strand
TCCGGTACGCCGGCGATGCCTCGCACCAGACCGTTCACCACCCTGATCTTGAGAGCGAGACCGCCATGTCGACCGCCACCACCACGCAGCTGTTCTCCGGCGGCCTCCGTCCGTTCCCCGGCATCCCCACCGAGTGGCCCCACCAGAAGCGCCTTCTCGCCCAGATGGTCCTCGACGACATCGAGTGCTCGTTCCCGGAGCTGCTCGGCGACGTCGTGCCTGGTGCTGACGTCGAGGACTTCTGGGAGGACGCTTGCCGCGTTGCTGCCGCTTGGCAGGTCAGCGGCAACGACCTGCAGCTGAAGGCGTCGGGGGAGTACCCCGGGGCCTGGAGTGCTGACGAACTCGATCGCCGTCTCGGCCCGGTCGGCTACGCGGAGGAAGGCGGTCGCCACGCTCCCGACGAGCTCGTCGCCGACCCCGTCCTGCACGCCCACGGCGGCCGCGGCATGCTGCTCGGCTCACTCGGGGGAGACCCTTCGACGGATGTCGCCGTCTGGTTCGCAGCCCGCCACCGCGAGCACGGCGTCCAGCGTGGCATCGTCAAGGTCGCCGCCGCCAAGAACGGCATCTGGGCCATCGAGCTCGACAGCGACCCCGAGGTCGTCCGGCAGCGTCTCTCCCACGAGATGGACTGGACCTACGTCCGCCTCGAGGGCCCCGGAAGGACCGTCATCGCTCAGGACGCCCTCGACCTCCAGTACGAGTACCGCCTCTTCATCGTCGACGGGAAGGTCGTGTCCGGCGCCGGCTGCATCGAGGAGTTCACGCCCCTCGACCGCCCGGCAGGGTCCGGCCCGTTCGACCTGCGCGTTCGGAAGTACCGCGGCCACATGGTCAACGACTTCACCGCCGCCATCGAGGAGCGCCCCGACGTCGTCGAACGCCTCCTCGCCTTTGGCCGCGAGATCGCGCAGGAGCACGGCGGCACCGTCGTCATCGACGTGGCGATCGACGCCGCAGCGGGGGAGCAGGGCGCGCCCGTCGTGCTCGAGCTGAACCGACTCTCGAACTCCGGGCTCTACGCCTCCGACCCCTGGGCCGTTGCACGCGCCCTCACCACCGCCACCGACCGCGGCTACCGGGTCTGACCGGCACGCCCCATCACCTGCAGCACCTGACCCAGAAGGAGGACCCCGTGTCCGAGACCACCACTGCACCCACCGCGCTCCTGGCCGACTCGCCCGAGAGCGTCCGCATCCGCGGCGTCGTCCGTCGAGCTGCGGACAAGGCCTTCCGCGCCCGCGTGCGGCACGCGGTCGCCAGCCAGCCTGGTTCCACCGACGACTTCGCTCAGAAGCGCCGGGATGCGGGCTTCTGGGGCCGGCCGTACATCAGCCTCGTTACATCCCCGTCGACCGCGAACCGTGAGCAGTTCCTGGCGCTGGCCGAGCTCCTGAACGTCGAGCCGCGGTGGCTCGCCACCGGCTACGGCCCGTCCGGCCTCGAGATCGCACCCACCCTCGCGCCGCCGGCCGGCTGGAGCACCTTCGGAACGAACCTCGACCACAAGGGCGGCATCGAGTTCTCCACCGAGACCGACCCCGACGACGGCATGCCCCTGTGGGAGCGTCCCGTCGTCGCCGAGGCGGTGAGCGCGTGACGGCCGCCCGCATCCTGATGACCGGCAGCCGCGAGTGGAGCAACGGTCCGGCGTCCGTCGACGCCTTGAACGCCGCGGTGAACCTCCTCGGCTCGTCGTCGCGCCAGGCGACGCTCGTCCACGGAGCAGCCCAGGGCGCTGACCAGCTGCTCGATGCAGCAGCCAAGCACCTGGGCCTCGCGACGGAAGCGCACCCGGCCGAGTGGCGCGTCCACACCGCCAGCTGCCCGACCTGGTGCCAGGGCCGTGACACCTGCAAGCTCGCCGGCCACCGCCGGAATGCCGAAATGATCGCCGCCGGCGCCGACCTCGTGCTCGCCTTCCCGACTCACAGCTACGCGCTGGCGCCGGGGGAGAACCGCGAGAGGACGTCGCGCGGGACGTGGGACTGCGCCGACAAGGCCAAGGCCGCAGGACTCCCGACGCTCGTCATCTGGGGCCCGAAGCTGTTCCCGTTCGGCGACGCCGGCCTCGAGCTGCTCACGCGTGCCGCGCATGGGAAGAGCATCCAGCTCGGTCCCGCAGGGGAGATGGGCGTCGTCGACGCCTGGCTGCCGTTCTGAGACACCAACGCCGGGGCGGCACTGGGCTGCTCCGGCTCTACGAGGGGAGAACCATGAACACGAGAACGCGCACGGAACGGAGGGGCTTCAAGGTCTGGGTCAAGGACGGGTGGCCCGAGGTGCGGACGCACCGCTACGACTTCGCAGGCCTCGTCGCCGGCGCCGTCCTGGGGACCACAGGGCTGTACCTCACCATGCACCTGCTCCGAGAGATGGCGCCGACGACCTCCCTGGGCGTCGTGGGTGTCGCCGCCGGCCTCTCCGCTTTCGTCGGCTCACTGCTGCGCGTCTGCGCGCACTTCTACCCGACCCCACGCGGGAAGGGCGTCGACCTGGCGGGGAAGACGATCGCTCTCGGCGCGGCTCTCCAGGTCGGTCTGCTCGGCCTCTACGAGCTGGGACTGATCTAGGCGTCGACCGGCACGTACGTGTGCACCTTGGGGCCCCCGCCGACTTGGTGAGACCCCCCGGTGGCCTCGTACGCGACACCCTCGTACTCGAACTCATCCGGGAGGTCTCCGTAGCCGTGCCGTGTCACGGCTCCGGCGTCGGTGAGGAGGTCGACGACCTGCACCGGGAGGGAGCCGTCACCGGGTTCTCCGAAGACAGCACTCGAGGACGTGAGTGTCGAGACAAGGCCCGTGCTGATCCCGAGCAGCTGGGCGATGTCACGAACCGTGAGTCCACGGTCGGCGAGGCTGACAGCCGTGCGCCGGGTCTCGACGTCGAGGTGACGCTTCTCACGGCGATGCTGTTCGCGCGTCCGGTTCACGGCGAGGGCTTCCTCGACGAACGGGTCGCTCCAGTTCCACTGGACGCTGACGTTCTGTCCGGGCGGAGTGCCGATGCGCTCGTGCACGGCCCGAGTGGTCGTCAAGAGCGAATCGGCCATGCCCGCGCCGTGGCCTTCCACGGTGTACGCCCACTGGTCGCCGCGTCGGCTGATGGTGACTGATTCCATGGGGGAGAGGGTACGCGTTCAGTAATCTGTTCACAAGTACGTTCATCGCCCGAACCAACTGACATAACGTACATTATCGGTCGCAAATCGTTGCGAGTTGCGCCAGATGATCGAATCGCGCATCTGACGCAAGCCACCTCAGACCTCGCGCGCGAGGAGCTGCCGCAGCACCTCGGGCTCGCGACTACCAGCCGCCACGCGACCCGGTGCCGAGCCAGGCTTCAGGCCGGCCGCGGCGGTGATCTTCGGGTCGGCATTCAAGATGATGAACCGACCCTTCGTGGCCAGACCGAGGACCCGGACCACCTCGCGCAGGTCGTCCGCGTCGAGGTCCTCCCACATGAGCCGCCCACCGTCAGCGACCTGGAACTGCTTCGACCCCTTCGCAAGCCCCGTCGTCTGCATCGCCATCGTCAGCGCCGCAGGCGTATTGCCGTGGAGCGGGTCGGTGAGCATCGGGGCGTCGTCGTCCCAGATGACGCCGGTCTCGCGTCCACGGAAGTAGCTCGTCAGGTAGCGCATCGCGTTCGTCTCGAGGATGCCGCGGTCCTTGTCGAAGACCATCGTGAAGACGGCCTCGATGACCCGCGGGTGGCCCTGCGCCGACAGATCGGCCAGCGTGACCTCGCCGCGGCCGTACCGATCGAAGATCTCTCGGTCGCCGCGGTCGGTCAGGTCGGGCGAGAACATCCGACTGTCGCTGAAGACGACCACCTTGTCGACGTTCAGGGCCGAGCGCGCCAGCAGGACGGTGCCGACCAGGTCCGCCGTGGTTCTGACGCCGAGCCCGAAGGCCTGGCGATCGCCGCTCCAGCCCTCGACGATGATCGGCCACTCCGAGGCTCCGTCGTCCGTGTGGTGGCGGCTGAGGTGCTCGCGGCGGGCGCGCGCTCGGGCGGAGATCTGCTGGGTGCTGAGGAGGTCGGTCACGGAAGAACGCTATCGACGGGTCCGGACAGAACCGGTGCCTACTCGGGTCCGAGAGAGCTGAAACGCTCCGTGAGCTCCTGCTCCTTGTGGGCCCCCAGCGGCGTGGCCCAGACCACGCGCGCGTGGATTCCGTGCATGGGCGGCATCGGGGGCGTGGGGTAGTGGGTCGCGAACGGCGCCCCTAGGTTGTTGACGCGGGGGTTCCGTGACTCGTACAGCTCTTGCTCGTACCGCTGCTGCGCCCGCTGGTCTTCGGCCCACGCCTCGGCTGCTGTCGGGAACTCGAGCTGGAGCGGCTCACCTGGCTCGAGGGCCTCGACGGTTCCGACCTGTTCCACCCCATCGACCATGACGGTCGCCCGCACGTTGTGGGTCGTGCTCGTTCCCGTGTTCTTCAGCTCGTAGACGCCCGGTCGTACCCAGCTGCCCTGCCAGTAGGCGTCGTGGCTCTCGGCCGCGCGATCCGCCGAAGACCTGCTGATCACGTTCGCCTCCTTCGAGAGCCCGTTGGCCTCCTCGGAGATGCCGTTGGCCCTCTCTGCGAGCACGTTCGCCTTCTTGGCGTCGTGGCGCGCCAGGCTGGCCACGATGATCCCGATCACTCCAGTGACGAAGCCGGCGCCGCCGACCCACAGTGCCACGACTGCCTCTGCGTTCATCCCACGACCCTACTGAGCGCCACCGACGATGCTCCGGGCCGCCTACATGCAGGTGACGACGTCGACCTCGACGGCCTTGGTGAAGTCGGCCGAGATGGCCTGCGCGTCTGCGATCGACGGGACGCTCGAGGGCTCCTTCACGAGGCCGAGGAACGCCTGGTACTGGGCCTGGTTCGGGCTGGCCGTCGCGGCGAGCGTCTCCATCGCCACGAGGACCTCGGGTGAGGCGTCCGGATTCGTCGAGACGCCCCCGCTGGCGGCCAGGAAGCCGTTCACCGCGGTGCAGAGCTCGACGCTGACCGTGTGGCCCTCGACCGACTTGCCGCCCGCGGCGACGACGGCTTCCGCTGCGGCCTTCTCCTCCGGGCTCAGCACCTCCTCGCGCACGAAGATCGAGTCCGAGGTGCCCTGCGGCAGTCCCAGGACGCCCGCGACGAGGGCGCCGCCGCCGAAGAGCACCACGGCGCCGATCGCGATCGACAGCGCCAGGCCGATGCCACCGACGAGCATCCCGCCTAGAGCCAGCCGGCCGCCACGCTCCCCCGTGGCCCGGATCTGCCTCATGGCGATGATGCCGCAGATGATCCCCGCGATCGAGACGAACGGCGAGACGGCGAGCGAGACCATCGACAGCGTGTTCCACCGCGGCTTGTCACCGGGCTCCACCTGGCCGTCACGGCCGTGGTCGCTGTCCGCCGGCGCGGGTCGGGCGGGCGTCGCCACCGTCGTCTGAGCTCCGCCTCGGGGCGGCAGGCCGCCGAAGAAGATGGGGGGCTGGCTGTCGCTCATGCGCTTCGCCTCTCTCTCTGGTGTCGGGGTGGAGCACCAGCTGCAGGGCGGATGGCTCGCTACGAGTGTAGCTGAGTGGCTAGTCTGTTTCGAGTACGTTTCTACTCGTTTTCGAGCTGAAACGGGGTAGCCGGAGGCCACCCGGGAGAACACCTGACCCTCTGAACCTCTACGAAGGACGTGCTCACATGACTGCTCCCGCCGACACTCTGCCCGTCGCTCCCGCTGCCGCTTCGTCCGGGCCCGACCGTGCGATCCCCCAACGGCTCATCGACGTCGCCGTCCTCGCCATCAAGGCTGGTGCCCACCGCGTGGCCCTCGTGCACGAGTCCCTCGGCGCCGACTTCGCCGCCCCCATCGGCTGGCTGCTCTGGGTGCACCAGCACGACTCGATCATCACCTCGCCCGAGGAGCGAGAGCAGAACTCGACCCTCCTCACCCACCAGGTCGGCTGCGACATGGACGACGTCCAGGCACCCGCCTGGGTGGCCACCAGCGACACGGATTCGCTCGTCATCGTCGAGCTGCTCGAGCTCTTCCAGGCCGGCATCCGCAACGGCTGGGACGTCGTGTACGAGCGCCACAACTTCGAGCACTTCAGCAGGCAGGAGACGGCCAAGCAGCGCGGGCTTCTCAGCCCCTTCGGCCTTCGCCACACCCTGAAGGCCACCGCCTTCAACTGGGGCTACGACAGCACAGCCCGCGACCGCGGTGACGCCATGTCGATCGAGGTGAGCCTGTCGATGCGCGAGGGAACGAGAGAGGACAGAGTCGCCGGCGTCATCGACGTCGCCGGCTACCAGCCGGTCGAGACGGCCTACGTCGACACCCTGCTTCGTGCGCCCGCTCCGTGGTTCGTCCCTGTCGCCTACGTGGACCACGAGCTCGAGGAGTGGGTGATCTAGCCGCCTGCCTGACCAGGTCTCGCAGCACTCCTCCACGAAGCGCCCTGCCTGATCCAGGTGGGGCGCTTCGTTGTCCCGGGCACCCGCCCGCCTCGCTCTCCCGGAAGGACCCCGTCATGGCCACGCCCACGTTCTACCCGACCACCCTCAGCGACGAGATCCTCGCCGAGAGCCTGAAGGTCGAGACCCAGCGCAGCTTCGACAAGATCGTCGCTGACATGAAGACCCCGCCGGCCGAGAGTGTCCAGGGGCGCGCCAAGCCGAAGCGGCAGTTCGTCACCGTCCGGGTGACCATGCCGCACGTCCAGCGCTACGGGAAGCCCACCACCATGCAGCTCACCTACGGCTGCACCTTCGATGTCACGGTCGGCGACACCGTCCTCTGCCCGCCCACGCGCCTCAACCAGAAGTGGACGCGCGGCGTCGTCGTCGACCTCGACTCGAATGGCTACCGCGGGCCCGTGAAGTACCTCGCCGCTCTCGGCGGCAAGAAGAAGGGAGGGTCGCGATGACCGAACAGGACACCACGACCACGCAGCCGGCTGCCGACGTGCACACGTACATCCGTGGCCGCTGCGGCGCCTGCGGCGTCGCCCGTCGTGACGAGCACCTCTACGGCCCGTCCCCTTGCGTGTCGGCCGGCCGCCACGCGGGTCCGCCCTCGACCGTCACGACGATCTTCGACGTCGCCGAGTACATCGTCGCCCAGTTCGAGCGCCCCATCTCGACGATGAAGCTGCAGAAGCTGCTCTACCTCGCTCAGGGCTGGAACCTCGCGCTCACGGGCAAGCCTCTCTTCCGGGAGGACTTCGAGGCGTGGGCCAGCGGTCCCGTCTGCCGCACGCTGCAGGAGGTCCACGCGGGCGCCTACACGATCGGTCCCGACGACCTCAACGTCCGCCTCATCGAGCTCGCCGCCCAAGAACGCCGCGACGCTCTCGCCGCCCGCACCTGACCGTCAAGGAGATCCCGTGTCGTCCACCGACCCCGCGCAGGACCCGCTGCTCGCGACTCCCCCGCTGCCGGGCGAGACGAGCGTGTTCCTCGTCGCCGAGTACTTCCTCACAGCCGCCGCCACGGACGGCCGCGACGGGGGCGCTCTCGACCCCCTGAAACTCCAGCAGCTCGTCTGCCTCGCACAGGCTCAGCACCTCGCCTCGACCGGCCTCCGCCTGTTCGACGAGGCCGTGATGAGCGGTCCCGAGGGCATCCACGTCGCCGCCCTCGCCGAGGCGATCGGCGACGAGACAGAGATCCACCCGGGCTTCTTCCGTGAGGCGCTCCGTGCGCGCGGCATCGAGCTCGCAGCGCCGGCCGTACCTGCCGCGCCCTCCCCCACGACCGACCACTGACCGAAGCGAGACCCCACCATGGCGATCCCCGTTCCCATCGACCTCGAGACCACCGGCCTCGACGCCACCGTCCACGCCATCCTCGAGTTCTCGATGCTGCTGGTCACCCCCGACCTCGAGCTCATCGGCGACTTCGGATCGCGCGTCCTACACGCGACCGACGAACAGCTCGACGGCATGAACGACTACGTCACCGACATGCACACCCGCACCGGACTTCTTGACGAAGTCCGCGCCTCCACGCTCTCCGTCGAGGACGTCGACGCTGAGGCGGCCGACTGGCTGACAGCCCAGGGGCTCATCGAGCCGCGCGGTGGCATCATCCTCGGCTCCAGCTGCCGCATGGACCTCGAGTTCATCGAGCGACAGATGGCGAAGCTCGCCAGCAAGCTCACGTACCGGATGATCGACGTGTCCGGCATGACCGAGGCCCTGCAGATGTGGGAGCCCACGCTCGTCCCCGAGCCGCCCTACGAACTCGCCGCCCGCGAGAACTGGGTGCCCCACCGCGCCGCGAGTGACATCCGCTGGAGCCTCGAAGGGGCCCGCGGCATCAAGAAGAACCTCAGCCTGCTGATCCCCGGCTAGGGGTGGCTACGCCCCCTTCCGGACCTCCACACGAGACGAGACCCCATGACCACGACCGACGTTCCCACCCACGCAGAAGCGCGCACCCCTGCCGAGCTGCTCGAGGTCGCCTCCACCGAGTTCGACCGCTGGTACGAGGCCGAGCCCGTTCCGGGCGAAGAGGACTCGATCGCTCACGACTTCGTCCGCGAGTTCGGCCACGAGCTGATCGACACCCTGCAGTCGACGCTCGTCGACGTCGCCGCCCGCGAGGCCGTCATCGCAGTCGCCAAGGAGCACGTGCACCATGAGTACGTGCTCGGCGCCGAGTCGCCGATCGACCTCCCCGAGATCCTCGCCGCGTCGCCGGAGAGCGTCCTCACCGGCTACGTCGACCGGGCACTGGCTCCGTACCTCGCACTGGTCCGCGACCTCGCGAACTCCTCGAACGGACGCGCCCACCTCGACCGAGCGGGCATCGCGCACGTCGGCGAGGACACCAACGGCCTCTAGCGCCGCCGCCGCTCCACCGCCCCAGACCCCCACCAGAGAAGAGAGACCCATGACGAAGCTGTTCCTCGTGCAGCGCCTCGAGCGCCAGACCTGGCAGAACAAGACCGGCTTCGACGGGATCTTCGCCCTGGAGTACATGGGCCGGTCCGAGTTCGAGTTCGGCACTCCGAACGCGGCACTCAAGCGCCTCCGGGCCGCCGGCGCCCTCGTCGTCACCGAGCACTCGATGACCGTCGACGGTGTCACGCGCACGGTGTTCGTCGTCTCCCCCAAGAAGGCCGGCGCCACGGCCACAGCCGCCCTCGACGACTAAGCCGGCCTCGCCCGCCCCTTCGCCGCCCTCGAGCCGAGCCTCTTCCCCGAGGTCTTCGCCGGAGAGACGCTCGAGTACAACCGGACCACCGCCTGGTGGGACCTCGGCGTTGACATCGCCTGGACGCTCGACCGCGAGACCGCGGAACTGCTCGTCAAGGGGTTCGCTCCCCCAGTGATGTCCTGACGGGCAGGCATCAACCCTCACGACCAGCGCCCGCGCGCCGATAGATCAACGGGGCAGGCGCCGCCTGCTGCCCGCACGACCGCGCTCACGCGCAGAGAAGAACACCCCGCTCATGCTGACCCACGTCTCCATCCGCTCCATCCTGCTCACCGCGCTCGGCCTCGCTGCCGTCTGCGCCGGCGGCATCGTTGGGCTGAGATGGCTCACCCGCGACCTCGACGGTGGGCCGCAGCCGACCCTCGGCATGCTGCTCTCCGCCGTCGGCGGGTCCCTCGCCCTCTACGTCACGGTGTTCGTGATCGTCGGCATCGTCGGGGCCCGGAACGAGCGCGTGCTGAGCCGCTACCGACTCTCCCGCTTCACCATCAGCGGAGCATCGACGCTCGTCCGACACGAGCGTCCGGTCCAGTACCGAGGCCTGCGGCGCCCGCTCATCGGTGACGAGCAGGTGACCGACTCGATCGACCTCGCCGCCGTCCGCTACTTCACGTGGGGCCTCCCCATCTGGAGCCTGAGCCCATCGTACGAGGTGCAGTTCTGGGACGGCGACCCGGAGCCCGAGCTGGTCACGCCCGGAGTCCTGGCCTCGCCAACTGATCCTGATGCAGCGCTTCTTGGTGCGTACGACGTCGCGGACCTCGCAGCGAGCCCCGAGGCCTACGGCACCGTCATCACCTACATGCAGGCCCGCGAGCACGCCGGCCTCGTCACCGTCCGTGTCGACTCCGACGCCGAGCTCGGTGTCGTGCCGGACCACGTGTAGCGCAGCCCCTTCACCGTCGCCATAACCATGAGAGGACGTGCCCATGCGCACCGTCACGAACATCGCCGCAGCCGCGGCCGCCCTCCTGCTCGCCGCATCCCTGACCGGATGCCAGCTCATCACGGACACCGTCGGCGAGCAGCCCTCCCTCGGGTCCGTCTCCGACCAGGGTGCGCCCGCGTCCGGTGTCGACGCTGGCCAGATCGTGACCTTCATCCGGGTCGTCGACGGCGACACGATCGCCGTGGCGCCCACGGACGCCCTCCCGGCCACGAACGACTCCGGGACCGAGCACGTCGTCCGCCTCCTCGGCATCGACACCCCGGAGATGAACAAGATGAGCGAGGAGGCCCCCGAGTGCGGCGCCGAGGCGGCCACCGCGCAGCTCGAGGCCCTCGTCGGGCAGAACAGCTCGCTCAGCCTCGTCTTCGACGCTCAGGCCGACCAGACGGATCGCTACGGTCGGTCGCTCGCCTACGTCCAGCTGCCCGACGGCACCGACCTCGCGCTCAACCTGGCCGCTGGCGGCTTCGCTGAGGCCTGGTACCCGTCC
>Ga0265798_10011715_pt1 | contig 10657 bp, 8 predicted proteins | sample P3T30metagenome_FD_192430 | JGI IMG/M metagenome (GOLD analysis project Ga0265798, IMG submission 192430) | Plant litter microbial communities from East Loma Ridge, Irvine, California - P3 T30 | ecosystem: Environmental > Terrestrial > Plant litter > Unclassified | place: USA: California... | reverse complement strand
CTCTGATGACGCGATTGTTTGTTCAATGCAAAGATGAAGATTGGCTCTCTTTTATATGGGCTTGTGCTTGGATCCGAATTTTACTTGGTGAGAAGTCAGGAAGAATGTCGGGAGCCGACGAATCGCGTGGATCGCCCGCGTCTAGATGATGCGGTCTAGAAGATACTGCTCAGCCAGCTACGCAGACTTATCAATTGTGATGTGGGTGCCACGAGATCGAGGGTTCATGTGAGCGTTGAAGCGGCCAAATCAGTCAAGCAGTGTATAGATCTCGAAGTGTAGGGATCGAAAGGTTTCGACATTTCGCAGGTGCGTGATAAGAACAACCGGATAACAGCTTGAGCCGAGTTCCATTCGTGTCAAGACTTGAAGGGAGTCTGTGCTCCGACATGTTTGTCCCTCAAAAGCTCCGAAGATTTTAGGACGACGTGGAGTTGATCCTGATACCACCTGCAGCATGTCAGTACATCCTGAGCGTGTCTCCGAGACTCGCAAGAAAGGGACTCACCTCCGGGCTGGGTGGAGCCGTCTTTGATTGTAGTTGAATCGATGGCCTATAGCTTTGGTCAGTACGTTAAGCAAACAGCAAAACATCGGACAACGCACAAGAGTGATGTAAGCAAGAACTCCGTTTTTGAAATCAACGCCATCGATCGGCTCGGCGTCAACGACGTTCATCGCACCCGCTATCGACAACGTTAGCACTCGGCCTCTCCATCACGGAACAGTCAGATTTGTCTCACATTGAACTTGTTGCAAAAAGACACCATCATCGTCGTTAACGACACGGTCGATCTGGGTGTGACTGGCGTAGGGTTCCACAGCCATGAGTTCCTCGGTCAGTTTCTCGTCAAAGTAGATCTGGCCGGTCTCGACGACGCGGCTGTGGTCGATCGTGCCGTTCTTTGTGATGGTCCAATTGGTGTGGACTTGGACATGGATGTGCAGGGTTCGGCCGATCTGGAGGATTGTGTTGTTAATAGGGGAAGTTTGAATCGTGTGAGTGGTAGGTTGGGGGGGGGGGATGTACATAGAATCCTGGAACGATGCTGTTGAATGAGGTTGCTCCGTTGGCGTCTGTGGGCCACATGCCACGGAGCCAGGTGCTGTCGTCGGTCACCAAGGCCTAGAGGGACAGGTTAGTTATGGCACTCGGCTAGCTCCATGGTTTTGGGATGGTGCGGTTCGACATACACTCAGATCTTGCCCGAAAGTGCCGTTGATGGTAATGTTCTTCTCAGCAACGAGATCGCCGAACGATGTGTTCGGGTCGTTGCCGGCGAAAGAGCTGTAAGAGCCGGTTGCGTTGCAGTGCTGATGGTCGTCAGAAGAATGTCCGCAGTGCGAAGCGGAGACATAAATACCCATAGACTGATCAAGACGTCCTCCATAGGCTCACAGGTGTTGACGTCGATCACACCGATATCCAGCTCCAGTGGGATACCGACCTGTGTTATGTTAGTATACGACTCCACTGCGTCTGTCTGTCACATCCAATCATCGGCCTGTCGTGCCTGCCATGATGGAAGAGCGTGAGACATTGAGACGGCAAACGTGACATGGCCGATTCCACCCTTCTTGGTTTAAGGCCAGCGACCGAACACCTACCTGATCCTGAACGATATCCCTCTGCAATAGCTCGCTCGGCGGGTACCAGTAAGGTCCCTGCGTGACCTCCGGATAAAGAATGCAACTCTCGTTCTTGATGAAGTCGTAAGTCGGAGCCTCAGCGTGGATGGTGAAGTCGGTCGGCTCGCTACGCTTGCGCAGCTGGTGTCGCTTCTGCTTCATGGCTCCGACATTGTTGGCGCACTTGCCAGCTTGGACTGAGCGTTTGGCGAACAAAGCCGAGTCTGGGTATGCGTGGCCGCCGGGGTGGGCTGTTGTTGGGAGTTAGATGGATTGTTCATGAGTGTCGTTTGTGGACGTGATGCGAACCTTCGACGGCGGCGCCTAGAAGGAGGCAAGCTGCGTATATGGAATTTTGGAGGAGCATTTTGAAGGCTTCCCTAGGCGTTGTTCTTGTTGCGTCGGACGTTATAGTCACCGCGAAGCAAAGGCTGAGACCGATAGCGACAACCAGAGCGACTGAAGCAGTATTTAAGTTGTCACTTTTCTGGGGGACAGTGACGTTGAGTTTGCGTCGAGTATGTAGCTAGATAAGCAGAAACGAAAAAGCCCTGTGTTTACTCCCTTGCAACCGCAGTGGTTCCTGATTGCGACCCACCCACCTTGTGAGGATAGTTTGCTGGCCCATGTTAGCCTTCATGTCACAGGACTCAATGTGCTGTTTCGGCTAAAACATCTTCCTGTGACGAGGGTTAGAGTTCTAGCGATTCATCGTCGTCAAAGTTATGATGGCAGAGCGCTGCTACACGCCCAGCAATTGACCGTGAATTGCAACTCTCGGTGCCAACGGCGTAGTGACGTGAGTCGTGTATTGATGTGAGAGCTCTCGACCACCAGTCGATGCTTGCTGACCGCTTACAACCTCTTCTCCCCTTGTTAGGGTTTCTCCATCACTAGTCAAGCGGGGACGACAGGTTAGGTCTGACGACGATCGTTCATACGGGATCGAGTTCCCCGTGGAAGCCGATGTTGAGCCCGCGAGTTGTACTGCAGTACCGAGACCCGGCCGGGAGTGGGTGTTCCGTTTCCCGGCAGATCTGGCGTCGGCTCCTGCGACAGACCCGGAGAGGGCATAATGTATTGAATGATTAGTTGGGAGGGGCGACTTCCTTGACGAGTGTTGAAATGTGCAATATTGTTCTCATATGTACAGTACAGTCGTGTTATACATGTCGAGATGCGCTTCATCTTTCGAAGATAGCTGATCCAGACTGGTCGCGTCCTCAAGACAACCGGGTTTGAAGTGCCTTCCAGGATTCGGCACTGAGCGCCCCCTGGGCGACATTCATAGAAATGGCATTGACAGTGGCTTCCTCCTCCATCATAATGTCGACGAAGTCGGCGAGGTCCTCTGCAGCCTCCTCGCTTGGGATCACGGTCTTTGTGTCCTCGTTGGGATCCCAAATGATGTCGGAGGTCTTGATCTGTGCTCCTAGAGCAGCAGAAACCGCCTCTCCAACCGTCTTGGTCTCCTCTGGTGCAGTGAAGACAACTACACAGCCGTCCTCGAGCTCGTCGACGTCTATTGCACCAGCTTCCAGAGCGGGATCCATTACTTCGTCCAAGCCCACGCCATCCTTCTGATCAAATACAATCCGTCCTTTCTTCTCAAACAGATAGCTGGAAGGTGTGGCAGTTCCACCATTATCCTTGATAACCAGCTTGATGTTCGCCAACGTCCTCAACTTGTTGTCCGTCTCACACTCCACAATCACCGCCACGTTGTTCGGCAAGATGCCTTCTACAGTCAACCTCTCCAAGCTCACACCAGTCAAACTCCTGCCCTGACCGCGCGCGATGGCGGCTTCAATTGAGGCTTTTGCGAAGCCTTCCTTCTTGGCTTTTGTGACCAAGTCCGCAAGCTTCGGGTTTGAATTGACATCGGGTCCGAATAATTTGGAGGCGGTGGCGATTTCTTGGGCGAAGATGGAGCGTTGGCGATTCTTGTATGCGTCGGCTTTTCCCTTGTCGTGCTTGATCTTGGACCAGCGGTTGTGGCCGGAAAGTTGGGATGTGGTTGCAGAGAATGCGCGGATGTGGTGGTATTGAGGATTAATTGACGCTGAACGGAACAACGGTCGTAGCGATGCGAGGCCTCGGCTGGGAGCCATGTTTGTGGTATGTTTGATGTAGCGTGTAGTTTGAGAGGGAAGAGGATGGGAGAGAGGCTGTGAATTGTAATTGCCTTTAGTCAATATTTGATTAATGCTAGACCCCTGATTCAATTTCCTGGGGAAAGGCGCGGGCATGCTTCCATGGAGCTGGAGCCTCCAGCCATGAGGTAAGTCATACTATAACAGGTAGGCAGACATAACCTTTGGTACAAGAACACGAACACGTCGCACGAACAGGCGACCTCACGCAGGACATGAGGCGGCGATAAAACGCAGTTAAACACTCTTCCACCACACAATGCCCGAACAGGAGGCGACGACACCTCCTCCTCCACCACCACCAGCTGAAAGCACGAATGACAACAACGCCGACACGAACCAGCCTACCACACACGCGCCCACGACGAATGGCACTGCGCCGACCTTCCAATTAGATGTGGCCAAACTACACACGCTTCCTTCAGAGCAACAGGATCTCTACCTACTCTCGCACTCGGCAGACTTGGCCAAGCATGTTGAAGCTCTCACTGCTGAAGGCGCAACTGCCGAGCAGACCGCATTGAACACCGAGCTCTTCAACATCATAAACCTCTCCTCGCCTGCTCCAACAAGAGTCATTCGGAACAATCTGGCACGATGCTACCACGCCATCCTCACCAAGGGTAGCAGGAAGATCTTGTACGAGTCAATCAATGGCTGCGTAGCTATCCTCACTGCTGGGAAAGAGAAGGATCTCAGAGCAAGACATGCGGCTGCGCACTGTCTCGGAGCCATATTCGAGGCCGCAGGCGACAGCGCTGTGAGTTTGTCGCCGCTCGCGTGCACCGCTCTGATCAGGCAGCTGAAACCTGCTGCGAATGACACCGGATACCGGAGTGCAATCTTTCGCGCGCTAGGCAAGGTCGTCAAGGGCATAGTTGCTGCAATTGAGGATGACATTGGCCGGACGATATGGAAGCAAGCTCGCAATGCTGTGACCGGCGACAAGTCTATGCTTGTTCAGGCTTCGTCATGCTGGTGCCTGGAGCAATTGTTCATGCACACTACTGGCTACGACAATTCGAATGACTTCGACAAGCTGCAGGCAGCCATCTGGAAAGCCATGGAGAGCACGTCAGTCTCTGTGCGACGAGCAGCTTCGTCTTGTCTTGCCAACGTCCTCGTCAAGAGCTACTCCGAGTCTCCCAACAAAGACGCCGTACCGAAGATCAAGAAGCCCAAAAAGGCTAAAAGAGGCAGGCCTGAAGATGTCGACGGAGAGGAAGCCGAGAGGACTTCTTCGCCTGCCCCCGAGAGGCCCGCTACAGCACTTTCTTACAGCCTGACTGAGATCTTAAAGTTGTTGTCGATGCACTACATGCGAACCACGACATCGAATAAAGCTCGCACGGCGGTGATCAACACTTATGTCAAAGTTTTGAGATCGCTCGGCGAGAGTGTGGTCGAGAAAAACTACAGCGAGATTAGCCAGCACCTCTTCCGAGACGTCCTCAGTCACCCCAGCCTGCAATTTAACAAGTATCGCCTTCTCGTCAGCAGAAAGTTTGTCAGTATCATTCTTGATCGGGTTGTCATGCGCATGCTTGGCGAGACCGCGCAACTCAATGCCTGTCGTTTCCTTGTCAACGAGATCATCAAAGACTACCCTCAAGCTGTCAAGGAAAGACCAGAGCCATCCAAGCACACTCTGACAGCGGCCATCTCGGCACTTACATCTTTGATTAGATGCCTAGACGCTGGCGTCGGTGTCATTGCCGAGCTCTGTCGCGAGGGCTTGCTGCAAGTACTGCCCCATCCCAGCTTTGCCGTGCAAATCCATACAGCACGAGCTTTGCGCGCACTTGTTCTTGCGATTCCTCAACAACTTCTGCCGAGCGTGACAATATGCGTGAACAGTGTCAGTCGCGAACTGACCCTTTTGGGCGGTCCCAAGCAAGGTCCGAAGCGATGCATAGGCTACGCACACGGGTTAGCTGCAATTCTCAGCGCCTCCAACAAGCACCCTCTTTATGGCTCCGTCGACGTGTATGCAAGAGTACTCTCACAGGCGACCGCTTTGCTCAAGTCTGCGGGAAGCTCCGACCTTCGCATCTCTAGTTGCCAGCTCGAGGTCGCCTGGGTCATGATAGGAGGTCTGATGTCTCTCGGTCCCAACTTCGTCAAGATTCACCTGCCGCAGCTGATGCTGTTGTGGAAAAACGCCCTGCCAAAGCCGGTGCCCAAAGAGAATATTTCCCAGCGAAGCATGCTCGAGCTGAGCTATCTCGCGCATGTCAGGGAGTGCGCGCTTGGTTCGATCAAAGCCTTCCTGACATTCAACCAGCGATTGCTCACTTCAGATGTCTCACGAAGGCTATCAGGCATGCTCGAAAACACAGTATCTTTCCTGCAAGGTCTGCCGTGGAAGCGAACCAGCGATGACCCGCAGAATCGATTGTCGCCAGCCCTGCAACTGCAGGATTATGAGGTCAAGGCCCGTAGACGAGTGTTCGAGTGCTTTTCTCAATTGCTCACACTGAGTCCAGCCGGTGCCATCGAGGCGAATGCTCACTCTTCCCTTCTCCCACTCGCCGTAGCCTCGTTTTCGGGCGCGGACTACTACTCTCCCAGCTCGTTTGGAGCTTCCATTGCGAGCTCTGCAGGTGCATATGACAGTATCTGGGAGGCTGCAGACAATTACGGCTTCGGCGTAAATGGACTTGTCAACGGCATGGGTATCGAAGATGCCGTCACCCGGAAGCGTACCAGACACTGGAGCTCCAGAACCGATGAAGAAGGGATCACTGCTGAGGTCGTAGCATCACCCATAGTCAGTGCGGCTGAGTTCGACTCGACCTGCTGCTACTTGTATGTCGAGAACGACCCATCGCTTGAGATTCTACCAGTGTCTCCTGCGACTGAAGCTGTCAACGCTGCGATCGCCGTCTTCGCACTCTCGTTACCCCTACAGACACCGAAGGTCCAGGAGAGCATGCTCGAGCAAATGTCGTCTTCACTCAACTCCTCTGCATTGCAGAAGGACCCTGCAAGAAAGACTGCAATTTCAACGAACGTAGCCACAGCACTGCTCGCTACACTTAGGGTTGCCACTGGCGAAAGTGGTACATTCAAGGGAAGCATTTCGAGCACACAGGCAGAGAATGCGCTCCAGAGACTCCTTCGCGCATCCGTCAAAGCCCCCGATCAAAGCGTCCGCTTCATGGCCGCCGAAGCGCTTGGTCGACTTTGCAACACATCCGGTACTTCTTTCACTACCGGAGAAGTCACCTACTTGACCGAGACAGTGGTGAACAACCGCGAGCCTTATGTCCGCGCAGGATGTGCTCTCGCTCTTGCGTCCATACACTCCCATCTTGGCGGCATGGCGGCTGGCTTCCACATGAGGAATATTGTTGGGATCCTCATGTCGCTTGCAGCCGACACGCATCCGCTTGTTCATTTCTGGGCTTTAGAAAGCTTGGCGCAGGTAGCCGAGTCCGCTGGTTTGAACTTCTCGAGCTACGTGACCAGCGCTATCGGCATGCTGAGCCAGCTGTATGTGTCTGATAGCCACAGTAGCGAGAGTGCCGAGCTGGCTGCCTCCAACACTTCAATCGACTTGCCCGTCCCGGCAGCCATTGCACAAGGCGTTGCCTCGCTGATCAATGTTCTTGGGCCCGACTTACAGGACATGGCAAAGCAGAGGGACATGATCTTGACTCTGGTCGGCCTGTTCTCTCAAGAAAGCGAGACGGACATCCTATTGGCCAGCTTGCAGTGCATGGAGCACCTTTCCCTGTATGCACCTGGACATCTGGAGTTCGCATCTTACGTGCAGCGGCTGCAGAGCGACATGGATTCTTCTTCTCCCGAGATCTCACACTTGGCTGTCGGAGGATTGTTTGGGTTGATGAGGCGAGACGCTCCGGAGATCGCTCGCGCTGCGAAACCAGGACTTGAAGAGAGGCTGTGGGAGTACCTCAACGACGAACCCGATGCGACAGCCGTGCGCAACATCTTCCACAATTGGCTGCAACAAACTGGCACCAGCAACCCCGGCGAGTGGATATCGCGATGCAATACAATCCTCACAAAGACCAAAGTGAGAGGGTCGCAGCCTCTCACGGCCACTACAAAAGATACTGCTGGACCTGACTTGCAGGACGAGGAAGTTGCTGGTTTCGCGGTGACTGAAGGTTCAGCAAAGGAAGACGATGTCACGAGCGCCACATCTACGCAGGAGCTGATGCGATGGCAAGTCCGCCTGTTCGCAATGGAATGCTTGCATACCCTGATCGCCATGATCAGCAAAGAAGCTTCCGTCAGTGAGGATAGCGTCGGCGAGGCCGCTCTGCAGAGCAAAGTCGCCGATATTGTTCGAATCGCCTTCTCAGCATCGACCGCCTCCGTCCCTTCTCCGCGAGTCGTGGGCTTGCGAATTGTAGAGCAAATCCTCAAGATGTTCGGCCGCACGCCTGATCCCGATTTTAGCGAGGCAATGTTGCTTGAGCAGTATCAAGCGCAGATCAGCTCTGCTCTCACACCAGCTTTCGCAACAGATTCGTCGCCTGAGCTTGCAGCTGAGGCCGTCGATGTTTGCGGAACCTTCATCTCGACTGGTATTGTTACCGACGTTGAGCGCATGGGTCGCATTCTCAAGCTGCTGGTATCTGCGCTTGAAAGCTTTTCCCAGGAGTCCGAAACGGCGTCGATTGGCGATCTCCAAGGCCTCAGCTCCAATGCTCAGGTCATGGTTCGCATGTCTGTCTTCTCGGCGTGGGCGGAGCTACAGACTGCCAGCTCCTCTCAACATTACCTGAACGATGTTGTGAAGCCCCACATCGCGCAACTCGTGCCGCTGTGGCTGAACTCCCTCAAGGAATATGCGCGCTTGAGGTTCGAGCCGGATATCACTGCTACCACTGGCAGTGCTTCGCTTTCCGATAATCTCGACACCGTGTATGCGTCACTCAACAGGCAAACGCTACTTCGGTTCTACCAGGAGTCGTGGCTCAGTCTCGTCGATGCCATTGCAAGTCTCATTGACGAAGACAGTGAGTTGGTGTTTGATGCTCTCGATAACAAGAAACTTGAGCCCGAAAGCCCCGAAGGCGAGATCGGTCGCCCAAAACTTGACATCAACTACCGCGAAGAGCCCGTGGCCTTTTTCTTCGTGCTGTTCGGGCTTGTCTTTGAGTCTCTCGCAGTCCGGTCAAACGACGATGACATCGTGACTACCCAGCGCAACCTTGACATTCTGCAGGCTCTGAAGAAGATTATCAGACCTTCAGTCTCAGGCAACGCGATATATCAAGAGGTCGTCTTCGCCGAGAGCATGGACCTGTTCGATCGCATGGTGCTTACAGAAAGTCTTGGTGTCCAGACTATTATTGTGGAGATCGCGCGGAACCTGTGCATTGCACACCCTTCGTCTCGCCAGGGGATTGAAGCCGTGGACAACAATGACCACCTCTCTGATGACATTGAGCAGCTCTTCGAACTCACCCGCATCATTGTTCTGGTTCTCGCAGGCCTCATACCCGGCCTTTCTGACACACCAGTCGCTGTCCGCCTCGAGTCAAACGAAGAAGCGCAAAACCTGGTCCGCACCTCGATGCAAGCTTTGGTCGACGTTAGCGACGTCTTCCCGAGCATCATCAAGACCGATCTCCACGCTACGATCCTCAACATCTTCGTGACCATCCTCGGCACGGGCGCTTGTCAGGCCACCGTCATGCCACAATCCCTGCCAGTCTTCCGGCGCTTCGTCGCAAGCATCGCCAGCGAAGCACACAGCGAGACGAAGAAACAACTCCTCAACACGCTCGCAAGAATGCAGGCCATCTTAAGGAACGCGCAGAAGCGGGAAACAAACGCCAGCCTACCATGCGAGAAGAACACCCTGCTCGCCTGCACAATCCTAATCTCAACAGCAGGTCCGGTCCTAGGTGACGACCAACCACTCGTAACCAAATTCGCCTCCCAACTAACCGAATGTCTCGAAAACAAAATGACCTCCCGCGTCGCCGCCGGCTGCATCCGCACATTACTGCTAGCCGGAATCTGCTCGCGACACTTCTTTGCCCACGCCGTCAGATTCCTCGCCGAGCCCTTGCTAGACATCGAAGGCATGGACGAAAGCCGCACGCTCATGGCGCAGACTCTCACCGCTTTCGTCCCCAAAGCCCACGAGAACGGCCGGCCGGCCGTCATGGCGCTGGTCATGTCTACCCTGCTGCGCCGCGCTACCAAAGAAGGGGAAGCTACGCACAATGAGACTGCTGCGCGGCTGCTAGACTTGGCAGGGTGTGACGGTGGGGTTTTCAGGGGCGTTGTGGGCCAGTTGCAGGGCGTGGAGAAGGAATTGATGGAGAAGGTGCTTAAGGCGAGGGCGGGGACGCAGGTTAGGCGGGACGAGGAAGGGGCTGGAGAGCCGAGCATTGCGTTGAAGATGAACTTTTGAGATTGGGGCGGGAGGAGGGGAGGGGGGGGGGGTGTTTTGATGGAGGGTGGGGTGGCTGGGGTTGATGTATGACAAGTGAGATCTGTAGAATCGCACCATGTTTTGTGGTGGTATCGGCGATTTTGTCATTCTAAAGTTAACCTTGTGCCAGGAACACCCGGACATCGTGAAGGAGTGAAATTGCGGTATCTCAACGGATTGAATGTTGTCAAGTGGTAGTGTCAGCGGCTGCTGTACTTCCTAAGCATGCTCAGTGCCGGCTAGATACTCGGAATTTGTAAGTTTCAGTATAGATCGAGGGCACGCTGTATTTTGTCACTTTCGATCCACGTAGGCGTTTTTTAACTCTCTGCGGTTGGCCGACACTTGAGTATGCGACTCCCGAGAAAAGCCTCAAGCGCTGAAGCATTGACAGTCGTTCATCGAGATCCGGTACATAGCCGTAATGGCCACTAGGGTCTTCAAAGCAGTA
>Ga0265798_10011714_pt1 | contig 10658 bp, 14 predicted proteins | sample P3T30metagenome_FD_192430 | JGI IMG/M metagenome (GOLD analysis project Ga0265798, IMG submission 192430) | Plant litter microbial communities from East Loma Ridge, Irvine, California - P3 T30 | ecosystem: Environmental > Terrestrial > Plant litter > Unclassified | place: USA: California... | reverse complement strand
TGAAAGCGCACCCCCCACTTCTCCGATCCCGCGTAGGCCAGACCAACCGGTGAGGTCTTCAGGTTCAACGTGGGCGGACACGGCGCAAGCCACTTATCCTCGAACGCGCCCCGAACGAGCGGCGTCGAAAGAAGCGGGTTGAACGCGAATGGCTCTCGAAGAAACTTTTGCGCACCAGAGTCCATCCCCCCTTCCACGATGTCTCGGCGGAGGACTTTGAACGTATCGATGTCCGTGGTGAAGTTGCGGACGACGAACGAGTCGAAGCGCTCCTCTCCCCCGAACGCCTCGGGAATCTCTTTCATCTCTCCGTCCCACCTGAATGGAAACGGGTTGCCCTGGTTGCAGCTGGCCCACAGCACTCCTCCGACGGTTACGAAGTCGGTGACGGACCCGCCTAAAAGCTCATCCTGCCAACCAGGTCGCATCACTTCGGGAAGGTAAGACTCGAGGAAGGGTGTTGTGTCGAACAGACACACGCATCTGGCCCAATCCCGTGTGGTCACACGGTTGAAAGGCCATTGCTCGTAAGCCCATCGCAGGAGAAGGCCGTAGGTCTCCTGCGATCCATCGAGCTGTTGTGGCGTTTGAATGCGCGAGAACTCGCTCGCAATGTGGAGTAGGTCAATCTTGCGGGGCTGCTTGCCGCCAGTAGTACCGCGTGTGATAGCGACCGCCGCCGCCCCAGCGAAGTTCCATGGCAACTCCTCTTTCGGTCGCCCGTCGGAACCGAACGGGTTGCCGTCCCAGCCGAGGCAACTCTGAGACATGCCCTGAATCAACAAGTCACGATCGAACCGTCGAATCAGGGAAATGAAGTCCTGATACCTCAGCAGGTTGGCGTCCGTCTTCACGCTCTGATCCTAAGCCCACGACGAACGATCTCGCTCGGACTTGGCGACGAGGCCCCTTAGAACCATGGGTTTGACAGTCTCGAGTGACGTGCCTCGCTCAAACCGATATTAGTGCCAGGGTTTCAAACCTTGGCACGAATCCGTCCCTTCAACTCGGCGGCTCTTGCCCTACTCAAGGAGCAACGCACCATGTCTTTCACCGCATCTTCCTCTTTCGGTCTGCTCATCGGATTCTTCCTCGGAGTCGTCCAGCTTGTCACCACCGCCCACTGATCACGCCTCACAAAGGACTCCCCCTCATGACTTTCATCAATCTCAATGACCTGAACGACCCGAACACGCAAGACTTCCTGATCAGCGCTACCGACCTCACCGAGAACAATCTCTTCGCCCGTGGCGTCCCGCGTCACTCGGAGGACTCGGAAGTCCTCGCTGATGCGCTCACCGGTTGGCTCTACGACCACGCGGACGCCTGGCTCCTCGCCAAGGACTCTGACGCCGCGATTGCCGTGATCGAGGCCTTTTGGGCCGCTAACCCGATCTGGGACGAGCGTTACCCCGCCTAAGTGACCGGAGGGGCGGCAACCGCCGCCCCTCCCCTTTTCAACTCTCAAGGAGTCACCATGAAACACATCATCGGGTACGCCCGCGTATCGACCGTTCAGCAGTCCACGGAGTTACAGCGCGAAGCACTCATCGCTTCCGGCTGCACCGAACTCTTCATCGAAGCTCCGGTGTCCGGGTCGAAGAACCATGAGTCATCGAAGTTCCAATCCATGATGAACCTGGTTGCGGACCTTCGCGCCGCTGGCGAGGAAGTAACGGTGCGCGTCACGAAACTCGACCGCTTCTCGCGGTCGCTCCCTCACCTCCTGGAAAATGTCGAGCGCCTTGGAAAGCTTGGGGCGTCTTTCGAAGCGAAGGACGACAACTTCGTGTACGACGCGAACAGCCCGACAAGCGTCCTCATGCTGTCGATGCTCGGTGCTCTCGCACAGTTCGAACGGTCCTTGATCAAAGCACGCATGGCTGAAGGTCGCGCTCACGCCAAAGCGAACGGACGTATCTTCGGCCGCCGCCCCGCTCTCACGCAGGCTGCGGTCGATGCGATCCGAAAAGAGCGTGCCGAGGAAGGCACGACCGACCGCCAGCTCGCGAAGAAGTGGGACGTCTCTCGAACCCTGATCCAGCGGGTACTGAACATCGCAGGCTACACGCAGCCGTACGTGACCGCTGATGAGTGGGACGCGGCGCGGAAGGCCACCGCGAAGAAGGGCTGATTCGTGAATCGCACCTACGGCTACCTGTTCGACGCGCACACCTGCTCGATCATCCCGAACCCGCTTTACCCCTATCCCCTAAGCGACTCGACCCTCACCGAGGAGAAAGGCAATGACTACCGCAAGTGACAGCATCCCGACCGCCGCCGAAGCACTGACTCACTGGGGGTACATCTACCGCATTACGAACACGGTTACCGGCCGTGTGTACATCGGCATTCACGCCTCGAAGCCGTCTGAGACCTGGGACGGCTACCAAGGGTCCGGCACCTACCTGAAGCAGGAGCAGAACAGCTACGGACCCGAGTCGTTCACGAAGGACTTCGTGGAGTGGGTCGAATCGGAACCGGAAGCCGTCACCGTCGAGGCGAAGCACATCAGCGCCGCCCTCCGGTCCGGCCCTTGCTACAACTCGAACAACGCCTACTCCGTCGAAGCGGTCGCGCCCGATGCACTCTTCCACTCGTTCGCGTTCAAGGCCTCGTTCCGTCCGACGCGGCGTCTCAACTCGCTCGTGAAATCGCTGGTCCGTCAGCAGCGCGACGCCGACTCGCTGGAAGAGAAGCACCGCCTCCAACGCAGCATCGAGGCGCATCTTCTCGCGCTCAATCTCAAACGTCTTCGCCAGGCCACCACGCAGCGGAAGGACCGCAAGCCATGACCACCACCGCACCGCACGTCACATCGCGTGCTGTCTCGACTCACCGCATCGCCCGCACCTTCTCGAAAGTCACGTGGAGCCTTCTCACCGTGCTCGCGGTGTTCGTCGTCGGCGTGGCCGCCGCGCAGACCTCCGGCGTACTCACCCTGGACAAGATCCTCACCGGTTCAATGGAGCCGACCCTCATGACCGGCGATTATGTGCTGTCACGCACGCCGTCCGGTCACGACCTCACCCGCGGCGCGATCATCACCTACTCAAACCCCGCTGCGTACGACGGCCTGCGGATCACGCACCGTGTGCAGACGGTCACGGGCGACCGCGCCGTGATGCAGGGTGACCACAATCCCGGACCGGACCCCTACGCGGTCGCTGAGTCGGACGTACGAGGGGTGGTCGTCGGCCACATTGGCGGTATGGGTGCTCGCGTCATCGAGCAGTTTGTACCCACCCCCCAGTGGCGCTCTGACCTCGCGAAGCTCGTCCATGACGGCGACACAACGCCGGTGCTTCGTCTGCTCGTCGGCACTCCGTGGGGCATCGCCGCTGGGTTTCTGCTCATGCTCATCGCCGCCCTAATCGACCTGATCGTGCTTCGCGCGCGCGACCGGTCGTAGGCCGTCCTTGTACGGAGCGATATTGCTCGCACCCATCACCCTTCAAGGAGCATCATCATGCACAACACCAGAAAGGACCGCGAAGAAGGCTTCACGCTGATCGAACTCATCATCGTCGTTGTCATCCTCGGCATTCTCACGGCCGTAGCCATTCCTTCCTACGGCGCAATCCAAGGTCGCGCTACCGTCAACGCTCTGAACACTGCGAACCACAACGCCCTGACGGAGTATCGATCCGACGAGGCGGCGGGGAAACTCGTTGTCGGGTCGAAGATTGACTACTACGACTACAACCGCGACTTCAACAACGATGTGGACAAGGGTGAGATTTCATCGCGCGTGAGCGTCTACCGCACGGTCACGTGGGTGAAGGCGGCGGTTGTGAAAACCGGTTACACCGGTGATTACTCCGAGTACGCCGATGGCGCTACCTGCGTCCGTTCGGCTCTGCACCCAAACACCGATCAAGCCGTCATTCGAGTGAGTGGCGATCCCATCTGCAAGTACATGGATGGTGACTTCGGCTATGAAAACGTCAACTGAACGGGACGAGACCGGATTCACCCTCATCGAGATGATCATCGCCGTGGTCATCGTCGGTGTGCTGACAGCAGTTGCTATCCCGTCCTACGGAGCTATTCAGTGGCAGGCACTGAAAACCGTGAGCAAGCAACGAGCCACCGAGTCGTACAAACAGCTCACGGTGAAGGCGCAGGCCGCTGGCGGTGACGGCAGCTACGTCCCTTACGACTACCGCACCCTCTACCTTCCGGATTACAAAACCGGGGGGAAGACCCTTCGGTCTTACGCGGTGACCTTCAACGTCTACGGCGCTTCGCCTACGAATCAGTGGGTGCCGTGTGCTGGTACGGACATCTACGGGTCGGACAAGAAGCTCATCGGCAACGTCATCGTCGGCGACTCGAAGATCTGTGACCGTATCTGGTCCTCACCAAAGGAGCTGCGATGAACCGCCGCACGAACGACGCAGGCTTCACACTCGTGGAGATGGTGATCGCGGTCACGCTGTTCGGGTTGTTGGCGATCATCGCGGGGAACATCTTCATGACCGTCTCGCACACCTTCCACACGGTGGCGAGCGGATCGAACGATCTGAACACGATCACCCTCACCGCCCGGAAGATCGAGAAGGATGCACGCAACGCGGTGACCACCGCTGCGAGCGAGGACGGTCGCACCCTTACCCTCACCGATGCCGCGGGCAAGAACACGGTCTGGACCATGACCGACCGTGGCCTGTCCAACGGCACCTACATCGCCGAGGGAGTCACTAGCGCATCCTTCTCGGTCAGCCGGAGGTTCGTGCGATTCACCCTCGGGGAAGGTGCCACCACCGTCGCCCGCACCGTGCATCCCCGTCTGACACCGCCGGACGACCAGGAGGGAGCAGGCGCACCACTCACCGTGGGTGGCGAGTGGATTCATCAGGATGAGTAGCCGCGTCTCATCGATAGTTCGTTGGTCATCCTTGTACGGAAGGAGAGGTTCATGAGATACCACAAGACCGCAGAGGGCACGTGGATGCGCTGCCGTGCAGTCACACGCCGCGGGCAGGGCGTGACCGATTGTCCCATCGGCAGTGACGCTCATGTCTCCGGCCGTGCGGGGATCGCCGCTCGCGGCGGCGGCGTCGAGGCACGATGGGAGGACGGTGATCACGTGCGGGCGACCGTCAGCCCTCTACGGAAGGACGGGACGTTCACCGTCACGTCGCCAAAGGGCTTTCGGAAGGTGTACACCGCCGTAGGACGACTCCTAACCCTTCGGGAGCGGGCGAAGGCCACTCCACGGTCCGAGTGACCCAGACTCGGGAGGGTCGATCACTCGACCTTGTTTGCAAACGACCTCAACGCGGTCGATCCTCCCGCACATCTATAGCTGCGTTCTCACGCGGCGACACCCCAGATCCGTACAACTTATCGGATCTGGGGTTCGTGCTGAAAGAGCCCCGCTAGCTGCGCTTAGCACCCTTCTACTCCCGCGAACTAGTGCGGGACTTTTCGGCGGCGAGCATAGCGCTGTTTTGAGCTATCGACGGAAGGCGTAGAAATGCACGCTAGCTCGGCTCGGAAACCTTCTCAAACTCTTTTGCTGGTGGGGTTGTGGACTAGTGGAGTCCCGTCATAGTTGGCCCCATGACGAACACTGCTTCTTCCACCAAGGACACCACCGCCGCCGTTGACGCCACCGAGGTTCGCCGCCTCGTCGCGATGGTGCGACACGAACTCTCCGAGACCCTGGCCGACGCCCGGCGTACGAAGCCGTTCTACGCCGCGACGCAGGACGAGGCCGTCGCGAAGGCCAAGGCCGCATCGAAGGCGCTCACCGAGTTCGCCTCGACCCTCAACAAGATCAAGGTCCAGGGCTGACGCCCAACAACCACCGAAGGCCCCGGTTCTCACCGGGGCCTTCTTCATTAGAGGACACCATGCCAACCTATGACGCCCCGAGGCGCACAAATACGTGAAGCCGGAGATGATGGACGCCTTCAAGCAGGCGCTTGCAGACGCAGATCGTGACGGGCAGGAGGTGTACTCCGTGATCGTCGTGAACGGCGTACCGATCATGTACTCGGTCCGCGACCGTACCTAAACGACCGAAGCTCCGCCCTCGCATGCTGCGTGCGAGGGCGAAGCTTTCAGACCGGACGCGAATCGTGGAAGCCACGTGCTCGCCGCTTGTGCGTGGTGAGCCTCCGGTCCACAGTTGGGAAGCGCGCTGCGTCCCGTTCGGCCGAGACCCATTCATGCACCTCGTGTAACTCGGCGTAGTACGAGTATCCCTCCGCAGCTATGTGCTCTGCGTAGAGACCCCACCTTCGCTCGTGCAAGGCGTCAATCTCTTCGTCGTCGCCGTAGCGGTAGACCTTGCCGTTGTGCGCGTCCACAAACTCCTGGTGCAGGCGGCGCAAGTCTTCACTGATCCGCCGCCACTCCGCAGAGTGTTCGGCGGCTCTTCAAGTGGTCTTCGTCGTGCCCTTCTTGGCCTTCTTGCCTGCCGTTTCGAGCGCCGCCTTGTCGGCACGTCGGTCGATCTCGTCTCGGACCTCGGTGGGTGAAACGTCACCGGCCCACGATTGCAGGGTCGAGTAGCCCACCCCCAAGACCTCGCGAACGGCGGCGATCAGGTCCAGCTTCGTCTTGCTGTCGCCGACGGTGTGCACCTCTTTGCGTGCTTCCGCGAGCGGCACCGACAGGGTTTCAACGATCACCGCTTTCCGCGCCGCCGTCGTCGAGTCCGCGCGTCGCTTGCTTGCCTTCAGGTACTCGGTCATCGCGGCGATGCCCTCCAAGCCGGACATCGCTTCGGTCTTGGCTTGTTCGCTCCAGTGATCGAGCCAGCCTTGCTGCACCTTGGGGGGCAAGCTCTCGAAACCCTCGACAGACTTCTTGCGAGCCTCGAGGTGTACACCGGTCGGCAGGTCGAAGTAGGTGACGCCGCTAGCGTCGGTGAGGCGTACTGCGGGCATGGGAAGTCCCCCCTTGGTTCAGTGAATCTGTACAGTCATGGTAGGGGCATGAGCATCTCTCGTTGGCCCGTTCCGCGACACCCTTCCGAGGGCCGACCGACAGGAGGGGCGCTATGGGCAAGCCAAAACCACCGAGCCGGGGTGAGCTCGATCCGCCACCAGAGGGTGGCTACCCGAGCGCAGCAGACCTTCCGGCTTTCAGGAAGATGAAACAGGAGATCGCCGGACTCCGATTGCTCGTCGCCTTTCGACCCTCGATGCGGAAAGAACTCAAGCGTCTCGAGAAGCAAGCCGCACACCTCACCGACTCGATTGACCGCTTCTACGAGCTACTCGCTGATCGACACTGGGTTTTCGACGGATCGCTGAACCTCGACCGGTTGACAGAGGCCTTGACCGCTGGCGACGCCGATCAGCTTCAGCTTGCCGTGATAGATCAGTACACCGACCCAGAGAAGATGAAGTTCGATCTGCTGCGTGCAAAAGCAGTGCCCGAACTTCGTCGCTACTCGACGTTGATCGATCTCGCGTTCGATGATTACCTAAACGCCCGCTTCTACTCAACGACTCTCACCCTGCTTCCAATCCTTGACCAGTTTGCGTCGGCGGTGAGCGATGACCGCCGTGGTCTTCATTCTCTCGAAGAGCAGAAACTCATCGTCTCGAACTCACTTGTCGCTCATCACAAGGGGCTTGGTGCGACGCAACGGTCATTCACGAAGAGCTTTAACACAGTGAGTGAGGAGCCGTTGCACGAGCTGCACCGCAACGGCATCCTCCACGGAAACTTCACAAACTTCAACAACATCATCGTTGCCTCGAAGGCATGGAACCGGCTGTTTGCGCTGCTCGATTGGCGAGAGTCACTGATCGAAGCGGCTCGACCGCCAGAAAAACAAGTCAAGCTCACGGATGCTCTTTCCCAGCTAGCGGAGACTAGAGCGCGCACGAAAGTCATCGAAGCATGGCAACCGCGGCCCGCGCGGTCGGTATCGGAGCACGGTCAATCGGCGGTAGAGGAAGAGCCGGTCACGCAGGCGACAGTGGCCTTGCTCGAGGCGTGGAAGGCGAAGAACTACGGCGCACTCGTTACCTACCTCTCGGAGTCCTCGAAAGGGAAGACCAAAGGCGCGCTTATTGGAGAGGTGCGCAAGCGCTTCGCCGAATCTACGCTAGATCATTTCGCACTGGTCAGCGTAGAGATGCGCGGAGCGGCCGCTGGACATGTAGTTGTAGACCTAACCGTCGACGGCACAACGCAACGCTCCGAGTTCCGAATGCTGTACACAGATGAACTCGGGCACGTGTACCCGGAAGGAGACCCGAAGGGGACATGGCGGAGCATCGCTACTGGTCCGGCTGCGATTGTCGGGAGGACTTGGCCCGCCAAGGAATAGCACGCTGCTGACACGACTACCTGACAGCCATCGAGAGCCGAGGGCGGTGTGAGTTAACTCTCCACCTTGCCCTTTCCCCCCACGAAAGCAACGGCCGCTAGGGCAACAACTCCAACAGTCGCGCCGACCACCGACAGGGTCTTCACGATGAACTGCTTGTTACGCTCGTCCTTCGCGTCTACCTGATGTGCGGCGTCGAGAATCCGCTCGTAGAGGTCGCGCCGTTCCTCACTTGACAGGTTGTCACGGTCAAGCTCCTTGATGTAGGCGTCCTGCGCTTTCGTGAACGCTCGTTGGGCGCGCTTCTGACTCTTGTCGTTGGACTTGAAGGTGGTTGCAAGTTGCTCGTTAACCGCCCGGAGGGTCTCGGTCGCTAGCAGCTTGAAGTCAGGGAACTGCTCCGCGATCTTCAGGGCCACCTCGGTGTTCATTTCCGGCATCATCGCGACAAGCTTCATGACACCATCCCGCGAGAGATTGCGCCACGAGTCGATCCCGAGGGCCTGCTTTACGCCGTCTTCGCTCTGCTCCACCACTACTACTCCCTCGCCGAACCACGCTCTGCCGTTGCCGTTCCGGAGCGATCTTCAGTCATCATCTCAGACCGGTCAGGCTCCGGCCCAAGGCATGGCACGTCAGTCGGATCGGCTGGTTCGGTGAACAGCTGCCAGAGTCGGTCCACCATCGCCGGATCGCTTTCAGCGGTGAGTGTCATCCCCTGCCACTCCTCCGCCGTCAATCTCGGCGCCTCCGGGTGCGGCTGCTTCCACACGATGTCTACCCGCCGCTCTAGGGCACCGGGTGCTCGCGACGGCGCGCCTTTCTCGGCCTTCGCGATCAGCACCGCCTCCACCTCCGACCGGATCGCGTTCTGTTTCTCCTCGAAAGACGCTTGTGTGCTGTTCAGGGCGGCGCTCGTCGTCCACGCATGCTCTACACGGTTCGCAGGAGCAAGCACCGTCTGGGCGTAGAAGGCGTCTCGTTCCCTGGTGAGGTGGCTCTGCTTCTCTTCAAGCTTCTGCACCTGAGGGAAGACGACCGCCCCGCTCAGTTCGCCCCTGCTATATGTCTCCATCAGCTCATCGATACGACCGACAACGCTGGCAAGTTCGTCCTCGCCGTTCCACACAGCCTTCTTGGGCTGCACGTCAGTCGCACCACGGTACGCGCGTGCCGTCACGTACTCGAACACCTCCGTCGTGACGTACTCCTCCAAGCGCTTCGCATTGATGGCCAGGTGTGTCGCGGTCTTCCCGCTGTTGCAGGAGTAACTGCTTCTCTCCACCGGATCGACGAGTTGTCCGTAGAGCTTTCCGCCGCAGACGCCGCAGCGAACCAGCGTCGAGAGCAGCCACTTGCCCTCTTTGACTCCGCGCCGTGTTCGACGCTCAAGCATGGCGAGACCGGCACTGCGCTCTTCGAGGGTGACGATCGGCTCCCAGTTACCCATCACCAATGCGCCGCTGTCGTCGTACAGAGGCTCGTGGTTCAAACTGCGCACGCCCGCGGTCTTCCAGCCGAAGAGAGTGCGTTTCACCGGCGTCCACCCCCATGACGACTTGCCGTCAGTAGTGAGTACGCCGTCCCGCTCCCACTGGCGGCGAATCGATGTGATCGATGCGCCAGCGATGATCGACCGCACCGCCTCACGGATCGCCTCCGCTTCGGCCGGCCGATGTGTCTTCCCATCGTGCTCGAAGCCGAACGCGCGGCGGTGCTGTAGCCCCGGCTCGCCTTTCAGCGCCTTTTGCAGATTGGCTCGCTTCGTGCGCTCCGAGATGCGCTCGGCCTCGGCCGCATCCCACGCTGCGATGGTGAGCGCGACCGCTCGTCCGTCCGCCGTCGCCAGGTTGTGCTCGCCGGAGACCACCGTCCGAATCTCGACACCGTTGCTCTTGTAGAGGTCGATGAGTTCTAGGTACTCCCGGACGCGTCGAGTCAGGCGACTGTTCGAGTAGGCGAGGATGTACTCGAACTCGCCAGCACGCGCCTGGTCGAGCATGGCTGCGTACTGCTTACGCACCTTGTGCTTCGCCGTCTTGTCACTCGCACCGACGTCGTTCTCCGGGTAGAACGCGACCACCTCGAGGCCGAGACGCTTCGCGAGGTCACGACAGTCCTTCTCCTGGCGCGCGATACCGAGGCCTTCACCTTCGCGGTCGTCGCTGATACGCACGTAGATCGCGGCACGTCCTTGCGTCATGGACACCCTTCCTCGAAGGGTTCGATCCTGACACATACTTTGACGACAACACGCCAGGCCGTCGTCGCCTTCGTCATCCTGACGGCCGAGGCCGCCGCAGACGTCGACCGCGAGACCGCCTCCGCGGAGCTCCGCAACTGGGTCGGCAAGCGGATC
>Ga0265798_10011713_pt1 | contig 10658 bp, 4 predicted proteins | sample P3T30metagenome_FD_192430 | JGI IMG/M metagenome (GOLD analysis project Ga0265798, IMG submission 192430) | Plant litter microbial communities from East Loma Ridge, Irvine, California - P3 T30 | ecosystem: Environmental > Terrestrial > Plant litter > Unclassified | place: USA: California... | reverse complement strand
GGTATCTGGTACCATGAGTCGGTAAGGCGGCTCAGGTTGTCATAGGTATACCCATAACGGCGCTGTATGTTATCACTGGCAGTACGCCATGTGGTTTCGGCTATATTACCATTGTAGAGTGGGGTAACACTGGCGTCCATATCTTGTGCAATAGGGCCATTATAATTTATCTTAAAAGCAAATAAATCCTGTATAGGGTTGGCATCAATTGAGCCATTTGGGTTTGCAGCAAGGTCTGCAACATTATTTATGTCTTTGAGCCATCCCCTTATGTTATAGGCATAATCTACCTTTTGTAGCGGTGCAGCACTTGTATTACCTACTTTTTTACTTGTCAGCTGGCCTATCTCGTTATAGGTATTATAATTCATAAGCTGGGTGCTGAGGCCGGTTATGGTATGCGTTTGGCTCAGCAGCCTGTCCTGGTCTGTATAGGTAAAATCGTCGCGTGTAGTAAGCTCTGTGCTGCTGCTCAGGCGTTTGTGCTTTGTAATGGTATACTGCGGCGTACCGTCAAAATCAAGCTTAGTGTCCGTCTGCACATAACCTCCCAGGTAGCTGGCAGTGCGGGTGCGTATGGGCCTGCCTTTTACATCATAATAGCTGTAGGTAAGTTCCCCTGTGCTTCCCGTTGACGAATCTAAGGCCCGTACCCAGTTGCCCGTTACAAGGCCTTTGTTATTTATAGATACATTTTGCGTTTCAACCGTTGTGCTTGCAGTAGGTGCACCGGGACTATTGGCATAGGTGTAATTATCATAATAATTTATGGTAAGCACCTTCATATCGGTAGGGTAGCTATTGGTATAATATACCTGTATATTATCGATGGTTGTGGGCGATGTGGTTTTAGTGACCACGCTATATGTGTTATTTGTCTGCGCGGTTTTACGCAGGGTGGGGCTAACACTGCCGGCATACCACCCGGTGTAGGCAATGCGCCCAAAGGCATCGTACTTGGTTATCAGCCATCCGGTGGTCGAGCCATCCCAGGGCGATAGAGCGGGTCCTGAAGCCACAACACGGTCAAGGCTGTCATACACAAAATATTCCCAGTCTTTGCCGGGTAATTTTTTTTCTACCAAACGGTTGCGGGCATCATATTTATACTGGTAACATAAACTGCTTAGGTTTGTAATGCTTCCTAAAGCATTAGGGGGCAACACATAGGTAAGGTTGCCAAACTGGTCGTACACATAATACGTATCAAGAGGAGTTGTGGTGGTAACGCCATTGAAGCTATCAATCTGCTGATTAAACGTACGCGTGAGCACGAGCTGACCCTCCTTGTTTTTAAATTCTTCTGTGGTATTTAATTTGGAATTTAAGTTGTTTATTGTACTAATTGACGAGGCCTTATTTTCATTCTGTGTTATGGTTTTGTATAATTGGCCTGCTGCATACTGGCCATTATCACTAAAAGCAATAATCGAGTAGGCATTGGTTGCTGTGTCCCAGGTTACATTAACACTTAAACGTTTTACTTCACTTTCAATGTTAGAAAAATAAGCCGTTTTTACTGTATGGTCATTATTGTTGTTATCATTACCCAGCCACGCTGCACCGGGCGCACTCTGCTTCACAACCCTGTTTAGCGGCGAGGCTTCAAAAAACTTCTGGCTGTAAGGGTTTGTGGTGTTTTCAAAAGCTGCTGTATTATAAAATGCCTGTGTATTGCTTAATGCTGTGGCATCATAGGCAAGGTTATTGGTTGTGGCGGCATAGGGCATATACTCCCTAGCCTGCCTGCCATAGGCATCATATTCTATGTGGGTTATAATATCCTTCCCCGTGGCTGACTGCTTTCCGGCAATTTGCTGTATGGGCCTGCCCAGGCCGTCGAAATATGTTACACTTGCATTTGCCTTTGTGGCATCGCTGGTAGCGGTTGCCTGTTTGTAAACCTGTGTTTTAATATAGTTTTGAGTGGTAGTCTGGCCTATAACAAGTACCGGCAGCAATAAAAATATATATAGTATGTTTTTCATGATGTTGAGTTATTACGGTTAATTTTTACTGTAGGCCGGTTAAGGCATTTTGTAACGGTATTCATTTTCCGAGAGTAACATTCCATCAGCATCTTTAACATACTGTAGCCTTCCGAGAGTATCGTAGGTAAAGGATGTTTTATATCCCTTAGGATCGGTTATACTGCTTACACCAAAAAGGGGCTTGTGCGTATAGGTTGTAACCATAGCATTAGGTAGCCCGTTACGCAATGCTGTTAGGGCTGCCGTAAGGACAGTTTCATCAGTTCCGTTGGAAGCCGTTTGCGCATTGGTAATAAGGCTGGGGGTAATACCGGCGTATGTAGCATTTTCAATCATGGCTATAGGTAATGATTTGTTATAGCCCCATATATATACTACCGATGTGCCATTTTCCAGCTTAGCCTCCAGTATATTGCCAAATTCATCATATTTTACAAACTGCACCTTATTTTCCAGTGACTGGGTACCTTTGGCTGCCTGTACTGTTATAGGGAGTACTGATGCATTGCCCGGGAATGTATTGCTGTACAGCATTTTTTGTGTAGAAAGGAGGTTGTTGTTTTTACGGGTTTCTATCCGTTCAATTCCACTGATGTTGTTATTGCCCCAGTTGTTATAGTAATAGTTATTCTTAATAGTTTCATTGCTGCCATAGGTCTCGGTAACCTGAGATTCTATCTTCTTATTAAATGAATTGTAGGTGTAGAGCTCTTTAGTTTCAACAGTCTGGCTTCCCAAATACTCTTTTGTTATCTTGCTGGTCAGTTTAGCCCAACCAAAATAGTCCCTTACTACAAAAGTATCTAGATAAGATACAGGATAGCTGCAAAGATAATTACAGAGCCACTGACCCGAATTGCTACCGCAGCTCAATAGCTGGTTGTAATAAAACTCATGATTGTTATATCTGTATGAGAAACGGCAATTATTTGTCGATGATATAGACATCCCTGTCATAACAGATGATTCAATCACATCGTAATCATAAATGGTTTCGGTAAGCAGTTGGGTGCCTTCTTTATAATGTTTTTCGTTTCGTAAAAGCCCACGCTTATAATCATAGTTATCAGAGGGCAGGAATGGATACGTGATAGTATAGTTGTTTTCTGGCACATCGATAGGCGAATCATACACATACCTGGAATAGCCATTTCCTGTCTCCCAAACAGTAACATTCTTATAACCTACATCTGCACCATGTGTTTTTTGTACTTTCAGGTTATTAAAGCTTGTGGTGGTTTTAAATGTAAAGTCATATGTAATTTCAAAAGGCATTCCACTAAAAGTTAGACATTGTTGGTGATAATGTTTTGTCAAAGTATATTCAAACACCGGTTTTGCAAATACCAGTGAACCACTACTTTTAGAACGAATATCAAAAAAATCATAATTAAAATTTTTCTGCTTTGTAGGAACAAGACCCTCCTGGTTCAGCGGGCTGTCATAATATGCCTGGCTTACGGCACTATCGTCAAAATAGCCTATGTTTTTTATTCTTAAGCCCCCGCCGTAAAGATACTTAAGCTGTTGCGCAGCTGGTGTTTTATATTTTATATTTACACCTCCTGTACTGCTTCCTGTATTGAGGGTTTTATACCTTATTTTGTATGTTTTATTAGGATATAGGGTATAATCTGGCGTATAAAAACAATTATTACCGTCCATCCCGCAACTGAAACTAAAAATATCACCAATAGGAGCTGTACTGCTGGCGCTGCTTACTTCATATAGATCAAATGTCCCAGCTTGCCCGCTTACGATATAGGGCAGAAAGGACGCGTAGCGTACTGTTGCTGAAGGCAATATAGTATAAAAACCAGGTATGGTTCCTGTCCAGATCATATTACCGGTATTGTCTGAGCTATATGTCCAGTTATCAGGGTTGTCATCAAAGTTTGTCAAAGGCTGGTCGCCTATGTGAGAATATGTATTGGATTCAAAATTAAATACTACCGCGCCGCCGGAAGGAAGCCTCATTTTTTGAAGTACATCCGCCTTACAGGCAAGGGGATTAGTTTCTCTGTAAAGTCCGGATCCGGTGTAATTATTTGGCCTCTTTGTATAGTAACCCCAGTAGTCTTTCTCATAATTTAAAGAATTAAGTTTTGGGGCATAGAACATTTCATAAGAAATGGACGTCGTAGCGGCCGGGTTGCTTTCAGATACTTTAGTTAGCTTCATCCTGGTTGCGCCGTTTAATTCTGAATAGCCCTGTTCCAGCGTGAACTTTTTAAAGGCGTTACCGGCCCAGTCTTTTATGATAACTTCTTTTAACCTGTAGCTGCCAACCATTCCGGTATCCTGGCGGTCATTTATCAGGGTAAAATCAATCCTGGCTTTATCGGTGATATTAATCCGTTTTATTTTCTTTGTTTTAGTAACCCTCGCATTGCTTGTTCGGGTTTCTTTGGCTTCAATCTTGTCAACCTGCCCACAATGATTATTCATGATTCCCACAACAGTATTGGGATCCTGACCCACGAACTGACTCTGCATTAGCACGACATCCTTGTCAGCCTCATTCATAGGATCTATTGCATCATCGTTAAAAATATATTCTATCAATAAGTTGTTATTGGCATCATATACCTTAGAAAGGTGAAAGGCACTTATAAATGGATAGTCGACGGAGGCAGATGTGGCGGGCAGTAAAGCAATGTCAAAATAGATGTATTGGGATAACGTACCCTGTGTTGTCTCTTCCTTTACATCAAACTCAAACCTGTAGCCCTTATCATCATATATTGTAAATGTCTTGGTAGTGCCATTATAGCTTATTTGTATGGCATTGTCATTGTCTAACTTTACAACCTCGTACTGGTTAAGTTTGTAGGTAATGATAAACCTGCCACTATGGCCCATAAAATTAAACTGGTACAAATCATGCTCCGTATCATATTTGCCTTTTTCATAGGTGCTCCAGCTTAAATCATTCATCATTTTGATTTGCGTTGCCGATAATGTACCCGTATAGGACAAGAAATCTGTTACAGCATAATACGGGTTAGCAGCCCCTGTTGAATATTGGTGGATGCCTATCCGGGTTTCGGAATCACTCCCCCCCACTTTGTACACATCATCAGGCAGCCCCCTTACTGTCCGGGATATAGTTCCGCCGCCAAAAAGGCTCCAGCCCAATCCCACATAGCTTGATTTTTCGCTTACGGCAATACTTGCGGGATGGTATTTTAATGAGAGGTTGACACCAATATCAGACGAGTGCGACTGTATGCTGTATAATGGGATGGAAACATCGGGTATGCCGGTGTAGTTATCTACCGGAACTTCCTCAAATTTCATAAAGCCCGCAACCGTTGGGGCAGGCGGTGCTATTTGGGGCAGGTCGGTCTTAACTTGCGGAGATTGGGCAAATAGTACTGCGGTACCAATAATCCACACTATTGTTGCTGTAAAATATTTTGTATTCATTTTTGTCCAGATAATATTAATTCCCTTTCATTACTTTAACCGAGCTTGTACCAGCGTCGGTATTTACTTCAACGATGTACATGCCTACCGGGTAGCTGCTCAGGTCTACCGGGATGGTACGGCTGCTTACTTCAAAAGTTTGCAGCAGCCTGCCGCCCATATCTACAACTGTGGCAGTACCTGTGGTAAACTCAAAACCTACAATTACATTGGTAAACTGCGAGGCAGGGTTGGGTATGGCCTCAATAGTGGCTTTTACATGCTTATCTTTTTCCTTGTCTTTATCTTTAAGCTTTACCACCCAAAAGTCGTTACTGCCTTTGCCGCTGTTCTTATCGCGTGATATTTGGCCTTTTGACGTACCGGCTAAGAGATAGCCGCCATCGCGCGTTTCGATAAGCTTTTTTAGGATGTCTTCGCCTTTGCTGCCCACAGCTTCTTTCCAGAGTTCTTCGCCTTTGGCTGATACCTTAAGGGCTATGTAGTCGTTGATTTCTTTTTTATCATTTTTTTTTGGAGCACCAATAACCTCACTTTGCGCATAGCCGCCTATCAGCAGTGTGCCGTCATTATTTTGGGTAATTGAGGTCAGGATATCGACCTTGCCGGTATTGTAGGTTTCCTGCCAAAGGATATCTCCTTTTTCGTCCAGCCTTACAATCCAGAAATCAGTGCCGCTACGGTTTGTTTTGCTTTTATTTCCAGATGATGCGGAAGCCGAATTACCTGCTGCTATATATCCACCTTCTTTAAGTGGGATAATTGCTGCAAGGTGGTCATCCTGCTCACCGCCCAGTACTTTCTGCCATTCGGTTGCACCGTTTTTGTCCAGTTTTACCACCCAGTAATCGCCTTCGCCATAACCGTCATGGTCTTTATCAAAGCTGCCGGGGGAATTAGAGTACCCACCTACGATATAACCGCCATCAGCAGTTTGTTCAATGCTTTCCAGCATATCAACATATTGCCCGCCAAGGGTGCGCTGCCATGTAACATCTCCTTTTTCATCGAGTTTTATAACCCAGTAATCGAGGCTGCCCCGTGTTTTTTCCCACTTGCCATACTTATCGGTATCGCCAGCAAGTATCTTAAGGCTTATGTCTGACGATGATGAACCTCCTACAATATAGCCGCCATCGCTTGTTGGCTGGACGGTTTTAACCATATCCTGCCCGCTTCCGCCAACGGTTTTTTGCCATTGCTCGCCACCTTTTGCATTAAGCTTCATTACCCAGATATCTTCACGGCCACGGCAGGAATCTTTCTTGAAAGAACCGGGTTGCGAATCAGAAGTACCGGCAAGGATAAAGCCGCCATCTTTAGTATTGCGGATGCTGTAAAGAATATCTGCGCCGGAGCCGCCGATGGTTTTTTGCCAGTCGAGGTCGCCCCCTTCGTTCATTTTCCAGATCCAGTAATCCAGGTTGCCAAGGTTGTCTTCTTCCTTGTTGCCTGTCTTTTTAGATAGTGATGCCCCTGCGAGTATAAAGCCGTAATCGGCAGTAGGCTGGGCATCCATTAGATAATCGGCATGCTTGCCGCCGTATGATTTTTCCCAAAGGATGTCCTGGGCACTGAGGCAATTGCACAGCAATAGACCACAAACTATGAGTAGCTGTTTGGGCATAGTGAGGATTGTTAAAGAGTTGTTAATTGCTGCAAAAGTATTCTTTTTTGCGAAATACAATACAAATGCGAATAAATTATCGGAAGCTTAATTTAATCTTTTCATGAAGTATAAACCAGCTGGCAAATCCTGAACTGTAAAGTTTTTGAATGGTAGTAAAACGCCTAAAATGTACTTAGGCGTTTTACTTAAACAGCAATTACTATTTTGCTATTAAGACTGTAATTTTAATAGTGTGTTGATTTAAACTGCATTCTCTTTTTTCATTTCGTGATTTTTAGTAAAGCTTGATACTGTTAATCTATGAACCCCTAAAATTCGGCCAATGGCGCTATAGGAAACATTTTTATCCAGTAAATCCTGAATTTTTCTTTCCTGTCCGGTTAGTTTAGTCTTTGCCGACTTACTACCACGCGGGCGGCCTAATATTACGCCTTCGGCTTTTTTGCGGGCGAGGGCCTCTTTTGTGCGCTGCGATATCAGGTTGCGCTCTATCTCGGCAGAAAGCCCAAAGGCAAAGGCCAGCACCTTACTATTGATGTCGCTGCCCAGGCGGTAATTGTCTTTAATGGTCCATACCTGTATGTCGCGGTTCATGCACTCGTTTAGCACGCCCATAATCATGAGCAGGTTACGGCCCAGGCGCGATAGCTCGCTGCAGATGAGCACATCTTCCTTGCGCATTTTTTTGAGCAGCTTGCCCAGCTTGCGGTCGGCTACGCTTTTAGAGCCCGAAATGGTTTCTTCTATCCACTTGTTTACACTTAGCTCATTTTTTTTGCAAAAACCGTTTATTTCATACCGTTGATTTTCTACCGTTTGCTTGTCTGTGCTTACCCTGATGTAACCGTAAATCATAATTTTAAGGTGTTTGTATTAATGTTTTTTAAGTTGTTTAATTTAAACCAAAACTGTCTAAAATAAATTTAGGCAATTATTATATAGAGCTAAACCAGCGTTTTTGTTAGTCAACATGGTGCTGAAACTGCCTTCACCACTACTGATAGCTGGACGATATTGAGCCCTATAGAGCAACGAATAAAGGCTAAAATAGAAGCGGTGGGCACACCACTTAAGGATTGGGATATTAATATTAACAGAGGCATACTAACCGGCTATAACGAAGCGTTCATAATTGATGGTGACACTAAGGATGGACTTATAGCTGAGGACCCTAAAAGTGCTGAAATTATACGACCCATTTTACGCGGCAGGGATATCAAAAGATATAATTATGAATTTGCCGATTTATGGTTAATTTACATCCCATGGCATTTTCCCTTGCAAAATGATTCAAGCATTAAAGGTGCGTCTATAATCGCTGAACAAGCTTTTGAAGAGCAATATCCCGCGATTTACAGACACTTACTAAAACACAAAACAGAATTGTCTGAAAGAAATAAAGCTGAGACAGGGGTACGTTATGAATGGTATGCCTTGCAGCGTTGGGGAGCAAACTATTGGGAGGATTTTTCTAAACATAAAATTGTTTGGAAACGGGTAGGATCAATACTTAGATTTTCATATGACGAATCTGGCATAATGGCTCTGGATAGTACTTGTTTTGCTACTGGAACAAACATTAAATATTTAGTTGGAGTTTTAAATTCATGCTTTGGAAGATATTTAATGAAGGATGCACCTCAAACAGGCACAGGAGATTTATTAATAAGCGTTCAGGCAATTGCTCCTTTAAATATACCGATACCTTTGCCTAGTAATTTATCAGAAATTGAAGAATTGGTAGATAGAAAAATAGAGCATCCTACATCTGAAGTTGAATCTAAAATCAATGATATATTGTATAAAATTTGCGATTTTACAGAAGAAGAAATCGAGTATATTACATATAAGAGTTTATCATAAGATTTGTTTTCTAAATTTACACATAAATTTTATTTCGTCATCTGATAAATCAAAATCTTGATAAATCATATTATTTATTTTTTGTTCAAATTCTTCATAATTTTGATTGATCTTTATCAAGTTAATTATTTCTGTCACCACATCTTCATACTCTTTAATCCTCTCGATGTTTGGAGTGGGGACATACAATTGTTCTATTGTAAACTTCTTCCATCTTACCGTGCCGACACCAGTTGTAGTTCCTATTTTAGAAAATATATATTCCGAGAGTCTTGAATTCAAAATACCTAAAAGATAGACTAAATTATTTCCCGTCATTAAGAATGTAGTTGCTTCTGCAATAAATTCACCTCCCATTTCTATCGAAAATTTTGTTTTATCGGAAATTTCTCCCCAAACAATTTTCTGTCTATAGAAATCCTCCATATATGCACAATTTCTTAAATTGTATGGTGTGGCACCTTTGTCAGTCCTCTTTTCAAGTTCAGGATAATAATTATCAAGATGTTTTTTAATAGCGGGATAATCCTCTATATTTATGGGTTTTATATTTTTTTCTTTAAGACCGTTATGGGTATTAATCAGCCATAAATCGGCAAATTCATAATTATATCTTTTGATATCCCTGCCGCGTAAAATGGGTCGTATAATTTCGGCACTTTTAGGGTCCTCAGCTATAAGTACATCTTTTTTTTCTCCGGTAATTATGAATGCATTATTTAACCCCGTCTTAATGCCAAAATTGATATTTATATCCCAGTCTTTAAGTGGTGTGCCCACCGCCTCTATTTTAGCCTTTATTCGTTGCTCTATAGGGCTCAATATCGTCCAGCTATCAGTAGTGGTGAAGGCAGTTTCAGCACCATGTTGACTAACAAAAACGCTCAAATTATTTAACACCGTTTCTTTAACCAGGCAAGCCACTGTTTTTTCGCTATTTTTTGCCTTGCTAAACATCAAAATATTGGTGTCTACGGTTGCAGTATCAAAAATTTGTGTTCCGGCAAAATCGATCAAAATAAGCGGGTTGGTTTTTTCGGCGAAAAACCTGCGCAGGCTTTCGCCATAGCCTGCACGCATCCATTTATTTGAAGTTATAAACGTTAGTATACCATCGGGCTTTAGTATGTTGCAGCCCAACTCGTAAAACAGGCTGTAAATATCGCCGGTTTTAGCATAGGTGCTGTAACGCATCTGTTCTAAGTCTATACTGGCCTGCCCCATTTTTTGCAGTTGGATATAAGGCGGGTTGCCTATAATGGCATCAAAACCTAAATAGTCGCCGTTATCGTCTAGCACCTCCGGGAACTCAAAGCGCCATTCAAAGGCATTTTCATAAATCTTATTGGCTAATATATTGCTTTTGTCGTTTTCCAGCTTGTCTAATTTGGCTTCAGCTTTTTTAAGTTCGGCTTTGGCTTCTTTAGTTATTTTTTCGCCCCATTGTATGGCGGTGTTCATTTTAGTACGCAGTACCTCTACGGTGCCACGTGATTTTGCCATTTCTTTTTTAAAGGGGTCATCTATATTCGATACAAAATTGTTTTTTATATCGGCAATAAGCAGTTCCATTTCTTTTTTCTCCTCCTTATTTTCGGCTGTGCGATAGGTCCTGAATGCCTGCTTGTAGTGCTCAATGGTCCAGTGGCTTTTCTTTAAGGCCTCTTTAATATCGGTATTTAATGCAAAGCGGCTTATAAGTGAGTTGCCGCACTGTATGTTGATGTCAATATTAGGCAGGGTTT
>Ga0265798_10011712_pt1 | contig 10659 bp, 11 predicted proteins | sample P3T30metagenome_FD_192430 | JGI IMG/M metagenome (GOLD analysis project Ga0265798, IMG submission 192430) | Plant litter microbial communities from East Loma Ridge, Irvine, California - P3 T30 | ecosystem: Environmental > Terrestrial > Plant litter > Unclassified | place: USA: California... | reverse complement strand
AGGGGATAGCGGCGGCCGGGATCCCAGGGATACGATTGCGGCCCCGAGACGCCGATGAAGCGCTCGACCCGTTCGTAGAACGGCACCAGCTCGTCGTAGTCGAGCGGCCAGTCGACGCCCTCGCCGCTCTCTGTGTGAAGCCGGAGGTCGCGGGCATCGGCCCGGGGCACGAAGGCGCCCCAATGGAGCGTCGAGCCGCCAACGCCGGTGCCGCTGTTGTTGGCCCCGAACGCCTCCGGCGTGGAACCGCCGCTGAGACGCTCCTCGGTCCAGTAGATCTCGTCGGCCAGCGTCTCGTCGAAGGCGAACTGCTCGGGGGTGAAGTTGGGTCCGGCCTCCAGGGCCACGACCTTGAGGCCTGCCGCAGCCAGCCGGGCGAGGAGCGGCGCGCCGCCCGCACCGGTCCCGACGATGACCGCATCGACGGTCTCATCCGTGCGGTAGGTCCGCATCCCGACGAGGTTCATCGGACCATCTCCCCTTGCGCGGGCCGGATTTCCCAGGATTCCGCCCGATCGAGCCCGACCTCGTGGAAGCCCGGCAACCCGTCTGCGATCGGGCCCGGCCGGTCGCCGCCGGCACCGATCCCCGAAAAGCCAACACGGGCCAGGGCCGCCGGATGGGCGAGCCACAGGCGCACCGCGTCGGCGCGCAGGTCCTCGAACCAGAAACGCATCCGGTCGCCGTCCAGCCGGCCGCCGAGGGAGTCCGGCACCGCCAGATCGGCGCGCTCGGCCAACGTCAGCAACGCGTCCTGGTCTCGCGCCTCCAGGGCGACGAACGGACGGCCGTGGGCGGCGCGCGAGGCGGCGTCGAGGGTGCGCAGAGCGGCGCGATACGCCTCCGGATCCGGCGGCAGGGCCACGAACCGCCAGCCGTCGCCCGCCCCGGACGCCAGACGCGCATCGAGCCGGGCGGCGAGGTCGACGGTGATCTCCGGCAACACACGACCGCAGGCGGCGCGCAGGATCGCGAGTTCCACCGGGTCGAGGGCCTGAGGGGCATAGGCGGGGTCGTCGCGCTCCCCACGTGTTTCCAGGGCGCCGCGCAGGCGGCTGTTGACCCGCTCGGACGCGATCAGCGCTGCGTAGGCCGACGGTACCGGAGCAGCCCGCGTCGCCTCGGCGTTCGGGCGGTCGCGCCAGTGATCGCGCAGGCGATCCGCCATCTCCCCGGGACGCTCCAGCGGCAGAAGATGGCCGACGCCGTCCACGGTGACGACGCGATGGTGGGCGAGATGCGGCGCCATCAGCGCCCGCTGCGCATCGGCGCCGAGATCGGCATCTTCGGATCCGGCCAGGATCAGCGCCGGGGTGCGCAGGACACCGATCCCGCGGCACAGATCCTCGCGCGAACCCGATTCGAGCCAAGCCTTCCAGGCCGCGGGGGCCGCCTGCAACACGTCGGCGACCGCACGCGCCCCGGTCTCCGGGTCCAAGGGGCTGCCGACATTCTCCGAGACGAAAGCCTGCGCCTCGCGCAGCCGCGTCTCCGGATCGGCATCGATCCAGGCGATCATCTTGGACCGGCGATCCTCGGGAATCGGTTCCGGGCTCGGCGGCGAGCCCGAGACCAGGATCAGGTCCGTGAGACCGTCCAGGCCCGGCTCTCCATCCTCGGATCGGCGCGCCAGGGCGAGCGCGACCTTCGCGCCCATGCTGTGGCCGGCGATCGCGAAACGCTTCGGCGCCCGGGCGCGGATCGCCGCCGCCACATGGTCCGCCATCGCATCAACGGAAAATCCCGTCCCCGCGGCGGCGTCGCCGAAGCCCGGCAGATCCACGGGCAGGCAGGCCGGCGTTCCGCCCAGCGCGCGCGAGACGGGCTCCCAGGTGCGGGCGCTGCCGCCCAGGAAATGGAGGCAGAAGAGGCTTTCAGGATCGGGCATGACGACGACATCGCGCGAGCCTGGAATGCTTCAAGCGTACGCGACGCCGCACGGCTCCGGTTGCCGTGGGGGTGGTGCGGTCCCGAACGCCGTGGGATCAAGCCCGCGGAGACTCACACGATGTCGAAGATCGATCTAGCCTGGCGGGTCGAGGAGGCCTGCCTCAACGCCTGGCCGAGCCCGCGCCAGCTCCTGGTTCACGGCTATCTGCTGCGCGCAGCCGGCGGCACCTCGAAGCGGCAGAACTCCATGAATCCGATGCGCGGCAGCGGCCGGCCCGAGCTGGCGATCCGGGCCGGAGAGGCCGTCTACGCCGCGCTCGGACGCCGGGCGATCTTCCGGATTCCGGGGATCGCGCCGCAGATGGAGCCGCTGCTGTCAGGCGGCCCTTACGCCGTCGTCGACGAGACCTGCACGCTATTCCGGGAACTCGACGGATTCTGTGACGAGCCGGACCCGGCGGTCACGCTCGCGCGCAATCCCGATGCTGCATGGCTGGCCCTCCGGGACGCCATGAACCGGGCGGATCCCGCCGCCGCCCAGGCTTTTCGCACCACCGTCGAGGCGCTGATCCTCCCTCGGGCCTTCGCGGCCGTGGCGAGCGAGGGCGAGATCGGGGGTGAGATCGGGGCCTTGGCCTTCGGCGTGTGCGACGGCGACCTGCTGGTGATCGAGTCCGTGGCGACCCCCGAGAGGCTGCGGGGACGGGGCCATGCCCGGCGGGCCGTGGGCGCGCTGCTGCGCTGGGCCCGCTCGCAGGGCGCCCGCGCGGCCTGTCTGCAGGTGGTGGCGGCCAACACGCCGGCCCGATCACTGTACCGGGGGCTGGGTTTCGAGCGGGAGCTGTACCGGTATCACTACCGGGTCGGGCCGGAGCCGGCCTGAAACGGCCTCAGGCGTCGAACAGCGAACCCTGCCGGGTCACCGCGGGGGCGCCCGCTTGCGCGCGCTTTCCCGTCGCGGCCGGCTCCGTCCGTGCGGACCGCCGCGCCGGCTTTGCGGATACGGACGGGTCCGGCGTCCCGTCCGGCACGGCGTTCACCGTCCCGTCGGCGAATTGCAGGCTGAGGCGGCTGGCGGCGGCGGCATCGGCCGCGTGGCGGACCGGAAGGCCGGCGGCGTCGCGGACGAGGACGTAGCCCCGCTCCAGCACGGCCCGGTAGCTGAGCGATCCGAGGAGATGGGCGAGGCCTTCGAGCCGGTCGCGGCGGCGCTCGACGCCCCGCAGGCCTGCCTGATTCAGGCGGTCGGACAGGGCGACGAGGCGATCGGCCCGGCGTGCCTGAAGCGCCCGCGCCCGCTCGAGGCTGGCATCCCGGGCGACGACCAGGCGCCGACCGAGCTGGGCCAGAGCCTCGCCCTTGCGCTGGACGTCGTTGCGGAGGGCGGTGAGCGGCCGGTGGTCGATCCGCGCCAGTCGGGCCCGGGCATTCGCCAGCGCCACGTCGGGCGAGCGCCGGGCCATCCGGTCGAGGAGGAGCTGCAGGCGCGCGCGATGGCGGCTGGCCCCGGCCGCCAGGGCCGGAGCGAGTCGTGCCTCGGCGAGGTCGAGGCGCTGGCGCTTGGCCGCCAGCAACGCATCGGCGCTCGGCAGCGCACGCGCGAGGGCCCGCAGATCCGACCGGTCGCGCTCGACCCGCCGGCCGACCGCCCCGACCGCCCGGGCGGACAGGTCGGCCACCGTGGCGATCAGGTCGGCCCGGACGGGGACGGCCATCTCGGCGGCCCCCGTCGGCGTCGGCGCCCGGCGGTCGGAGACGTAGTCGATCAGCGTGGTGTCGGTCTCGTGCCCGACCGCCGAGATCAGCGGGATCGCGCTCTCGAATGCGGCGCGGACCACGCATTCCTCGTTGAACGCCCACAGATCCTCGATGGAGCCGCCGCCGCGGGCGACGATCAGCACGTCCGGCCGGGGCAGGGGGCCGTCCGGGGCCAGGGCATTGAACCCGCGGATCGCGGCCGCGACCTCCTCGGCCGCACCGTCACCCTGGACCCGTACCGGCCAGACCAGCACGGGGCGCGGGAAGCGGTCCTCCAACCGATGCAGGATGTCCCGGATCACCGCCCCGGTGGGCGAGGTGACGACGCCGACCACGCGCGGCAGGTAAGGGATGGCCCGCTTGTGCTCCGGAGCGAACAGCCCCTCGGCGGTGAGCAGCTTCTTGCGCTCCTCCAGCAGGGCCATCCAGGCGCCGAGACCCGCCGGCTCGAGGCTCTCGACCACGATCTGGTACGAGGATTTTCCCGCGAAGGTGGTGATGCGGCCCGTCGCGACGACCTCCAACCCCTCCTGGGGCTTCTGGCGCAGGCGCCCGAACACGCCCTTCCAGACCACGGCATCGATCCGCGCTTGGCCGTCCTTCAGGGAGAAGTAGGCGTGGCCGGAGCCGTGCTGGCCGCGATAGCCGGAGATTTCGCCACGCAGGCGCACATGGCCGAACGCGTCCTCCAGGGTCCGCTTGAGCGCGCCCGCGAGCTCGCCGACCGACCATTCCGGCTGGTTGGCGGTGAGCACGCTGGTCGGCGGAATATCCGCCGCAGGCGAGGCTGCGGGGCGCGGAGGCGGCACGAGGGGCATGGACGGACGGTAGAGCAAGAGGCTGAAAACTGGAAACCGGATTTCCGGCCCGTCGAATCCGACGCTTGGGCGGGGCTGCGGCGCGCGGCGCCTTTTGCCGGTGGCATCTCCGGTCAGCCGAAATCCGCTTCCCAATCGCGGCCGCCGTAGAAAATGCGCAGGATCACGACGCGGCGATCCTCGACCGTGAAGGCAACCGTGACACGCCGTGCGAAGCCGATCGTGCGCAGGCCTGGGCGAAGTTCGCTGTGCAAGGTCCCGCGCTCGGCGCCGTATTCAAGCCCCTCGCAGAATGCACGGATGCTCTGTTCGAAGCCCGACGCGATGGCGGGCGTGCCGGCCTGCGCGATGGTGTCGTAGATCCAATCGAGGTCGTCACCGGCAGCAGGCGCGTAGATAATGCTCCGCCGCTTCACGTCCCAGGCCGAATCCGCGCTTCATGACGAAGGCGCATCCGCTCGGCCATGCCCTCCGACGAGATGGCGCGCTCGGGATGCGCTCTCATCGCGTCGTAGGTCGCAACCACTTCCTCGCGCAGCCAGCGCTCGACGGCGGCGTCACGCTCCTGAAGGGCACGCAATCCGGCCCGCACCACCTCGCTGGCGCTCGCAAACGCACCGGTCTTGACCTGTGCATCGATGAACGCGGCCTGCTCGGCAGGAAGGCTGAAGGTTCGCTTCTCGGACGCAGCCATGCGGATACTCGCGTCGATGGGTATGAAAGTATCATACCATCTTCGGGACACGCCGCAACCTCTGAAGCGTCTCCAGCTGGTCGTGCCAGAGACGCCTATCCACGCGATGTCGGGCTGAGCGCCGGTCGCGGCAACGCGTCGGATCCCTATTCCACGGCCAGTTCGCGCGGCGCGTCCGAGATCGTGATCCGCGGCACGAACAGCGCCAGCACCAGGGTCAGCAGAGCCACCGCGAAGACCGTCCAGAACGTGCCGTGGAGGGCATGCTGGAGTCCGTGCCGGATGGCGTCGCCGCCGGCGCCAAGGCTGCCCGGATCCTCCAGGAGGCTCCGGAGCTGGCCGGAATCGACCGGTGAGCCGTCTGCCGGATGGGCCAGCCGGTAGTTCAGCACCGCGCCGAGCGCCGTGGCGCCCAGGGTCGAGCCGAGGTTGCGCGCGAAGATGTTCGACGCGGTGGCGGCGCCGCGCTGCGCCCAGGCCACGCTGTCCTGGATGATCACGATGGCGGCGGTGGACAGGAAGCCCATGCCGAGCCCCATCACGATCGAGCCGCAGGCGGCCACGATCGGCGAGGACTCCGAACCCAGGGCGACGAACGCGGTGGCGCCCAGCGGCAGCAGCGTCGCGCCGACCAGCAGCGTCGGGCGCAGGCCGAAGCGCACGAAGTTGCGGGCCGCCGTGGTGGCCCCGATCGGCCAGCCGAGCACCATCAGCGTGAGGGTCAATCCGGCGATCAGGGGCGACTGCCGAAGGACGCCCTGGACGTACATCGGCAGGAACGCGGTGAGCCCGATCACGGTCATGCCGGAGAGCAGCGTCGCGGCGTTGGTGGTCGCAATCGGGCGCTGCATCCACAGGCGGACATCGAGCATCGGGTCGGCGGCGCGGCGCTCCTGGAGCACGAACAGGATGGCCGCCACCGCAAAGCCGAGTGCCGACCACAGGGCCGCCGAAGCCGACGTGCCGGCCTCCGTCAGCGCCATCATCAGCGCGGCGATGGCCGCGGTGAACAGGGCGGCACCCAACGCGTCGATCGGCCGGCTGCGCCGCTCGACGCTTTCCCGCAGGTAGACCAGGAACAGGCTCGCCGCGACGAGCCCCACGGGCAGGTTGATCCAGAAGATCCACGGCCAGCTCAGATGGCCGATGATCAAGCCGCCGACCAGGGGGCCCGCCACCGACGAGATGCCCCACACGCTCGCGAGATAACCCTGGACCTTGCCGCGTTCCCGGGCCGGATAGAGATCGCCGATGACCGTCAGGCTCACCGGCTGGATCGCGCCGGCCCCGACGCCCTGGACGAGGCGGAACAGGATCAGCGACGGCATCGACCAGGCGAGCCCGCACAGCAGCGAGCCGGCCAGGAACACGGCGATGCCGAACAGCAGGACCGGGCGGCGCCCGTAAAGGTCGGACAGCTTGCCGAACACCACCGTGGTGGCGGTCTGGGTCAGCAGGAACGAGCCGAACACCCAGGCATACAGATGGAGGTCGCCAAGCTGGCCGGCGATCTGCGGCATCGCGGTCGAGACGATGGTCGCCTCGATGGCGATCATGAACATCGCCGCCATCACCGCGGCGAGGACCAGCGGGCGGCGCGTCTCGGAAGGACTGGGCATGGGCGCGGTCTAGGCCCGGCTCCGGCCGAGACCTAGCGCCGAAGACGGGCTCCCGCGCGGCCCCGCTTCCGGGCCGTGCGGGAGCGCACATCCGCGGCTACGCTTCCACGTCGGCGTCCAGGTCCCGGCCGCGGGTCTCGGGCAGCAGGAAGGCCGCAATCGTCCCGACCAAGCTGAAGGCCGCCAGGTAATAGGCCGGGGCGAGCCGGTCGCCGGTGGCGGCGATCAGCCAGTTGATCACGTAGTTGGTGCTGCCGCCGAAGACCGAGACCGAGAGCGCGTAAACGATCGACAGCCCGGCGCTGCGCACCGCCCGCGGCAGCGCCTCCGGGATCCCGACGATCACCGCCGCGGCGTTGATGGAGGAGAGGGCCGAGAGCAGGAAGGTCACGGCGTAGACGCTCATGGCGCTCGGGGATCGCACCACCCAGGCGAAGGCCGGGACCGCCAGGATCAGGATGAGCGCCCGCGGCCAGATCATCACCGGGCGCCGTCCGACCCGGTCCGCCAGCCAGCCGCCCAGCAGCGGGAAGATCACCGAGGCGAGACCCAGCGCGATCGGCACCGCGGTCGCGGCGGTCTCGCTCAGGCCCAGGGTCGCGCCGGCATAGACCGGCATGTTGGTGCCGACGGCGTTCGACACCGTGGAGGCAGCGATGACCAGGAAGGTCAGGCCCAGCAGGCGGCCGTGCTCGCGCAGGAGACGCCCGACCACCGCGAGGGTCGAGGGGGCCGCGTTGGGATCCTCCTCGGCGCCGGCGGTCTCGGGCAGGTGGCTGCGGATCACGAGGCCGACCGGGACGACGCAGAGGCCGAGCGCGAACATCAGACGCCAGCCCCAGGCCGACATCGCCTGATCGCCGACCACGAGCGCCAGGATGGTCGCGATGATGCCGGCGAACAGCGCCGCGCAGCCCTGGCTGGCGATCTGCCAGCTGGTGACGAAGCCACGCTTGGCCGGCGGCGCCGCCTCGAGCAGGTAGGCGGTGGACGGGCCGACCTCGCCGCCGAGCGCGAGGCCCTGGATGAGACGGCCCGCGATGACGATCACCTGTGCCCAGCCGCCGATCGCCGCGTAGGACGGGCATGCGGCCAGCATCAGCATGCCGAGCGCCATCAGCGCGATGGTGATCAGCATCGCCGGCTTTCGCCCGGCCCGATCCGCGAAGGCGCCGATCAGCACGCCGCCGATCGGCCGCATCACGTAGCCGACGCCGAACAGGGCGAGCGACGCCAGCAGGCTGTGCGTCGGGTCGGTAGCCGGAAAGAATGCTTCGCCGATCGGTTTCGCGAAGAACGCGTAGACCGTGAAATCGTAGAATTCGAGGGCGTTGCCGAGCACCACGGCCCCGACCGCCTTGCGGTCGAGGGCGGGGTGGGCCGGCGCGGCGGCGTGTACCTGCGTCGTGGCATCCATCAGCGAGTCGGCTCCCCGGCCGGCGGATGCTTGGCGATTCCCCCCGTCACCGGCTCGGCGCCATCGGAGACGGCTTCGTCGTAGCCCGCAAGCCAGCGGTCCCGGGCTTCGGTGCCTTCGGCATAGGGGCAGGCCTCGCGGGCCAGACCCTTTCCGGGCGCGGCCTTGCCGAGCGCATGCGTGTCGAGGTCGTTCGGTGGCGAATCCATTCGGGCGGCGCTCCTCGTGTGGCGGCCGCCGCGATGTAGGGCGCGCGGGGCGGGGCGCTCAATGCAGGGTCGGATCCGCGTCCGGCGGCAGCGATACGACCTCGCTGAACGGGAATTCCAGAACGACGTCGCCGGCTTCGTCGGTGACCACCAGGCAGGCGGTCAGGAGCCTGGCCTGATCCCGGGCCTCGGCCAGGGCCGCACGGATCGTGTCCTGGGCCTTCTCCCAGGCCTGATCCGGATCGCGCAGAGCGACGCCGGTCGCATCGGTGATCACGTCGTCATTGATCTGCGTGTGGAAGAAGTAGCGCGGCATGGCCTTCAACCCCGGTGTCGACCGCTCCGGCAGAGCGGTAGGCTCCAGATGGGGATCGGAGCGGCCGCAATCAGCAGCCGTCCTAGCCGTTAGCGGCGCTCCGCGCCGGAGCGGTGGCGACCGGTCGGAGGGTGTGCACGGTGGCGGAGGCGCCCCCCGTGCGGTGGAGCTTCTCCATGGCCATCAGCGGCCGCAATTCGGGCTCCGCGAAGTCCATCAGTCGGGCGTTGCGCCAGCGCGGCTTTCCGGCGCCACGACCGAACCAGCGCGGCCGCACCTCCTCGACCAGCAGGACGAGCCGCCCCGTCCAGGATTTTCGGAACCAGAATCGCCCCGTCAGAGACATCGTCCGATCCTTGTCGACAGTCCCGCCCGGTACGATGGGCCGGGATCACGGCGCCCCGCTCTCGCGTCGCCCAATACCCGACTTGGCCGCGGACTTACCAGTCTTCGAAGCCGAACAATTGAGAGTCGTTCGATAGCCACAGGCCACCACCCGGCAGTCCGGCGCTCAGCGCATGACGTGACGCACGACCAGGCCGAGGACGAGGAGCCAGACCAGCCCCGAGGTCACGTAGACGAAGCCGCGTAGGAGCGCGGATTCCAGCGCATGGTGCGCCGAGACCTGCCCAGGTCCGTCGGCGCGAGACTCCGCGGATGACCGCGCCGCGCCGCGCGCACCGCCGGGAGGGGCAGCGAGAATGCGGGTCAGGCTGTCCGGCAGTGGTCTGTGGTGGGTCGTCACGGATCGGAAGGATAGGCGCCGCCGGGCTCGCGTCACAAGACACCTCTATTGAGGAAGCCGGCGCGGGTGAATCGTCGGCCTGCCCGTGATAGAGAGCGCCGACCCCTGCGGGACGGCCCGCCCTCGGCGTCCGATCATGTCCCTGCCCCCTGTCCTGATCACGGGCGTCGCCGGCTTCATCGGCAACGCGCTCGCGCTGCGATTCCTGGAGGCTGGCCGGGAGGTCGTGGGCCTCGATAACGTCAACGCTTATTACGATGTCGGCCTGAAGGAGGCGCGGCTCCGGCGCCTCGATCCGTTCCCGGGCTACAGCTTCGCGCGCCTCGACCTGACCGACACGGCCGGCCTCGATGCGCTGTTCGTCCGGCACGGCTTTCGAACCGTCGTCCACCTCGCCGCGCAGGCCGGCGTGCGCTACTCGCTGACGAACCCGCAGGCCTACGCGGCGAGCAACCTCGTCGGCTTCCTCAATATCCTCGAGGCCTGCCGCCACGGCGGCGTCGAGCACCTGCTCTACGCGTCATCGAGCTCGGTCTACGGGGCGGTCACGACGATGCCGTTCTCGATCCACCAGAACGTCGACCATCCGGTGAGCCTCTACGCGGCCACCAAGAAGGCCAACGAGCTGATGGCCCACAGCTACAGCCACCTCTACCGGCTGCCGACCACCGGCCTGCGCTTCTTCACCGTGTACGGACCCTGGGGCCGACCGGACATGGCGATGTCCCTGTTCGCCCGCGCGATCCTGGCCGGGGAACCGATCCAGGTGTTCAACGAGGGCCGGATGCGGCGCGACTTCACCTATATCGACGACATCGTCGAGGGGATCGTCGCCCTAGCCGAAAGACCGGCCGCGGCCAACCCGGACTGGAGCGGAGCGGATCCGGATCCGGGCACCAGCACGGCGCCGTATCGGATCTACAACATCGGCAACAACGAGCCGGTGGAGCTGATGCAGATGATCGCGCTTCTCGAGGAGGCGCTCGGACGCAAGGCCGAGACGATCCTGCTGCCGATGCAACCCGGCGACGTGCCGGCCACCTTCGCGGATATCGACGACCTCGCTCGCGACACCGGCTTCCGGCCGGCGACACCGCTGAATCTCGGCATCGCGCGTTTCGCCGCCTGGTATCGCGGTTTCTACGGACTTTGAGCGGGGAGACTGCGCCTCAGCGACGACGTTCCAAAGGTCG
>Ga0265798_10011711_pt1 | contig 10659 bp, 8 predicted proteins | sample P3T30metagenome_FD_192430 | JGI IMG/M metagenome (GOLD analysis project Ga0265798, IMG submission 192430) | Plant litter microbial communities from East Loma Ridge, Irvine, California - P3 T30 | ecosystem: Environmental > Terrestrial > Plant litter > Unclassified | place: USA: California... | reverse complement strand
GACCACCTCGATGAGCTTAGTGGGGTCGTTGTCAAGGTCCACCATGTTGCCGGCTTCCTTGGCGGCCTGGGTGCCCGAGTTCATGGCCACTCCTACGTCGGCCTGGGCGAGGGCGGGCGCGTCGTTGGTGCCGTCGCCCATCATAGCTACCAGCTTACCGCCTTGCTGCTCGTTGCGGATGTACTTCATTTTGTCCTCGGGCTTGGCCTCAGCAATGAAGTCGTCCACGCCAGCTTTCTCGGCGATAAACTTGGCGGTGAGTGGGTTGTCGCCAGTTACCATCACCGTCTTGATGCCCATTTTGCGCAGCCGCTCGAAGCGCTCCTGAATGCCGGGCTTGATGATGTCTTGCAGCTCGACTACCCCTAGGATGCGGTCGTTTTCGCTCACTACCAGCGGCGTGCCGCCGTTGTTCGATACCTGCGCTACGTGCTGGGTTGTTTCGTTGGGGAAGGTCTGGCCGGCCGCGTTGGCGAGAGTGCGAATGGCGTCGGATGCGCCCTTGCGCAGGCGGAGGCTGCTGGCCAGTGTGACGCCACTGCTGCGGGTTTCGGCCGTAAACTTGATGGGCTCGCTACCTAGCAGGCGCTCTTGCAAATTCTTTTCGTCGAGGCGGCGGTTTTGGCGGGCCAGCTCTACGATGCTTTTGCCTTCGGGCGTTTCGTCGTGCAGCGAAGTCAGCACGGCGGCTTCAATCAGCTCGCCTTCGCTCACGCCGGGGGCGGGCCAGAAGTGCGTGGCTTTGCGGTTGCCGATGGTGATGGTGCCGGTTTTGTCGAGCAGCAGCACGTCGATGTCGCCGGCCGTTTCCACGGCTTTGCCACTCTTGGTGATAACGTTGGCACGCAGCGCGCGGTCCATGCCCGCAATGCCGATGGCCGAGAGCAGCCCACCGATGGTGGTCGGTATCAGGCACACAAACAAAGCGATAAACGAGGCCACTGCAATGGGCGTGTTGGCGTACCGGGCGAAGGGCTGTAACGTGACGCACACAATCACGAACACCAGCGTAAACCCGGCTAGCAGGATGGTGAGAGCAATCTCGTTGGGCGTTTTCTGCCGCGACGCGCCTTCCACCAGCGCAATCATCTTGTCGAGAAACGACTCGCCGGGCGCGGTGGTCACCAGCACCACAATGCGGTCGGAGAGCACCTTGGTACCGCCCGTGACGCTCGACTTGTCGCCGCCCGCCTCGCGGATAACTGGGGCCGACTCGCCCGTAATGGCCGACTCGTCGATGGTAGCCAAGCCCTCGATAATCTCGCCGTCGGTGGGGATAATCTCGCCAGCTTCGACCACAAACACCTGCCCTTTTTGCAGCTGCGCCGAGCTGACGGACTCAAACTTGCCGTTTTCCATCCGCACCTTGGCGGGCGTGTCTTGGCGGGTTTTGCGCAGCGAGTCGGCCTGGGCCTTGCCTCGCGCCTCGGCGATGGCCTCGGCGAAGTTGGCAAACAGCAGCGTGAGAAACAGCACGATAAATACCGTGAAGTTGTAGCCAAAGCTGCCTTGGCTGGCGTCAGGCCGCACGAGCTGACCTAGGGTGACCAGGAGCATTACCACCGTGCCGAGCTCCACGGTGAACATCACCGGGTTGCGGAACATGATGCGCGGGTCGAGCTTCACGAAGGCTTGCTTCGTGGCTTCGGCTACCAGCGCGGGTTGAAATAAGGATTGAGATTGCGTTGCCATTGTGGAGAAGAAGTATTGGCGAGACTAGCGCGCATACAGCGTAAAGTGCTCGGCGAGCGGACCTAGGGCCAGGGAGGGGAAGAAAGCGAGCGCAGCGATAATCCAAATCACGAAGAAGACCATGATGCCGAAGGTGCCCGTGTCGGTGCGCAGCGTGCCGGCGCTTTCGGGGATGAACTTCTTGCGGGCCAGCAGCCCCGCGATGGCCACCGGCCCGATGATGGGCAGGAAGCGCGCCAGCAGCATCACCACGCCGGTCGAGATGTTCCACCACAGCGTGTTATCGCCCAGGCCCTCGAAGCCCGAGCCGTTGTTGGCGGCCGAGGAGGTGTACTCGTACAGCATTTCGGAGAAGCCGTGGTAGCCGGGATTGGCCAGCCAGCCGGCGTATTCGGTAGGGTTGCCCACGTAGAGGTGTGCGGCCATCGCCGTGCCGGCCAAAATGAGCAGCGGGTGTAGCAGGGCAATGACGACCGCGATTTTCATTTCGCGAGCCTCGATTTTCTTACCTAGGAACTCCGGCGTGCGCCCCACCATCAGGCCCGAGATAAACACGGCGATGACTACGAACACAAAGAAGTTGAGGAAGCCCACTCCCACACCGCCGTAGAAGCAGTTGGTCATCATGCCCAGCAGCTCGGCCATGCCCGAAATCGGCATGTGTGAGTCGTGCATCGAGTTGACCGAGCCGCAGGAAATAATGGTGTTGGTGATGCCCCAGTAGGCCGAGGCCGCCGCGCCCAGGCGCATTTCTTTGCCTTCGAGGGCGCCTAGGTGCTGGTCGGCGCCTAGGTGCGTGATGGCGGGGTTGCCGTGCATTTCATAGTACACGGTGGGGGCCAGCAGCAGCAAGAAGCTCACCGTCATCACCCCAAACACCATGTAAGAAAGCTTGGGCCGCCGCAGGTAGAAGCCGAAGGCGAAGACCATCGCCAGCGGAATAAGCACTAGGGCAAAGTTCTCGACGGCATTGCTGAGGTAGGTGGGGTTTTCGAGCGGGTGGGCCGAGTTGGCACCGAAGAAACCGCCCCCGTTGGTACCCAGCTCCTTGATAGCCACCATCGCGGCGGCCGGGCCGCGGCTCACATTCACCGAGTCGCCCTGCACGGTCACGATGGGCGCCTTGGCGGCCCAGTTCATGGGCGTGCCCTGGAAGGCCAGCACTATCGCCACCACCAGCGAGAGCGGCAGCAGTACGCGCGTCAGGCTCTTGAGGAAGTAGTCGTAGAAGTTGCCGAGCTTGTCGGTGGTGCCTTCGCGCAGGGCGTTGAACACTACCACGCAGGCGGCCATGCCGGTGGCGGCGGTCACAAACTGCAAGAACATCAGGCAGAATACCTGCGAGAAGTACGTGGCGCCCGACTCGCCCGAGTAGTGCTGCAAGTTGCAGTTGACTAGGAAGGAGATGGCCGTATTAAAGGCCTGGTCGGGCGACATCGAGGGGTTGTGGTCGGGGTTCAGGGGCAAGTTGCCCTGGGTGCAGAGCACGAGCATGGCCCAGAAAAACCACACCAGGTTGATGGTGAGCAGCGCCCCTAGGTGCTGCTGCCACGTCATTTGGCGGGTAGCGTCGATGCCGCCGAGGCGGCAGAGCAGGCGCTCGAGGGGCGCCAGAAAGTCGGTCCAGCTTTTATCGCCCCGGTAAATAGTGGCCAGGTAGCGGCCCAGCGGAATGGCCAGCAGCACCGTCGAGCCGAAAAGGACGCCGATGCCGAGAAGTTCTTTGTTCATGGATGTAGCGGGAGCGGCGACCTAGGGCCACCAGCACGATTAAAATTCCTCGGGTTTGAGCAGCACGTAGCAGAGGTAGCCAAACGTGGCCAGCGAGAGCAGCAGCAGGGCAAGCATCATGGCGTAGTGGTAGAAATAGAAGGCGAGAAAATCAGATGCGGTCGAAGAAATCGACCGAGCGGTAGAAGAGCCAGAAGCCGGCCACGCCGGTAGCGGTGAGGAGCGGAATCAGCAAGGCAGCGCTCATATAGGGAAGGTGTTTAGGGGTAGTAAAAACTGGTTGGCCTACTCATGGCAAGGAGTGGCCCCAAGCCTTAAAAACACCAGCTTTATTATTGCAACCGCTTGATAGTAAACGATAATAAATTTCACCTCCGCTTCTACTCGCCCCGCACCCCACCACCGCACCGTAGCGTTTCGCTAGTGCCTTTTTCAAAACGCTAGCCTGCTTGAGCCAAGTAGGACCTCCTACCCCACCGCGCCCCTCGCCCAACGAGGTGGCCTCAAACGCAACGAGGCCCTAGCAAACTGCTAGGGCCTCTTGCAAAATGCTAGGGGTAGCCTACGCCCACTGGTGCCCTAGGATGCTCTAAAGGGCCTTTTTGCCGAGTTGGCCTCGTGTTGGCAGCAAGGGTGGCATGTTCCGTATCCTCTCCCATACCATGCCCGACCTGCATGCCGAAATCGCCCTGGTCACTACCGCCTACTACGCCCAGGCCAACAGCCTGACCTTAACCGCCACAGACCTGTATGATTGGCTGGCCACACTGCCCGCTGCCCGCCGCGAGCGCGTATTGCACACGGGCTTTGCCACTAGCCAAGCCGAGCCCGATTTTCTGCGTTACTGCCTCGAACTGCGAGGCTACTCCATGCGTAATTTCCTAGCCGAAGAGCTATCGGTAGCCGCTTATGCGCTGTGGGCTGCCCACGGCGAGCTAGCCAGCGACCTAGAGCCCCAATAAACTATCCTCAGAGGGTCATGCAGAGCGCAGCGAAGCATCTCGTTCGCACCTGCTTGCACAGGGATTACTGCGCCACGCGAGATGCTTCGCTGCGCTCTGCATGACCGACCGTCTAGCTATTATTCTTACTCCTCAAGCCTACAGCCCGTACTCCTGAATCTTGCGGTAGAGCGTGGTGTGCGCCACGCCGAGCACGCGGGCAGCCTCGGCTTTGTTGCCACCGCACTCCAGCAAGATGCGCTGCACATGCTGGCGCTCGGCGTTGCGCAGCGAGCGCGGGTCAGCGTCGAGGGCGGCGTCGGGGGCCGGGCCGGGCGCGGCGGCTAGCTGCACTTCCAGCGGTAGCTCGTCGAGGGCCAGGGGCTGGCCGGGCGGCGTGAGAATGGCGGCGCGCTCCACCACGTTTTTCAGCTCCCGGATGTTGCCGGGCCAGTTGTAGCGCTCTAGGGCCTGTAGGGCCTCGGGGCTCACTTGCAGCGGGCGCTGCCGCAGCTTGGCCGCGAAATAGTGGGTGAAGTACTGCACTAGGGCGGGCACATCGGCGCGGCGGGCGCTGAGCGGCGGCACCGGCAGCACCACCACCGAGAGGCGGTAGTAGAGGTCGGGCCGAAAGTGGCCGTCGGCAGCTTCCTGCTTGAGATTGCGGTTGGTGGCGGCCAGCAGGCGCACGTTCACGCGGGTGGGGCGACTGTCGCCGAGCTTCACAAACTCCTGGGTTTCGAGGGCGCGCAGCAGCTTGGCCTGGGCGTTGCCTTCGAGTTCGCCGATTTCATCCAGGAACAAGGTGCCACCGTTGGCTTCCTCAAACATACCCTTCTTGTCCACATTGGCCCCCGTGAAGGCGCCCTTCTTGTAGCCAAACAACTCCGATTCCAACAAGTCCTTGGGGTAGGCGCTGCAATTGAGCGCCACGAAGGGCTTGTTTTTGCGCCCGCTGGCTTGGTGAATGGCTTGGGCAAATAGCTCTTTGCCCGCGCCGGTGGGGCCTTCGAGCAGCACGGTGGCATCGGTGGGCGCTACTTGGCGGGCTATTTTCTTGGCTTGCTCTAGGGTGGGCGCGTGGCCCACCATCGCGTCGAAGCTGTACTGGGCGCCGACCTTCTGCTCTAGGTCGGCCACGCGGCGTTGCAGGCGGGCTTTGTCGGCGGCGCGGTCCACTATCACCACCAGCTGCTCGTCGGCATCGCTCTTGGTGAGGTAGTCGAAGGCCCCGTTTTTCATGGCCTGCACGCTGTCGGCGATGGTGCCGTAGGCAGTCAGCAAAATCACCTCGGCCAGGGGAGCCAGGGCTTTGTAGCGGGGCAGCAGGTCGAGGCCCCGGCCGTCGGGCAGCTTTACATCGCTGAGCACCACCAGCACCTCGGCGGCGTGCTCGCGCAAGGCCGCCAGGCCGTGGTAGGCGTTGGCGGCTTGCAGCACGGTGTAGCCTTCCAGCTCCAGGGTGCGCGCCACGGCTTGGCGCAAAAATTCTTCGTCGTCGATGACGAGTACGGTGCCTTCGGGCATGGCTGAGAAATAGTAAGACCGCAGGACCTAGGGCAGCAATAAGGCGTGGTAAGCCCGTTAATGCCACAAAGGTGGCGGTATCGTCTGGGCGGCTAGTTGCTACGAACGCGGGCCACAAAGTTCGCGCTACTATTCCTACCTCCCTACCCTACTTCTGAATTTACTATTAGCTATTCGAGGGGCCAGTTTCTGCGTAAAGGCAACTACTACCTTTCCCACTCGCCCCGCGCATGAGCCACGCTAAAAAACTAAACGAGCTAGAAGCCACTGCTATTTGCGGCAACGATATTTCCTCTTCGTGCTTGTACGTGTCGGCACTGGCCATCGCCTATGCGGGCCAATACGCCTGGGTGGCCCTACTCATGGTGGGAGCCGTGCTCTTTTTATTTCGCCGCATCTACGGCGAAGTAGTGGGTGCCCTGCCCCTCAATGGCGGCGCCTACAACGTGCTGCTCAACACTACCAGTAAGCGCAATGCGGCCTTGGCCGCGTGCCTCACCATCTTGTCGTACATGGCTACGGCGGTTATTTCGGCGGCCGAGGCCATGCACTATCTGCACACCCTTTGGGGCGGGCTACCAGTGCTGCTGGCTACGGCAGGGCTGCTTGGCTTTTTTCTGGCGCTCACCATCTTAGGCATTTCTGAGTCGGCGGTGGTGGCAGTAGCCATTTTTCTGCTGCATCTGTTTTCGCTCACGCTGCTGGTGGGGGTCACGGGCTGGTACCTGGCCACGCACGGCCTAGGTACGCTGGTAGCCAACTGGCACGCGCCGCTCAAGGGCAGCCTGCCAGGGGCGCTGTTCCTAGGGTTTAGCGCGGCTATGCTGGGCATTTCGGGCTTCGAAAGCTCAGCCAACTTTGTGGAAGAGCAGGCGCCGGGCGTATTTCAGAAAACGTTGCGCAATATGTGGGTGGTGGTCACGGTTTTCAACCCGCTGCTGGCGCTGCTGGCCGTGGCAGCGCTGCCCCTGGTCACCGTGGGTGAGCACACTGAAACGCTGCTTTCTTTTCTGGGCAACACCACGGGCGGCTCGTGGCTGGCTACCCTCATCTCGGTCGATGCGGTGGCCGTGCTCAGCGGGGCGGTGCTCACCAGCTTTGTGGGCGTGAGCGGCCTGATGCAGCGCATGACCCTCGACCGCATCCTGCCCCAGTTCTTTTTGAAGGAAAACAGACGCGGCAGCAATTATCTCATTCTGATTACTTTCTTTTTGCTGTGCATGTCGGTGCTGCTCCTCACGCAGGGCGAACTGGGGCCGCTGGCGGGCGTGTACACCATTTCCTTTTTGTCGGTGATGGCCTTTTTTGCGCTCGGCAACTTCTTGCTCAAGCGCAAGCGGCCTAGCCTGCCAAGGCCCGTGTACGCGGGCGTGGGCACCGTGACGCTGGCACTGCTGGGGGTTCTGGCGGCTCTCTACGGCAACATCCGCATCCGGCCCGACTACCTCATTGTGTTTTTGCAGTATTTCTTGCCGGCGCTACTGCTGGTGTCAGTCATGCTCAACCGCACGGCCATTCTAAACCTGGTGCTGCACGCGGCCAAGTCGTTTGCCAAGCGCTCGCCGCGCCTGTCGCGGCTCGGGCAAGCAGCCATCAGACGGCAGCTGCGAGCGCTGCGGCACCAGGAGTTCGTATTTTTCACCAAGGGCGACAACGTCGTGAACCTCAACAAGGTAATGGCCTACGTGGTAGAAAACGAGTTTACGAACCGCCTCAAGATAGTGACGCTGCTCAAGCCCGGCGAAACCTACTCGCCAGAGCTGCTTACCGATATCAAAGTGCTTGACCGCGCCTACGAGGAAATAGTTGTAGACTTCGTGAGCATAGAAGGCCATTTTGGCCCCGAGCTCATCGACCGCCTGTCGAAGGAGTGGAATATCCCCAAAAACTTTATGTTTATCGGTTCGCCGGGCAACCGGTTCCCCTATCAACTGGCCGACTTAGGGGGCGTCCGGCTTATTCTATAAGTACAACCGTAGTCCGCTATGCTTCCGCTCTACCTAGCAGCTTTGCTGCCGCCCGAGCCCGTTTTCTCCGAAACCTGGGCGCTAAAGCAGGAGGTGCACCGCCTCACCGGCAGCCGCAATGCCGTGCGCCTGCCCCCGCACATTACGTTGCTGCCGCCCTTCCGAGCCCCCGCCGAATTTGAGGCAGACTGCCTAGCGGCGCTGGCCGACTTTGCCACCACCGAGCCCGCTTTCGACGTGGCGTTGGATGGCTTTGCGTGGTTTGGCGACCGCACCTTGTTTGTGCGCGTGGCGGCGGCCGAGGCGCTACAAGCTTTCCACGCGCGGCTGCGCCGCTGGTGCGCTGCGCACCTCCCACAGGTGCCGCCCGAAAACCGAGCCTACACGCCCCACCTCACCTTGGCCACCCGCGACCTGCCGCCCGCTCAGGTGCCCGAGTTGCGCCAGCTTTTTGCCGAACGCCACTACGCGGCGGCGTTTGCTGTGGGCGGTCTCACGCTGTTTCGGCACGATGGGCAGCAGTGGCAGCCCCGGCCCACTATCGCCTTAGGTGGTAGTAGTGCGCCACCTAGGTAGCTGCTCGGCGCCTAAACGAAACAACGCGCTTCTCCGCAGTGGAGAAGCGCGTTATCGTTCAAGTGCTTGGGTTGAAAGCTAGGCTTACTTGAGTAGGTCAACCTGGGCGCGCACTACTTCGCGGGCAATGGCGAGGTTGGTGTCGCGGGGGTTCACTACCAGGTAGATAAACTTCTTGCCGTCGTTCACGAGCTTCAGCAGGTGCAGCTGGTTGTTGAGGGTGATGAGCACGTCGTCGATAGTCTCGCCTTGCAGCTTGAGCGCCTGGATGGCCTTCTGCTTCTGCTTCACCACTTCGGTGTTGTAGGCGGCGGCGGTATCGGGGTTAATCGACGAGTTGGTGTGCGAGGCCAGGCTCATGCCCGAGCTGATGTCAACCACGGCTACGGCAAGCAGGCCAGGCAGGTCGTTGATGATGTTTTGGACGGCTTGGCCGGCGGGGAGAGAAACGTTGTAAGCCATAATTGCGAAAGGTGAAGTGTGAAAGTGAGACGGCCTCAGTCAAAAGCCTGACGGTAGTTAGCTAATTTTAACTTGCTTATCTATTGATAATTAGTATAATATAATTAAAATAACACCCTAGGTCAGTTAGTTGAGCAGCTCGGCGCCCTGGCGCATCACGTCGCGGGCAATAGCGAGGTTGGTATCGCGGGAGCTGGCCACGAGGTAGATGAACTTCTTGCCGTCGTCGGAGAGCTTGATGAGGTGCATCTGGTTGGTGAGCGTCATCAGGATGTCCTCAATTTTTTCGCCTTGCAGCTTGAGGGCGGTCATGGCCTTTTGCTTTTGCTTTACTACTTCGGTATTGTAGGCAGCGGCGGTTTCAGGGTTGAGGCTAGCCACGTTGGAGTGCGACGCCAGGGCCATACCCGATTGAATGTCTACCACGGCTACGGCCATCAGAGTAGGCAGCGAATCGATGATTTCTTGGACGGTTTTGCCAGCGGGCGAGTTGATAGAATAAGCCATTTTTGTGCGGAAAAAAGGTGAGAATTATTTAAATTAAGCTTCTGATGATTAGCGCCATATCCCTGGAATAGGGCGAGCGCTAGTTGTTTAAGTGGCTGGGGTTATTGTACCGCCCCGTTTGATGATACAATGTTAGGGCAGGCCCGGGGGCAGCCGCTGGAGTTTCTGCTGGTTGGGTCCTTTTTTAGTGTGAGTGGACGTATTTTTACAGCGAGTGAATCGGCGCTTGGTGCGGTAGTCGTTCGTCCGCTCGCCCTAGGCTGGTAGCCCGCACTTTCTTTGTGGCCAACATGACCGGCGCCCTCCCCCTTCTTGATGCCGCTCGATTCTGCTTCTTCCTCCGCCACTCCTGATGCCGCCGCCCGCATTGCGGAGCTGGAGCGCGCCCTGCAAGCCGCCACCGAGCGCGCCACGGCTGCCGAGCGCCGCCTGGCCGAGCTGCTAGAGCAGGCCGAGCCGGGCCGCCTGCTAGTGGGCCCCACCGGTACCATTGTGCGCGTAAATGAGGCCTTGTGCCAGCTACTTGGCAGCATGGAAGAGCCCGAGTTTTGGGCAGGGCAGCCGGCCAATGCGTTGTTTGCCCGGTTGCAGCACCTAGCCGCGCACCCCGCCGAGTTTACCCAGCAGCTGCGGGCGCAGCGCGCGGCCCAGGTGCCGGTGCTAGGAGAGGCCGTGCCCCTGCGCGATGGCCGCGTGCTGGCCCAAGACTATCTGCTACTGCCTGGGCCCAGCGGAGCCGTGCGCTCCGAGCTATTTAGCTACCGCCTGGCCACGGCTGCCCCGCCCTCGGGCACCACGGCCCTAGGGGTCAGCTCGTTGGCCGAAGCCCTGCAAGCACAGCTGCTCGATACTTTTCCGCTGCCCACTGCCATGCACGATATGCAGGGCGTGCTGCTGGCCTGCAACCAGGCCTTTGCCCAGCTGCTGCAGTGGCCGGCTCAGCACCTAGCCGGCTGCCAACTCAGCGAAATGCTACCCGGCGCCGAGTTGGCCCAGGCGTGGCCGGCCTACCTGGCCCAACTCGCCTCGGATGCACCGCAGGCAGCCGGGCAGTGGACCGCGCTGCCGCGCGATGGGCAGCCCCGGCAGCTGCTCTACCGCGCCCACCGCCTCGACCAGCCGGGGCACGTGCCCTACGTGCTGCTCTGTGCCCTCGACCTCACCGAACGCGTGCAGGCCGAAGCCGAGCTGCGGCGAGGCAAGGAACGCGCCGAAGCTTCGGCGCGGGCCAAAGAGTCGTTTTTGGCCAACCTCAG
>Ga0265798_10011710_pt1 | contig 10659 bp, 6 predicted proteins | sample P3T30metagenome_FD_192430 | JGI IMG/M metagenome (GOLD analysis project Ga0265798, IMG submission 192430) | Plant litter microbial communities from East Loma Ridge, Irvine, California - P3 T30 | ecosystem: Environmental > Terrestrial > Plant litter > Unclassified | place: USA: California... | reverse complement strand
TATTGGACGAGAAATCCATAAATCCTGTTTCGAATCTCAGCGGGCAGTTTGACGAGAGAGTGTCTGCTTGGGTCTATCGGCTTTGGGTCGCCTACTGTGGCTATAGGCAAGGGGATAGTATATGGAGGCATGTTGACCTCTTGTTGGGATCGAGGAGTTGACCCGAGAGGTTGATTGGGTGACGAGATGGGTTGAGAGCTCGGGTGTGTGTGAGAGTACTGTTGTTCCAATGAGCCCTAGTAGATAGGGGCGTCAGTCCAACAAATCAAGCCTCCAGAACCATCCTTCTTAATCGCCACAGCACGCACCGCATCGCTCTTCTCCCTAAGCCCCAACTGCCCCTCGAGCAGTGCATTAACGACACTCACAATCTTCTTAGCGCATTCTCTTTCGAAATTCCCCATCCAATACTCCGCCCTCTCTCCCTCCATACCCGCATCATCTACATCCATGAGCCTAATCTCAAAGTCAAGACCGCGACTCCAAGCCACACGCAGCAACACCGTAACTTCCACAACATCCATTCTCGGACCAAACGCTCTCGTCCCTCCATCCACATACGTATGCAGGAATACACTATCTGGGAAAGTAAAAGTATCACAAACAACGCTTCTCACAAGCCCAGCTCTCGAACCAACAGTGTCGAAGAACTTGACCGCCGCGCTGACAAAACACGGGCGCGCGAAAGTGGCAAATTTGCTTGTTCGGTTCAGCAGGAAGGTGTTTGTCGAGTAGAAAACTGATGATGCTTCTGCGTTGATTTGTCGGCATGTCAAGAAGAAAGCGGTGGGTATTGTGGTGTTGGAGGCGTATGGCACGACTGGTTTGGGCGTGTTGCTTTTGGGATCTTGGTAGAAGTATAGGCGGATTGGAGAGGGGCGGTGGCAGATGTGGTGGTATATTTTGTTGCGGAGTTCGGCGGGGAGGGTGAGGAAGGATGGGATATTAGGTACGGGGGGTCTTAACTGATGACTACTGCGAGACGTTGTAGTAACGTGCATGATGTGTAATTTCGTGTAGAAGATACGTAAAGGATAGAGCGGGAAAGTTTGAGAGCAGAGGCGAGCCTACGTGCCTGTGCCTAGAGCTCATCGTCTGGGTGTTGCATACACTCATAGCTATGACATGCATCGGACACAGTGTGCGAAGTCGCTGATAGCTGAATTTCATACCCATTGCAGGCAATATAGATAAGCCGAAGATGTGGCTGTACGTGACTGACACGCGCACAGTCATCGACTTGGAGTCATAGCTAGCGGGCTCGAGGAGTCATTCTGACCGGAACGCGTATATCCTAGAGGTTTGAAGTAATACCTAGATGAGCCTCCGCATCGATCTTTCAACTCCGCGAAACCCGCCTTCACCTAGCCACCCATCTACCGAACACTGCTGCAATTGTTATTCGTCCTAGTCATCATCTTTACTGCTTGCGTCATCATCTTCCTTGAGCGGACAGAACTCCTCACAGCTGCAGTGGAACGGCGGAGCCTTCAACCTACACCCCGTTAGTAACACCAACAAGACAACCAAAGAAACAAGGACACAACAACTTACATCTTGAAATACTGAGGACAAGGCTCAAGAGTCTTCATAAGATACGGCAAGACCTGTTCGGGCTCACCACGAAAAGGGAAAAACTGCCTATTGTCGTAGAAATCACACCTTGGATTAGTCTCGCACCCTCTATGATTCCGATCGATGGGGTGGAGATTTACGACAGAGTGGTATATCGTCGTTGGGCCAAACACGATTTCAGAGGCAGGCTTCCAGGCACTACCCGTGTCCTGACCCGAACCATTGAGGGTCTCGACGACTTCCCCAAACCCGTTAGTCCAGAAATCGAGTAGGTATGGGGGGTAGTCGCGGGGTTCTGTAAATGCGTAGTCCATGATGGCTTTTACGACATTCAGTCGCAGCTTGCGGAGGGGTATGGTGTGGCTAGCTGTCATGGCCGATGAACCGTCGGGTGTTGGGGCCCATATCTGGATTGTGACTTCCTGACTGGGCGGTGTGGTTGAGGTTTCCATCACGAAAGGAAGGATCTTGATGCGGATATCGCTCAAAGTAGCTGGGCTCTTTAGGTCGAATTTGAGGATATACTTTACGCCTGTCCGTCGACGAGAATAGCCTCCTGTTCCAATTGTTGCCGTTGACTCATTGCCACTGTGGCCGGTGGATTTGTACGTCTTGCGGAGGAACTGCCGCAGCTTGTCGAAGTTATCGAATGTGGTATGGGTATCGCTCGTCGTTGTTGTAAAGACAAAGTTGTTATGGAAAAGGAATGAATACCTCCAGCGCTGATAGATCTCTTGGTTCGTATGCAGCAACCCGCAGTTAAACTTAGTCTCCTCATTGACGTCGATAGATATCCCTTCAACAGGGGTGATAAACATATCAAAGATGCGTTCACGTATGCGTCCAGGCAGCCCGAGCAGATAAGCTTGATTGCTGCTCACAAGCTCGATTCGGGATCCATCTTGCTCCGCCACAAAGGCCGACATATACTCTGGACCAGGAAGAATCCTAACCCTTTGCGGATGTCCACCGCGAAGGTCGTAATTTGTGGTACCCCAGTTGATAATCCCTCCGGACGCATCTCGTCTTATACCAACAGCAGCAACCAGTTTCCCATATTGTCGTAACTTTAGTTGACCCTGAAGAATAGACCGCATGACAGCAGTCAGCGATGAAGCGTGATATTGAACATATTCCTCATCATGCACGTTGAGAGGACCAAAGCTCTGCGTGAAGGTGACGTACACGTCAGCATTAAGGCGCCAGATAGCTCGCAGGAGAGGAGTGACCTCGAAAAGCTCCAGCTGCTCGTCGAACACCGCTTCTCGTGTCTCGAAAGAATGGTCTAGTCGAGCTTCTCCTCTGAAGCAGTTCATGGACTGTAGCTGATCTAGGTTCAAGACAACGCTACGCAGCCAGTGCGCTTGTGAGCCAAGACGGCTGAAGAATTCCCGAGGTATTTCGACAAGCGAACCAGGTAAAACTTGTTCATTGTGTTCATTGGGAAAATAGCGTGAAAACAGGAACGTGTTGTTCGAGTAGAGCATAGTACCCGCTTCGCGATACAGCGTTCGGCATGACCTGAAGAGGTCAACGGGAGGGAAGAGCCAAGTAGCAAAACGAAGCCGCTCGGCTCTTCTAGAGAACATGCGATAGTGAGTGCCGAACTCCACGTTCACTGGAAAGGGAAATGTAGCCAGATAAGCAAAGATCTGGTTCCGGAGCTCACCCGGAAGGTCTAAGATCGAAGGCTTCTCTGGATCGGCGCGCTTCGAATCTCCGAGACGGAGGGGTGAGACGGAGTGGAAGTTGTTCATGCCGAGTATGGACGCGGGAGGATTATCAAAGACGATCATGTCCTTGTACTCCATGTACAACCTGTCTGAAGCTGACATTTCCAGCAGTTGAGCGAAAGGTGGTTGAGGCGGCGACAGTAGTCCTACATGGTAGGAAGCGAAGTCTGAAGTGCTCCCTTGGAGAACACTAGGCACCAATATTAGGTGCAACAACGTAGACCTGACCGTGCTCGGTGAAACTGCACATAGCGACAGGCTACCATCAATTGCTTTGTCAGTGGCTGCATGTGTATAGAAAAGTACGAGAGTGAATGTAGGATAAGAAAAGAGGCAAATACCTGAGTGTTTGAAGCCATGAGGCCGAGCGCTGTATACCTTCGGTTGACGAGTGTAAATGCGCAAAGACGATGGGTCGTGATCTGGAAGGTAGCGCGGTTGGATACCCAGCATTCGCTTTGTCATCTGCTAGAGGTGCGACGTAACGTACCTATTTTCCATCCCGAGCAAGATGTGACAAGCTCACTACTTCAATCGAAGGCGTCTTGCATCAAAATCACATGACCCTGCTCTTGTTAGTATACGACGGCACACCATGATTTTGACTTGCAGTATCGTTGAGCGCGGTCGATCAAAAGATTGTGTTGTAAATAACAGATGCGGAGTCATCGTTGCGGAGTCATAGCACCATGGTCGAGGAATGGCACCAACGCAATGACGCACGTTTCCGAGTCACACACGTCGTGTTGCGATAGTCGTAAAGTTCCGCAGGTATCGAAAGAATTTCTAGTAATTCCTTTGCTGTGTTCACTGTGTTCGCGAGATCCGAATCTGCGCATCGCAGTCTACAAGTCGTGGCCCGCACTGTTGTGTATTACCCCGGTACTCTCAATCCAGAAGTTTAGCCCGCCACCCGCCGTCACACGACACAAAACTAGCTTTTGCATCTGCGTGACCTCCAAGGGGGTTTGTAAGCTGTTCCGCATGAAGCGCAATTTCACGCGCCATTTCGACCCTAATACCTAGAGTCGGGTTCATCGTTTGCAGAGCAAGTTTCGTCGGGGCTTGTGTGTTCAAATGGCTCCGCGGGAAGATGACTGCGAACAGGTCAGTACATGTGATACATCGGTAGAGATGACAGCTTACCCGCCAAGTACAACCTCATACGGTCCTGCCCGATCAACAATCTTGATGAGATAGGGTAGGATTTCGCTGACCTTCCGCCGGAAAGGGAAGAATTGAGCATCGTCGTAGAGAACCGCCCTCTTCGATAAATTGTCGTCAGATCGATAATGGATATCGATAGGATGTAACTTCCACACTACAAACCCTCCCTCGGTGTTGCCAATTGGGACAAGTTAAGAGGCTGGTTCCCAAGCGCCTACTACAGGTTCGTCAACGTTCTCCATTTGCACGACTTCTCCGAATCCGTTGATCCAGATTTCGGGTGCCAGCGCTTTTGGCTCCATGTAATAAGTCTTCATCATGACGGCAATGACATTCAAGCGCAGCTCCCGAAGTGTTAGGGTATGTGAGGTGGCCAGGGTAAAATATCCTTCTGTGTCAGTAACCCAAACTTGGATCGTGACTCCGTCCTCTCCGCTAGCCGTCGATGTCTCCATGACCAATGGCAAGATGCTGATGCGAATGTCGCTCGGGGATATGGCATTTGGAAGCTCAAATTCGAGAATGTACCTCAATTCGTTGTCCACTCCTGGACCGGCAAGGATAGTCCGCGTCGGAATGTCAAAGCCATCAGTATGGAAAGTTTTCCTCAGCAATCTTCGCAAGTGACTAAACTGGTCGAAGTCGGTGCGTGCGCGGTCTGTTGTCAAGACTAGCTCGAAACTGTTGTGGAAAAGCAGTTGATCGCGCCATGAGCGATGAACTTCCCAACTGACATTGATCAGACCACAGTCGATCTTCGTATGCGTGCCTAGATCAATCCGATGACCTTCACGAAGGTGTACGACCATATCGAATACATAGTCGTGTAGGGGTTTTGGAAGATCCAGTAAAGCCAGCGGCTTCTCTCGTTTGCTCATCTCCAATCTGGCTCCGCCATCTTTTGCAATGCACGTAGACGTGTAGTAGTGGTCGGAAGCAATTCGTCCACGTTCAAAGGACCAGCCATCTAGATTGGGGTTAGTGATTCCCCAACTGATCTTTCCGCCGGAACCGTCTCGGTACAGGGAAACCGCGCCCAACAGCCGATCCTGTTCTCGTGACCGCAATTGCCCTTCTAGAATCGAACGAAGTATAGCGCTCATGCCTGGCGCGTTACATACCCCACGCATGCTTTGATCTGGTAGACGCTTGTTTTGGTGGAATGAGAAGTCGACTCTTGGCCCCATCTTCCATATCGCGGGCAAAAGAGGAGTGATCTCGAATAGCGCAGGTCCGCCGTCAACACCAGCGAGCTCCTTAACACTGCGCCGTGATGGAACAGGTAAGCGACTTGTATCATAGTCAAGGTTTTCAAGGTCGAGAACAACCCTCCGAAGCCAGTGCGTTTGAGAGCCTATTCGGGTAAGAAAGGCAATAGGCAACTCGATGTCATAGACACGAGAAGCTCTAGCATGCGGAGACCAGTAACGACAGATCTCCATAGCGAAGGTGTTGCCAGAATAGAAGGCTGAAACTGCTTCACGATACAATGTTCGACATGATACAAAAAGATTCAAGGGGATCCGTACTTCTTGGCCGAGACGCAGACGTAGCGCACTGATGTGATGGAAAGGAGCGCAGTCGCAGGATCTGAGCCAGAGTGGATTTTTATAACCGAGAGGACCGCAGGAGCAGGAGATCTGGATTGAACCCTTGTGTCCTACAAGATATCCAAATATCTGGTTTCGAGTCTCGCCCGGTAGATCAATAATGGAAAGCTTATTTGGGTCAGCGCGCTTTGAGTCGCCGCGCGCGAGTGGGGGAAGAAGGGTTTGGTCATCCATCGCGCTGCTGGTGGGTGAGTTGATTGAGATCTCCAGAAACCTGGGGAGAAGTTGGCCGAGTTGGCCGAGTTGGCGGTAGTTCTTGTACCTTCAGGTAAAGCTTGACTGTATATAACCCAGACGTACGCTAGGCACCAGGGCCCTGAAGGCAGTAGCGACCTCACTTTACCGAGCCGGGAGAGCCTGTTTCATTAGTAGAACAGTTGCACGGATCTAAACACCAAGAGAGGTACCGCAGCGCCTTCAGTATATGGTAGCCGCATGTGACGCAGATTTCTCATCGTGAGGTCGCAACCTTGGGGACGCCGCATCGTCCAGAGCTTGCATGCCATCATCAACGGCGTCCTTTGAGACTCGCACATTAAGCACTGATATGTCCGCGTGCAGGTTGAAAAGGATATGATGAATCAATTACCCCAGGAAGCGACATCTGGGGATTGCGACATGTGAGGTTTGTCGACAAGCGGAGTGACGACTACAAATCCTGATTTGCTCCCGAACGCGACGCGACAACGCTAGTTACTAAGCATACATCATGATGTCCCAGCACGTTCCACAAAACATCCTCGCATTGAATTCTTCATACTTTACTCATGAATGCTGATTTACTCCTCCAACCACAGTGTGTTCTCCAGCCCTCGTCATACCTTACCCCATAGCCTCAACTCCAGCCATGCAGCCGCCAACCCATCTACCCAAAGTACCTGGGTCCAACTAAAGCCTACTTGGGTTCTCTATCCAGTGCTCGCGCGGACAAGCACCATCATAACACGCACACCTCACAAATGTATTTCTCAGTCTATTCTCTATCAGCACATCCACAATTTGAATCGAAAACCTGAACTTACCCCGTAAAAACCCCATCCCCCTTCAACCCCGCTCCATCAAGACAATGCATAAGATACGGTAGCACCTGTTTCGTCATTCTACGAAACGGGAAGAGCTGGTAATGAACATCATACGGATAGCGACATTCAGAATGGACGCCGCAGCCCTTGTTGCGATATACGTAGTCGATGGGATGTAAACTCGAGATATGGTACTCGCCCGCCTCCTTGTTGTATACGAGCGAGGAGGCTGGTTGCCAAGCACCGGTAGCAGCGCATGATACATCAGTAACAGCAGTGGTCTGGACGACGTCTCCGAAGCCGTTGATCCAGAAGTCTGGTAGTTCGTTATAGGGATGGAGATACCTCGGATCGGAGTATACGTCGCTCAGTATCGCTAATAGAATGTTAAGTCGTAGCTTGTGCAGTGTCACAGTATGAGAGGAAGTCATCGTAGATGTCTCCTCAATGTCGTGCTTCGTCCACATCTGAATCGTCACGGTTTTTTGTTGCCTGTGTAGTCGACGTCTCCATGACTAGTGGTAACACGTTAATGCGAACGTCGGCAAGCGAGACTGCGCCGTTGGTTTCGAAGCGAAGGATGTATGATGGTCCGGGTCGTCGACGGTCCTTATCCCGGGTGACGATTCTCGCGGTGACGGTGTCTGGTCTTCCACATGAGTAGGATGATATGCGCACGTACGTCTTGCGGAGGAAGGTTCGGAGGTATTTGAAGTCGTCGAACGTCGTCTGCACCTGCTTTGTTGTCATGGTCAGCACGAATTTGTTCTCGAAGATGAACTTGTCGCGCCAGGTGTGGTAGAAGTGCCGGTTGACGTGGTCTAGTCCGCATCTAAATTTCGTGTCGATGTCGAGATCGATGGGTGTACCCTCGATTGGCTGTATAACCATGCTGTAAATCCGCTCTTGGATGGACTCGGGAAGGGTGAACAAGGTTAAGGGCGTACTACGTTGCGTGACAAGCTTGAGTCGAGAACCATTTTCTTCAGCGATAAAGTCCGTCAGATAGTCAGGGTTCGCCTGGAAGCGACGTTTTCGGTGTATGTACGGCCCTAATGGAGGTTGAGTAGTACCCCAGCTGAGTATCCCACCAGATCCGTCTCGCTTGAGAGCGACCGCGCGCAGCTGCTCTCCATAACGTCGGAGTTCAAGCTGGCCCTGACAGATGGATTGGAAGATCGCAGTCATAGCTGTGATATCGCACTTAGTGCGTAGCATGTGACCACGAACACTCGCATCCGTCAGCTTGGTGAAAGTAACAGACACCGTCAGGTTTCGATTCCAGATAGCGCGAAGAATGGGCATGACTTCGAAGAGATCGTCCCTATCGTTGAACGGAAAGGCAAAGCCATGCCCCTCGTAACATTGATGGAATCGGTACCCTGACAGGGAACTCACGTCGAGTTCCATCTTGGAGAGCCAAGGTGCTTGCGAACCAAGGCGAACGATGAAGATGCTGGCTATCTCGATATAGGAGTGGTGTGTTTCCTGTGTGTTATCTGGTTTCAACGTGTACGTGTTGTTGCTGTAGAACGATGAAGCTGCCTCGTGGTAAAGAGTTCGACAGGAGAGGAAGAGATTTATCGGAATGCGTAACTGGCCATTGAGACGTAAATATAGCCTGTTTTCGTAAGGGCCTAGTCCCCGGTATCGTACTTGAAGTGGTGATGGAGATTTGGTAATGTATTGGTAGATTTGATTACGAAGTTCGCCTGGTAGTTCTAAGATGGAGTGTTTGTCTGGATACGCGCGCTGCGAGTTGCCGAGAGCAATGGGTGAGGCGTGGCGGAAAAGTTCCTTGGGGTATTTGCTCACGGGGTATTCGGGTTCCCACGGCCAATTGTCCATTGTGGATTCGAATTCGACTGATGTATTGACAGGCTGAGTAGAGATCGAGGCACCGACAATAGTCGTATCTAAGAGAAGCGGTTCTGCTTATATTTCTCTGGAGAGCTCCAGGCACCAACACCCCGGCGGGACGCGTTAATCAAAGCCCTTCGAAATGGACGGCTACTTTGGGGTAAAGCTAGCCCATGACTCTCAGTGGGGACGCGGCACGGACCTGACTCTGTTCAATGAAGGCCCGTAAATGCGTTGAGGATGTTGTCACTCCGACCCTCATCGCCATATAGCCCCAATGTCCACGATACAACCCAGTACTCCGAGAAACGCGATGCGGGCCAGGATCCACAAAGTGAATGCTCTAGGCAGATAACCAACACCGAAAAAGTCCTTCAATCGTAGGAAAAGATTCGTGAGCGAATGGACGTAATGATGGACTGTGAACGCGGTAAGATGTTATCGCCCAAACCACCACCACCTCACAGCAACCCATCCTACCTACAGTCCATACCCCCTTAACCACCTCAACTCCCTAGCCTGATGCTCAAGCGCCCTCCTCATCTCCACCCCATACTGTCTCTCCCTGACTTTCTCCCCCGCACTCTCTCCCTGCTCTTCCAGCGCATCCTCAAAAACGTCCCTCGCCATCGGCGGTTCCTTGCCAAAGCCCAGCAGACCCAGTTTCCCGTCTCCAGTCCACAGAATAAGATTGTTCAGACCGAGAGACTCAGTCCCAGAAGAAGCCGGAGAGTAAGGTGTAAGCAGAGAGGGATTAGTCGTAGGCAGTATTTTCTGCACAATATCACCCCATCCCGCTTCCGAGTCCGGCGTCGCGTTTACAAGACTACTGTGATGATGATTCGTCACAGTCCCCCCATCCTTGCTCCTCTGGAAATCATTAATATTGAATTGCCTCACCGGCGTACTTCCATCCCGTTCAACCCACTTCAAATTCCCGTCGCCATCCGAGAAAACAAGTCGAGTGCCCTGCGGCGCAACAGCCAATAACTTGGAACTACTAGCCGTCTGACGATTCTGATAATACGCTTTCTGGTTGCGCGTCGTGCGGCTGTCGCTCGAGTTGATAGAACGAGAAGGTTCATTCGAGAGGCCGTATAATTCCAGCGAGCCTTTGCCTTTGTATTCACCCGCTGCGATCAACGTATACCCCGGTGTAGATTTCGCGTCGCGCAACACTGCCGGACTGCTGTACGGCCTGCCCAGTCTCAGATCTTGTGGTACAAAGGGATGTGGTATAGCCGTGATACACGATAACCGTGCGCCAGAATGCACAGTACCGCGTAGTCGCGGGAAAGACCTCCGGTCAAAGTTCAACATACTGGTGAAGCGTCCTGCAACCCAGATATCGCCATTGCCATCCCAGTCGCGCGTTGTAGGTAGGTGGAGTATAGACAGCGCACCCGGTTGGGAAAGCGAGACGTGGCCGTCGAAGTCGCCGGTGTCGAGGCGCGAGAAGTCGCTGTCGGTTGGGCCGCCGATGAGCTCGCAGCGGACGGAAGAAGGCGGTGCGGGCGGTTTGCGTGAGTCGTGGAGGTGTAGCGTCCAGTTTGTGCCGACTGTGAGGGGGGTGCGGTGGTGGGCTTCGGAGAGGGCGGTGATGGGGAAGGGGTACGGCGTCCGTGAGACGACTTGGAGGGTGTTGATGTCGACTTCGTTGAGGGCGTTATTGACGGCGAAGAAGCCTTTGTG
>Ga0265798_10011709_pt1 | contig 10660 bp, 8 predicted proteins | sample P3T30metagenome_FD_192430 | JGI IMG/M metagenome (GOLD analysis project Ga0265798, IMG submission 192430) | Plant litter microbial communities from East Loma Ridge, Irvine, California - P3 T30 | ecosystem: Environmental > Terrestrial > Plant litter > Unclassified | place: USA: California... | reverse complement strand
GTGAAGAACGGTTACTTCGACGGTAACCCTCTCTCGGCAGACGAGGTCAACAAGCTCGCCGATCTCGAGTCCCGAGAGGTGCTGCTGGGCAAACTGGCCGGCGCCTTCAAGGCCTCGCTGTTCGGCGCTGCCTACCTGTTCCAGGCTCCGCTCTCGCAGGCCGTCCGCACGGTCGAGGCGCTGCGCGCGAAGCAGGACGCCGACAGCTAACAGCTGTCGCACCAACCCCCACTTCAGTTACACAACAAGGAGAAAATCATGGCGAAGCTCACGCAGGACGAACTGATCGAGGCTTTCAAGGAGCTCACGCTCATCGAGCTCAGCGAGTTCGTGAAGAAGTTCGAAGAGGTCTTCGAGGTCACCGCTGCTGCCCCCGTGGCCGCCGCCGGTGCCGCCGGCCCCGCCGCCGCCGCTGAAGAGGTCGAAGAGCAGACCGCCTTCGACGTCGTGCTCGAGGCTGCCGGCGACAAGAAGATCCAGGTCATCAAAGAGGTCCGTGCGCTCACCAGCCTCGGCCTCGGCGAGGCCAAGGCCGTCGTCGACGGTGCCCCCAGCACCGTCCTCGAAGGCGCCACGAAAGAGGCAGCCGAGAAGGCCAAGGCTCAGCTCGAGGCCGCCGGCGCGACGATCACCCTCAAGTAGTCGGCGGGCCCTCGCGGCCCACTGCGCTTGAGCGGCACGTCCGTTCAGCACCGCACAGAAGGCGTCACCCCTCGGGGTGGCGCCTTCTGTCGTACCCGCCGGCACACCGCGTGTCGTGCGCGACACCGCGTCGAGACACGGTGCCGTGCACGTCACGCGGTGCGGCAGTGACGCCAGGTCAGGAGGCGCGGGCCAGCACCGAGTGTCGGCGTCCGTACCCGAGGTACACGGCGGTGCCCACGGCCATCCACGCGGCGAAGGCCGCCCAGGTGACCCAGCCGAGGGTGACCATGAGCAGCACGCAGAAGGCGCAGCCGAGGATCGGCGTGAGCGGGTAGAACGGCACCCGGTAGGTGCGGTCCAGCTCGGGCCGATTGCGGCGCAGCCAGATGACCGACACGTTGACCAGGGCGAAGGCGAAGAGCGTGCCGATGCTCGTGGCGTCGGCCAGAGCGCCCAGCGGCACGAACGCCGCGGTCACGGCCACCGCGCCGCCGACGATGAGGGTGCCGGCGACGGGCGTCCGCGTCCGCGGCGAGATGCGGCCGAGCACGCGGGGCACCAGGCCGTCGCGGGCCATCGAGACGAAGATGCGGGTCTGGCCGTAGAGCACGGTCAGCACCACGCTCGCGATCGCCGCGACGGCCGTCACGGCGAAGACGAACGCGACCCAGGGCTGACCCGTGATGTCGGCCACGATCGTCACCAACGTCGCCTCGCCGTCGGTGAAGATCGTCCACGGGCGGACGCCGATCGCGGCGACGGCGACCAGGATGTACAGCACCGTGATGATGACGATCGAGGCGATGATCGCTCGGGGCAGGTCACGCTTGGCGTCGCGGGCCTCCTCGCCGGCGGTCGAGGCCGCGTCGAACCCGATGTAGGAGAAGAACAGCCGTGACGCGGCGGCCGAGACCCCGGCGGCGCCCATCGGCGCGAGCGGGGCGAAGTTGCCCGCGCTGAAGGCCGTGAACGCCACGGCGACGAAGAAGACCAGCAGCCCGACCTTCACCACCACGAGCAGGGTGTTCACCCAGGCGCTCTCGCGGGCACCGGGCACCAGCACGAGCGTGGCGAGCAGGACGAGCACCGCGGCCGGCAGGTTGAGCACGCCCCCGGCACCCGGGGGCTCGGCGATCGCGGCGGGCAGCGACAGGCCGAAGACCGCGAGGGCCTCGTTGACGTACTGGCCGGCCCCCACGGCGACCGCGGCGACCGAGACGGCGTACTCGAGCACGAGGCACCAGCCGCAGACCCAGGCGATTCCTTCGCCGAGGGTCGCGTAGGCGTACGAGTAGCTCGACCCCGAGACCGGCACGCTGCCCGCCATCTCGGCGTACGAGAGGGCCGAGAGCAGGGCCGCCACGCCGGCCAGCACGAACGAGATCCAGACGGCGGGCCCGGCGAGCGGCACGGCCGTGCCGAGCACGACGAGGATGCCGGTGCCGAGGGTCGCCCCGATGCTGATCGCCGTCAGGTGCCAGACGCCGAGCGTGCGGCGCAGGCCCGGGCCGTCGCCGGTCGTGGCGTCGCCGTCGGCGACGTACGCCTCGAGCGGCTTGCGGGCCCGCAACTGGACGACGAGTGGCAGACGGGACGTCGGGCGGGAGTCAACGGACACCGCGCGAGATTACCGTACGACCGGCACCGCGCCTCCTCGTCCCGGGGGTGGGGCGGGCGACGCGGTCAGTCGTCGAGGTCGAGGCCGAGCTGCTTGACGCGCGTCATGGCCTCGCGGCGTGACGAGGCCTGCAGCTTGCGGTAGATGCTGCGCACGTGACTCTTCACGGTGTTGACCGAGATGAACAGCTGGCTGCCGATCTGCCCCAGCGTCTGGCCCGTGGCGAGGTGGCGGACGATGACCAGTTCGCGGTCGCTCAGGGGCTCGGCGAGCTGCGGCACGACGTCTCCGGAGGCGCCCCGCAGGCGGTCGAGGACGCCGACGATGGTGGGCGGCTGGCGACGGGCGACGGCGCGCTGCACGAGGTGGTCGAGCACCTCGTCGGGCAGGGTGGCGAACAACCAGATCGACCCGTTGTGCCCGGCGCTCAGCAGCGCCTGGTCGAAGGCGATGTCGCTGCGGGCCCCGTCGCCGATCGCGAGGTGGGCCGCGGCCTGGATGGCGTGCACCTGTCCCATGGTGCGCTCGCTGTGCAGGTCGCCGATCGCCAGGCACGGCTCGACGGCCTCGAGGGCGGCCTCGGGTTCGTCGGCGGAGAGGTGCACCAGGGCGAGCACCCGGCCGGGGCACCGGATGTGGTGGTGCGAGGGCTGCACCGACGAGGCGAGGCGCCGGGCCTCGTTCGCCTGGCCGAGCATGCGCATCGTCTCGGCGCGCAGCACGGTCGCCGACTCGGTCAGGGCGCTGTGGCCGGTGAAACCGTCGATCGTGCGGGTGATGCGGGCGAGCAGGTCGAGCACCTCGATGTGGCGCCCATCGGACAACAGCACGTGGGCCTCGGCGAACAGGCCGAGGGCCTCCCAGTCGCTGCCGCGCGAGGCCTGGCGGACGTCGGCCAGGAGGGAGTCGTGGCCGGTCACGGCCTCGTCGCGCTCGAGCGCGAGGTGCACTCGGGTGATCTGGGTGAGCGCTCCGAACGAGCTGGTCAGCAGGTCGGTGCCGTCGGCGAGCTCGCGGGCGAGGTCGACATGGCGGTCGGCGAGGTCGAAGTCGCCGATCAGCATGGCGAGGAACGCGAGCGCCGAGAGGCACTCGACGCGCTCGGCCGTGCTGAGGTGGTCCTCGCCGAGGCCGTTCGCGAGGCTGAGGGCGAAACGGGCCTGGTCGATCTCGCCGTAGTGCAGGCGGATCAGACCGAGCTGCAGCGAGAACGAGGCGCTCAGCGAGATGCGGACGCTGATCGATTCGGTCAGGTCGTTCTCGATCAGGGTGCGGGCCACCTCGAGGTGCTCGTGGGCGACGACGAAGTTGCCGAGCGTGCGAAGCGAGGCGCCGAGGTGCACGTGGTACCCGGCCCGCACGTCGAGGGGCAGCGAGGCGTCGGCGTCGAGGGCCTTCGCCACGCCCCGGAACCACGGCAGGGCCGCGCTGCGTGACCGCGACCCGACGGAACGGTGGCTGGCCGCCAGTGCGAGCAGGATGCGCGGTCGGCCGCGCCATTCCTCCTCGGGGGTCGAGCGGATCGCGTCGCGCAGGCGGGCGCCCTGCAGCGGGGCGATCTCGGTCCAGCCCTGTTCGATGGCGTCGAGAGCCGCCCCGTGGTCGGCGGGCTGCAGTTCGGCGCGGGGTGGTTCGACGGCCGTGGGGTTCGAGAGGTTCACGAGGGGTCCTAGCTCTGCCGCTTCGGGAGGCCCTGCCGTCGGGTACGGAGGACGCGGCTGCCGGAACCGGGTCAGGTGCTCCGACACCGCCATACTAAACTGAGTGTTCTATTGTCTGGTGGGTGTGTGGGCCGATGCACCCACAACTGGGGGACGAACGTTCGTTCTACGGCGTGTCGCGGCCCCTCCGACGTCGAGCACCGACCGTCGGTGGTCAGGCCTACGCTGACGGGATGAGCATGCATCCGCCCTCGGGCGGTCCCCGTGGTGGCGGTCGTCCGGGTGGGTCCGGGCGCGTCTCGAGCGGCGACGCCGACGCACAGCGGGCGGCGAACGCCTCGGCGCCCCGCATCCCCGACCTGTTCGGGCGCATCCGGGGTCTCTTCTCACCGCACAAGCGTGCCCTCGTCGTCACGGTCGTGCTCGTGTTCGTCGGTGCCGGCCTCAGCGTGGCACCACCGCTGCTCACCAAGCAGGCCTTCGACCGCGGGCTCTTCCCCGCGGGCGGGCCCGACGTGCCCGTGCTGCTCGAGCTGGTCGGCGCGATGATCGGCCTCTGGGTGCTGTCGGCCGGCATCGGCGTGTGGCAGACCTACCTCACCGCCACGGTGGGCAACAAGGTGATGGGTGCCCTCCGCATCCGCCTCTTCGGCCACCTGCAGCGCATGGAGCTCGCGTTCTTCACCCGGACCAAGACCGGGGTCATCCAGTCCCGGTTGCAGAACGACGTCGGCGGCGTGGCCAACGTGCTCAGCAACACCATCTCGAGCGTGCTCGGCAACACCGTCACCGTGATCGCCGCCTTCGTCTCGATGCTCGTGCTGAGCTGGCAGATGACCGTCGTCACGGTCGTCCTGCTGCCCCTGCTCGTCGTCGCGCAGCGCCGGGTCGGCCAGGTGCGGGCCCGCATCGCGACCAAGACGCAGGAGTCGTTGAGCGACATGACGGCGATCACGCAAGAGGCGCTCAGCGTCAGCGGCATCCTGCTCGCCAAGAGCTTCAACCAGCAGCACGCCGAGGTCGAGCGGTACGCGGCCGAGAACCGCACCCAGATCGGCCTCCAGGTCCGTCAACAGATGAGCGGCCAGTGGTTCTTCGCGGTCGTGCAGATCTTCTTGTCGGTCATCCCGGCGGTCATCTACCTGGTGGCCGCCTGGCTGATCCTGCGCGACGTCCCGGTGACGGCGGGCACCGTCGTCGCCTTCACCACCGTGCAGGCCCGCCTGACCTTCCCCCTGATGGGGTTGCTGCGCGTGGCCCTCGACCTGCAGACCTCGGGGGCGCTGTTCGCCCGCATCTTCGAGTACCTCGACCTGCACCCCGCCATCACGAACGACGCCTCGGCCGTCCCGGTCGACGAGCGAGGCCTGGGCCGGGTGCAGTTCGACGACGTGTCGTTCTCGTACCCCGACGCCGAGCCGGGGCAGAAGACCCTCGACGGGGTCTCGTTCGACATCGAGCCGGGTCAGTTCGCGGCGTTCGTCGGGCCGAGCGGGGCGGGCAAGACGACCGTCTCGTACCTCATCCCGCGGTTCTACGAGGCGTCGGGCGGGGCGGTGCGCTTCGCGGGCACCGACGTCCGCGAGCTCGACCAAGAATCACTCGTCGGCCACATCGGCATCGTCAGCCAAGAGACCTACCTCTTCCATGCGAGCATCGGCGACAACCTGCGCTACGCCCGGCCCGACGCGACCGACGAGCAACTCGTCGAGGCCGCACGCCAGGCCAACATCCACGACACCATCGCGTCGTTCCCCGAGGGCTACGACACGATCGTCGGCGAACGCGGCTACCGGCTCTCGGGCGGCGAGAAGCAGCGCATCGCCATCGCTCGCGTCCTGCTGAAAGACCCGGCGGTGATGGTGCTCGACGAGGCCACCAGCGCGCTCGACACGGTGTCCGAACGCGTCGTCCAAGAGGCGCTCGACACGGCGACCCGCGGCCGTACCACCATCGCCATCGCGCACCGTCTCTCGACGGTCCGCGATGCCGACGTGGTGTTCGTCGTCGTGGCCGGGCGCATCGTCGAGCGGGGCACGCACGACGAGCTGCTCGCCCGCGGAGGCGTCTACGCCGAGCTCTACGGGCAGCAGGTGACGGCGGCCACCTCGTGACCGCGGCCACCTCGTGACCGGGGCCACCTCGTGACGGCGGCCACCTCGTGTCCGCGGCCACCTCGTGACCGCGGCCGACGCGGGCGACGGGCACCGCGCCTCCTGACGGGGTCAGGCGCTCACGAGGTCAGGCGCCCGCGGGGTCAGGCGCCGGCGGGGTCAGGCGCGTTCGGCGAGCATGGCCTGCATGGCGTCGACCTCGCTCTGCTGCGTCTGCAGCATGCCCGACGCGAAGGCCCGCACCTGGGGCATGGCGCTGCGGGCCAGGACGGCGTCGGCCATCTCGATGCCGCCCTCGTGATGGGCGATCATCAGGGTCAAGAAGAGCTTCTCGGCCTCGACGCCGCTCGCGGCCTGCAGGGCGGCGAGCTGCTCGTCGGTCGCCAGCCCCGGCATGCGGCTGCCCGGTTCGTGCGAGGCAACCGGCGACGTCGAGCCGTCGGTGCCCTCGTCGGTCGCCATGTGGTGGTCGCCGTAGTCGCCGTCGAGGGTGGGGCGGGTCATCCAGGTCATGGTCGGCTCGGACGGCGCCTGCGACACCCCCCAGAGCTCGAGCCACGCGTACATCTGCCCGGCCTGCTGCGACTGGGTGAGCGCCATGTCGTACGCCATCGAGCGCACCTCGGGGTCGTCGGTGCGGTCGCGCACGATCATCGCCATCTGCACGGCCTGCTCGTGGTGCACCTGCATGTCGCGCGAGAAGCCGGCCTCGACGCTGTCGGCGCCGGGGGTGACCGGGTTCGGCGAGCTGAGGCGGCCCAGCGCGACGCCGACCAGCAGCACGAGGGCGACCGTGAGCACGCCCGCGAGCACCAGCCGCAGCCGACGCCCCGAGGAGGCGCGGGTCGGCGCGGCCCCGTCACTCACGGGGCCCTCGTCACGGCCGGCCGTGCTCACGCGATCTTGCCGGTGCCGTCGACGCCGCCCGTGCAGGGTGCGCCCGGCTCGGGGGCGTTCGTGGACTTCCAGTACTTGGTGACGAAGTCGGAGACCGTGGCCTCGTCGTCGGTGACGTTCGAGAACGGCAGCTGGGCGCCCCACGCCGAGACGTACATGGGGGAGTCGAGGCCCTCGTAGGGCGAGACGACGGCGTAGGTGTCGGGGGCGAAGTCGCGCAGGGCCTCGATCTCGGACTCGCTGACCTGCTCGGGGTCGTAGGTGAACCAGACGGCCCCGTGCTCGAGGTCGTGCACCGCGTTCTCGTTCGGCACCGGGTCGGTGTAGACGCCGCAGTTGAGCCAGATCTGGTTGTGGTCCCCGCCGGCGGGCGGGGTCATGGCGTAGTCGACCGAGCCCCCGACGTGGTTCGCCGTGACGTCGGAGTACGTCTTCACGCCGTCGATCTCGATCGCCTGGGGGTCTTGGCGCGGCTGCCCGCTCGTGACGACGAACGTGACGACCAGAGCGATGACGGCGGCACCGGCGACCGAGGCGGTGACGATGCCGATCGTGCGGTTGCGTTTGGCCCGGGCCTGCTGGCGCTTGAGCTCGGCCACCTTCTCTTGGCGTCGCGCGTCGCGCTGCTGCTTGACGGTGGGCTTGTCTGGCGTGTCGCTGCTGGCCACGGTGGTCCTCTGGTCGGGGAAGTGGTCGGGACGCACCCCGGTCGTGGATGCGTCATCCATTTTCTCTCACGACTGGCTGGGAGGCGCGTGCCAGTCGGACGGGCGGGTCGCCACCCCCGTAACACGGTCGGTGCCCGTCGTTAGACTCGACAGAGGGGCTCGTCGGGCACGACCGGACGTCCCCGCCCGACCGTCGCCGTGCGCCGGGCCCCCGAGGGCCGCGCAGAAACCGGAGCATCCGTGAAGTACGCCGAGACCGTCCTCGACCTGATCGGCGACACGCCGCTGGTCAAGCTCAACAAGGTGACCGAGGGCATCATGGCGACCGTGCTGGTCAAGGTCGAGTACCTCAACCCCGGCGGTTCGTCGAAGGACCGCATCGCGACCCGCATCATCGACGCGGCCGAGCGCGACGGCCTGCTCGGCCCCGGCGGCACGATCGTCGAGCCGACGAGCGGCAACACCGGCGTGGGCCTCGCTCTCGTCGCCCAGCAGCGCGGCTACCGCTGTGTCTTCGTGCTGCCCGACAAGGTCGGCGACGACAAGCGCAACGTGCTCAAGGCCTACGGCGCCGAGATCGTCGTGACGCCGACCGCCGTCGAGCCGACCAGTCCCGAGTCGTACTACAGCGTCTCCGACCGGTTGGCCCGCGAGATCCCCGGGGCCTTCAAGCCGAATCAGTACGCCAACCCGAACGGCCCGCTCAGCCACTACGAGACCACGGGTCCCGAGATCTGGCGCGACACCGAGGGGCGGATCACCCACTTCGTCGCGGGCGTCGGCACCGGCGGCACGATCAGCGGCACCGGTCGCTACCTCAAAGAGGTCTCGGGCGGGCGCGTGCAGGTGGTCGGGGCCGATCCCGAGGGCAGCGTCTACAGCGGCGGCACCGGCCGGCCCTACCTGCTCGAGGGCGTCGGCGAGGACTTCTGGCCCTCGGCCTACGACCCCACGGTCGTCGACCGCATCATCGCCGCCGACGACGCGCGCTCGTTCGAGCTCACGCGTCGCCTGGCCCGCGAAGAGGGCCTGCTCGTCGGCGGCTCGTCCGGACTGGCCGTCGCGGCCGCGCTCGACGTCGCCCGCGAGCTCGGCCCCGACGACGTCGTGGTGGTCCTGCTGCCCGACGGCGGTCGGGGGTACCTCGGCAAGATCTTCAACGACTCGTGGATGCGCTCGTACGGCTTCGGCGTCAGCCACGACGAACGCACCGTCCGTGACCTGATCGCCTCGAAGACCGGTCAGTTGCCCGACCTCGTCCACGCGCACCCGTCCGACACGGTGCACGACGTGATCGGCATCATGTCGACCTACGGCGTCTCGCAGATGCCCGTGCTGACGGCCGAGCCCCCGGTCGTCATCGGCGAGGTCGTCGGGGCGATCGAAGAGAAGGCGCTGCTCGAGGCCGTCTTCAGCGGCGGCGCCACGATGGGCGACGCCGTCTCGAGCTACCTGGGCGAGCCGCTGCCCCTGATCGGCGTGCACGAGCCCGTCAGCGCCGCGCGTCAGGCCCTCGAGCAGGCCGACGCGCTGCTCGTCACCGACGACGGCCGACCGGTCGGCGTCGTCACCCGCCACGACGTGCTGGCGTTCCTCTCGTCGTGAGCGCGCGGGGTCGGGGGTGTCCGCACCCGGCCCACCCGCGCCTCCTCGTCCCCACCCTCTCGCTCTTCCGTCCCCCTCGAAAGGACACGCCATGACCCACGGCTTCTCGACCCGCGCCATCCACGCCGGGCAGGACTTCGACCCCACGACCGGTGCGGTCGTGCCCCCGATCTACCAGTCGTCGACCTTCGTGCAAGACGGCATCGGCGGGTTCCGCGGGGGCTACGAGTACGCGCGGTCGGCGAACCCCACGCGCGACTCGCTGCAGACCCTGCTGGCCGACCTCGAGGGCGGCGCCGCGGCGTTCAGCTTCGCCTCGGGCCTCTCGGCCGAGGACGCCCTGCTGCGCTCGGTGCTCGCACCCGGCTCGCGCATCGTCATGGGCAACGACGTCTACGGAGGCACGCACCGCCTGGTGAACCGGGTCTGGGTGCCCTGGGGCGTCACCCTCGACACCGTCGAGATGAGCGACCTCGACGCCGTGCGCGCGGCCGTCGAGGCCGCCCCGACGGCCGTGCTGTGGGTCGAGACCCCGAGCAACCCGCTGATGAAGATCAGCGACATCGCGGCGCTCGCCGAGATCGGCCACGCCGCCGGTGCGGTCGTCGTCGTCGACAACACGTTCGCCTCGCCCTACCTGCAGCAGCCGCTCGCCCTCGGCGCCGACGCGGTCGTGCACTCGACGACGAAGTACATCGGCGGCCACTCGGACGTCGTGGGCGGCGCGGTCGTCGTCGCCGACGACGAGCTCGGCGCGAAGGTCGGCTTCGTGCAGTTCGGCGTCGGGGCCGTCTCGGCGCCCATGGAGGCCTGGCTGACCGTGCGCGGCATCAAGACCCTCGGCGTCCGGGTCGACCGGCACTCGTCGAACGCCCTGGCCATCGCGCGCGCCCTCGACGGGCACCCCGCCATCGAGCGGGTGTACTACCCGGGGCTCGAGTCGCACCCCGGCCACGAGCTCGCCGCCCGGCAGATGCGGGCCTTCGGTGGCATGCTCTCGGTCTCGCTGACCGCGGGCGGGGCCGCCGCGCGCCGGTTCGCCGAGTCGACCGAGCTCTTCCAGCTCGCCGAGTCGCTCGGCGGCGTCGAGTCGTTGATCGGCTACCCGAGCGAGATGACCCACGCGTCGGTCCGCGGCACCGAGCTCGAGGTGCCCGACTCGATCGTGCGTCTCTCGGTCGGCATCGAGGACGTCAATGACCTGCTCGGCGACGTCACCCAGGCCCTGGGCCGCCTCGACGCGTAGCCGCGCCCGGCGGCACACACGACGGAGGCGCGGTGCGGGTGGGACCCGCACCGCGCCTCCGTCAATCGGCGACGCCGAGTGCGTCGGTCAGAGGCCGGCCTCGACCGCCGGGCTGACGGCGTTCCGGCCGCCGAGCACGACCAGGCCGTCGGTGCCCAGTCTCGTCAGGGCGGTACGCACGCTCACGGGCAGGGCGTCGGGCCGCG
>Ga0265798_10011708_pt1 | contig 10660 bp, 9 predicted proteins | sample P3T30metagenome_FD_192430 | JGI IMG/M metagenome (GOLD analysis project Ga0265798, IMG submission 192430) | Plant litter microbial communities from East Loma Ridge, Irvine, California - P3 T30 | ecosystem: Environmental > Terrestrial > Plant litter > Unclassified | place: USA: California... | reverse complement strand
ACATGTCTATGCCGTCATCCTCGACACCGTCTTCACGCCATCAAGTTATGTGAGGCAGTTATTTCTACTCTAACAACGCATTATCCAGCGGGCGATAAGCCGGCACCGCGTTCTACTGGCTAGTCCCAGTACAGACCGATTAGAAGATACCCACGACTACTATTCCTAAATCTAAACACTTGGAACGTAAGGGACATCTAACATAGTTTACCTATCTACTCACGCTTATATTGGTCATTCGAATACCAAAGAACACAAAGAAAGCAGCTACGGCTAGTGCAATTGGCACGATCATCGTGCCTCTAAACCTCTTAATGTACGACTTGAGCACAACTCCTAGGCGTGGGAACGATCTTGCTGAGCGCTGATTCTCCCGCACTTAAGGCGATTTAAGGATCAAAGTCGGGGACCTAAGTACGGAATTTCTTGGCAAAAACATTCTGGAAGGCGGTTTGAGTGTCAGCTCTCCTAATGCACTACCGACGATTTAGAAGACTGCAGTAATCATCAACGAATTAGGCATAACAACAGCTGGACTGATGCGGTATGTGACACGGTCCTTGCGATGAGAAATCGAGCGACTGTGTTTACGCACAGAGATATATCGCCAAGAGACATCTTGGTGAAGGACTAAAACATCATTTCTCTGCTGAGTTGGGAACTGGTAGGCTATCAACCAGAGTAAAGGGAGGACGTTAAAGCTCTCTTTAGGCCTGCAAGTGAGGTAAGCAGGTTCGAAGTTTGGGCGGTGAACAAGATACTTTAGCCTATCCCTTGAAATTAGCCATATGTCTGCCTGTGTTCAGCATAGCAGCTTGGTAAGAGATGTGTTGATTTTATATCACGATATGTGGTTCATCAGTCCTGCTCGTGAGAATAGAACATGTGCTTTGTCTAGGGAATTAGCTAGTGGAGAGTACGATACCAATCTTCTACCGTCCACACGTGTACCAGGAAAAAGTAGTTGATATAAAAGATGGCGAGACTGAGGCCCATGACTTGAGCCAGAAAAGGCTAGCGGCTGTGGGGCAAGGACGCGGGGAGATTTCAGGGCCATCTATCCAAATTGTTCTCCGCTTAAAACATTCAGCCAAGAAACAAGGAGCTTGGAAGAACTCCAGAACATGTTGGACCAATCTCCATCCTTGATTCCATCCTCACGGGTGATTTCTCGATTGTTCAATAACCGCATTTCGATTTCCCCACCTATCGCCGACCCGCAGCCTGTAACAGCGTCGCAACGCAGCAGCCACAGGACCTTGGTAAATTATCTTCACATCATGTGCAGTGTGCGCGTTTGCTTGCGGAGAATTCGTGCCTTGGAGATCTGTTACGAATTGATGAGAAATGACGTCTGTTAGCTCCTCGGCTTCATCAAACTAGCGGAGAAATTTAGACCATGTGTGCCATTTTGAGAAGGCATGTATCGGCTAGATCTGATGTACTGGGACCTTGGCTGGCTGGTTAAGATCAAAAAGACGTCTTTGCCTCCGTCGCACCTGCAATCAACGACAAAATACCATCAAGATGTTGTCAAACATGGTGAACCGATTCGCTTCGGCATTTGCTATCCTCGCATTCTGTAGGCTACTTCCCCGTATATACCTAGATTCACATGACTAACACTCGCCAGTCCTCTCCCTCGTCAACGCTCTCCCCCACGAGTCCCGCAATGTCCTCGCCGCACGCAAGACAACCAACCTGCGAATCCTGCCGCTAGGCGACTCCATTACTTGGGGTTACATCAACGGTGGCGGATCAAACGGATACCGCGAACGCCTGCTCGCTGATTTGAAGTCTTCTGGCTACACCGTTGATTTTGTCGGCAGCCAAAAGTCCGGAACCATGTCCGACAACAACAACGAGGGCCACCCCGGCTTCACCATCAACCAGATCCGAAACGTTGCTTCTGCGGGCTTGGCATCTCGCCCCAACGTCGTATTACTGCATGCCGGAACCAATGACCTGAACAGAGGAAACCCCGCTTCGGAACCGGACTCGGATGCACCAAGACGCCTGGGGCTTTTGATCGATGATGTTCTGAAGGCGGTTCCCAACGCCGTAGTCATCGTGGCCAAGATTATTCCGTCGAGGCAGTCGGGTCTCAATGCAAACGTCAAGACTTTCAACAACGCGTTGCCGGCTATTGTTGCGGCCCGTGTTAGCAAGGGATCAAAAGTATCGATTGTCGATATGAACGGTCTCAACACGAGTTCAGAGTTGAGCGACAACCTGCATCCGTAAGTTTGCTTCTTTCGCTTGATTCGATAAGATGTGTGAACTAATTCACCGATAGTAACGCTGCTGGCTACTCGCGCATGGGTGATATCTGGAACGCTGGTATCAAGGCTGTTGCTGATTCTATCCCAGCGCCTGCTTGATTGTGGTGAAATCTAGGTACACACGATTTGTGAGGCCGATGCATGATAGTTTTGATAGAATGAATGCTTCATACCAGAAATCGATTCATGACCGCTATGACCATTAGAAGTTCTGTGACATTGACGACTGCGCTGTAGCGTGACGCCGTCCAAAGATGGAAGCATTAGTATCACCGAAGCAACAATGTCATACCTGTGAAGAAGTAACATTACTTCTTTTCGCAGAAGTTTGTCTATAGGATCATGTGGCACAAGTTGCAATCTTTGTGTCGTCTATACGTTCATGCGTACGGATGTGGAAGCTCAAGAGCAAGTAGTCTTAAATTGCAAACAGCATGTTGTTCTTATTATTTCGTTACTATTCTGAAGATTCCGACCATGGCTCCAAGCGTTTCAAGATTCTGACGACATCTCGCAGCATATGATCTGAATACCAGTGGCCTAGCCCCTCATACCCCTTCCAGGTGACATCCACATCCAGGGCACCCAGGAATTCTGCAGCCAGCTTGCCAACACTGTATGGCACTTTCTCGTCTTCGGTTCCATGTCCTATGAAAACCGGTAATGACTGCACAGCAGGCTAGTCATGTTTCCCGGTCACAGTCTCACAAATCTCTAGCTCCTCACGTAGCCATTCAACAGCTCTCTCAAGCTTAGTTCCGGTTACCGAATCTTCCTCATTCCGCTCAAACATGTCCTCTGTATCCCCATCAGATCTCACTAGCGCATCGTCATCATCATCTTCTGCTTCCTGCACAGAATCATTGAGCGCCCGGAGTTTTAGGCTATGCTAGAGGCAGCCAACCCAGAGGCAGTGACTACGCTATGGACGAGCCAAATCACGTCTCGAGGTACGTTATGCGTCTCTATAACTACCTGCAACCCTCTGTTGCTGTTTAGCTGTCCAACGCGCTGAGTAAGATACACATAAGTTTTAACGGATGGACAATACTAGGAGGCAAGCGAGGCTTTTTAGGCATTGTTGCGCACTTTGTATGCTCCTCCGGCGAGCTTACAGATCTGCCTATTGCGCCTCCTCAGCTTACAGGTGCCCATACAGGCGTAAGGATAGCCGAGGGTATTGACCAAACGTTGCAGCAGGTTGGTGTTGATAGAGCCAAGTTGGGCTATTTTTTACTTGAAAACACAGCTAACAATGGCACCGCTATTGCTGTGGTTGCAGAGCTTTACGACTTCTTGTGCATCCACCGCCGCCTCCGCTGCGGTCCTCATACACTCAACCTTATCGGGCAGATGCTCCTTTGGGGTAACAATCAGCAAGCGTATGGCAATGCGCCTGAGGATCTCAACAAATAGGTGAGATTTATGAGAGATTGGCGTGAAGATGGTCCCCTCGGGGTGCTGCTTGACGTTATCAGCTACATCAAAACACCACAGCAGCATGAGCCTTTTATCAAATTTTAACACTACGCAAACACTGAGTTGTGCGTATAAGATTACAGGATTCTTAAAATTATCAAGCCTCTTGTCACGCTCTGAAATTCATGCTTTGGCAGCTTTGAGCGAGCAGTTACGCTGCAGTCTGCAGTTAACGCTTGCTATTAACTCCTGTTACCAACACCGCTAACGCGGACGCCTATGCCGCTGCGAGCGGCAATAAAGAGCCTGAACCGCAGTATTGAATTCCCTCAGGTGGTCTTATTGCAACTGATTGGCAGACTATCGACGAGTATCTCACGATGCTACGACCGCCAAAGTTGGCAACAAAGTGCCTTGAAGGTCGCGGTACTTACAAGCGATTTAGCTCACTTGCTGAGGTAATTAGTGTCTTTGAGACTATATTATCTTGTTACGAGGAGCGCGTAGAGTCCTACAGCGGCTTTAATTACGACGAACCTGGTGTGCCAGAGGACCACATTGCTATCAACATCCGCGCTGCCTGGGCAAAGGCGAACGAATACTTCGTTTAGCTCGATGGCTCCCCCACCTACTATGCTTCCAATTTTCTCCATGTAGCGTACAACCACTGTTGCGACAACGTGTGGAAAGACAAACCAGAGTGGTTGGCAGCAGCGCAGGCGGCGTTTCAGACGCTTTGGGGCACGTAAAACAACCCGGCGTCAGTGCCAGCGCTAGCAGCACGGGCGCGTGTAAACAACAATCTCAACGATGTTACTGCGTTTATGATGAAGCCTCACCAAGGAGTTGGAGTTTCCAACGATCTAGATGAGTACACCCGCTAGAAACTTGAGTCCTAGGTTCCCTCTGCCGACAATCCAATCACTTATTAGCTCTCACACCGCCGCGACTACCCCAACCTTACGCGCCTCGCTCTCGACCTCCTATCTATACCAGCCTCCAGCTACCACTGTGAACGTATGTTTAGAGAGCTTGGCGATCTTTTGCGGCCAAAAAGGAGGAAGATGTCAATACAATTGCCAGTAGCAATATAGTTAGTACGCGCTTGGTTGCGGGCTAGTTTTAGTGTTGAAGGAGAGACTACAGAGTATGTACTTAGCGACGAGGCAATTAACGTCATCTAAAACTTGGAGAATCGGCACGACAGCGAAGCCTAGTTTGTGTGTAAAAAAGTAATTAGTTTAAATAAGTCACCTGATTAGTCTAGTTCGAGCCTTGCTGGGAGACAGTTCAACCGGTATGTTCGGATTTTTTGGCCTGCTTATTGCAGTGCCATCCAAGCAAGGGGTTGCAGACTGACTGAACGGATTGTTAACATGTCTGGTGAGGGGTGGTAGAAAGCAATTTGGTCTTGACACGGTGCGCCATTCAGTGGTGGGGCACGTTAGCTCTAGGTAGTATAATTATTACAATCTTCTAAAGATTCTACCTAAGCGAGCGCGCAGAAAGCGAAGTGTTGAGAGTTAAAGTACCCCTTATCTGTCCTAGCATGCCGGGTGTCCCTGCAGTTAGCGAAGGACGTCACACTACGGTACTGCTAATAAATAAATCGTAGTCGCTCTATGAACAGTGGGAAGCTTGATAAGTGCCTCCACCGGCAATTGTCAATGTTGCAACGTTCTGGATACAGCTATTGCCTTCTGTAATGCAGTTTCTCATCTAAAGTTTATTCAGTAAGTATTTGTTCAACGTTGTAAAGGATGTCATTGATTACATCACTACAGGGTTGGCAATTCTGCACCTAGCCATTTGCTCCTCGATATTCGCAACAAGCTCCAAGCTGGTTGGAAGGTGTGTCAAGAATGCTACATTTCTTTAAGTGTTAGGATGTGTTTGTAAGGCAACATAATGTAATACTTACAACATGGACAAATCGGCGTTGCAATAGGACAAGGAGTTGCAACAGGATAAGGAGTTGCAATAGAATAAGGAGTTGTAATAAGATAAGGAGTTGTAATAGCATAAGGCGTTGCGATAGTTCTAGATTTAAAAAAGTTCCTTTATTATACGCTTATAACTGCCCTACCTATATACATTTACTAAGTTAATACCGCATTTAACTAAGTATAAGGTGCTATGATAGCGCCTTAACTGCTTTCTTATATTGCTGTTACTATAATACCGCGTTGTGAAGATCTGCTGTTGAGCATCGATATCACTTGTAAAACAATAAGGTGCTATGATAGCGCCTTAACTGCTTTCTTATATTACTATTACTACAATACCGCGTTGTGAAGATCTGCTGTTAAGTATCGATATCACTTGTAAAACAATAAGACAAAGTTATAACCATATAATCTCTTCTATCTACTCTCATATTAAGGAAAATTGTTACTGGTAACTATAATAGTTGTTTCAGAACAGTTTTTTGGGAATTCTTTCAAAATCTGAGGTTTTAAGAGTGTTTGGTGAGGTAATATGCGAGCTGGATGTTAGTGTAAATAAATGCTATATTAATGTGAGCAACAACTAAGCTATGCAACTTTAGCAAAACTAAGTCCTATTCACATTCTGTCCTAATGTGTCAATAATCTAGTCTTGAACTGATTCCTCATGAAGACAGCACCATTCTTGCTATCCAAACTCTAACATTTAGTAATTTATTGAGACAGCGACACGCTACTACTATCCATGGTACGTCTATGGATGCTCCCAACTACAAAGTAAAGATCATAAAAAAAATCGAAACAAGAGGAAGCAATTGCACACAAAGCCTATATCAAGATAAGGCTAGATAACTGTACTACAATCTACTTAGACGCCTCTAATATGATAGAGAGAAAAGGTATAGGAGTTGGCATAGTAGTCTATAAGTCAACTCAACCTAAAAATAATTCCATAGTATCCACTCAAAAAGGCCAATATTGGAGAACATCAGCTAGTTTACAGTGTTAAACCAATATCCATCTTCGCTAGCACGTGCAGCAGTTTTGACACTTTGCCTGTGCGCATACTCGCATTGCTATCAGCTGGAAGAAGCAAGGCACGCTGGTCTTACTGTTCCGATGCAAGCGCACTCGCATAGTGCTGCCGACACCCACGAGTCGTAGGATGCTCCTTTCCAAGTGTAGTTTCGTCTCCAGCGCATGCCTTCTTATCCAGAGCAAGATATTCGCTGTATCGATGGCTAGTACTAAGGAGATGGGCAAGACAGTGTACGCTCGTTAGCGTGTCTGCATGCTCGCGACCGAGCACCTTCTCGCATATCGCCAGTTCTTGTCTGTGCATCGCCTCCGCCTCTTCGTATTTGCCCCTAAGCACCTTGGCCATCCCCACCATCCCCATGCTGCTCAGCGTCTCTGCGTCCTCTTTTCCAAGCATCGTGCTTCTGATCTCCATCGCCATAACCGACATCTGCTCTGCCTCGCCTGCTCTCCCTCATTGCCACGCGTACCACGCCGCCTTATAAAGCAACAGCGCTCACTCCTCCAGTGACTCTCTAGGCTCGGGCCGCTGTGCTAATGCCGCCCGTACGTGTGGGAACCGCATCTGGCACTTCTCCCACTTCTCGTGTTCTCCTGTTGGCAGCTCTGCTCAGAGGTTGGAGATGAACTGTTCTCTCCACTTATCGAGCTGCCCTTCGCTTTCCAGCCACCTGCACGTAGCTAGCTGCACTAGGCTGTCCATCTCAGATATGGTCCCATCTTCACTCAATTTAATGAACGAGTAGTCTCGTAGACTAGGATATCCCGACATGTTGTCAGTCACGGCTGACATTACAATCTAGACAAAGCCGCCGTCTATCGCGGACATACCATCAATAATCTTATCGGCTTATGCAGCAATCAGATGCTTACGCTTGTGGATCATGTTATTGACGATGGCGCATATCAATATACATTAGTAAATCATAACGACACTTAACATGAAGCCTACTTGGTTTCGACATTATCAGTCTTAGCAATCGTCGAGCTGTGTTCTGCCCCTTTCTGGCACAGCTAGGCTAGGGAGGCTACTATGAGCATCTTTGGAACATGGAAGGGGCAATATCACGGAACCACCTGGACAGCGTTAAACTTTGTGGGGACTAGGCTATTTCAGGCATCTTCGCCTGCTGCGCGCAACTGAATATTTCTGATCACAGCGTCTATCAGATAGAGATTTCGCATATTGAAGTGGATAAAGGACATTGTTATGATGTTGGTTGGCTCATTTGGCGCCAGGATTCATCACGCGGCGAAACGCCACTTCGCCTACAGATATTCCGGCCAGTTCACCGGCAGCCCCACTGAACCAACATTAAAGTCGGATATCCCCCAAAGCCACTCTCACGTTTTCCTTCAAGAGCGGATGCACAAAACAAACCAGAGCAACGTCAAAATGCCTAGCGCACCCTTGTACTCCCCGCTTCTACACCGACGAGATATCCGCTTACTATGCATCAAATCCGGAGCAAGCAGAGAAGATGTCGAGGTCATCCTCGAAACTTTCAAACTCGACTCAGATACTCAATTTACCGCCCTCTCATATGTCTGGGGTGACGTGATAGCGTCACACAGGATTGTTTGCAATGGACATAAAACGCCGATTACACGCAATCTTTGGGTTATCTTATCACAGCTACGAAAACAACAATTTGATCGCTTACTGTGGGTAGACGCTATTTGCATCAATCAAACCGACAAGAGCGAGAAAAGTCTCCAGGTGGCTATGATGAGAGACATTTACAAGCGCGCTGTAAACGTCATATTCTGGCTCGGAGAACAAGAGCGCTACGATGAAGACGCAGTTCATCTGATGAGAATTTTTTTCAAAAAATATCCGAATTTTTGGGATCTGGAACGACATAGAGTCAAAACTTTGGAGGAACTGGGTTTTTCTTCCGACAATGATGGCTGGTCTGGATGGGCTTCCCTGCTTTCCCGCCCATGGTTTGGACGTATCTGGATTGTACAAGAGTTTTTGAACGCTAAGAATTCGGTATTTATGTCCGGTGCACTGGAGATTTCGACCGAACTCCTAGTTCACTGTGGATACGCCACAAGAGTGTGCGCTGCGATTGGAGAAGTTGTCGTGCGTCACAGTAGAGACGCTCGTGATACTAGGAGACTTATCTTGAGGCCTCTAGCTTTGAGCATATTTCAATCTAGCCTTAAGATAGCTGGGGCCGACGGTATTCGAATCTTCGATCTATGGTGCAACAGCCAGCAACTTGAAGCCACAGATCCTCGAGACCGGGTCTTCGCACTCTTGTCAACACAAACGGCAGTAGGGATGGACATGATCGACTATAGCAAGGATGAAGCGACGGTCTACAAAGAGATTGCAACGAAGGCTCTTAACATACCAGTCCCTGCGATAAAATGGACTAGAGATACATTCCAGGCACCAAAGTCACAACCCCAAAGTGGTGGTTTACACCGAGTCAGCAGGTTTTTAGCTTGCAAATTTTGCTCTCCACAATCATCAAGTCTACCGAGCTGGGTGCCAGACTGGAAGCCCGTCGGATTCGCTTTCGTCCCCTTGACACGATACTATACGGGCACTGCATCTTTCAGACTCCCATACCATCACGCTATTGTTGAAGACAAGGTAAGATTTCACTTTTGCCTCTTCCAAGTTGTATCTGACCGTTCAGACGTTATCTATATCAGGGATTATCATAGACGAGCCTTGTGTCATGATAAACTCCACGCCATATATGGAATCGAATTGGCCAACAGCTTTCCAAGATAATGACAAGATACGGGCCAAAACCATGTCGAATTGGATGTACATGTGTTATTTGGTAGCTATGTCATGTCGCCCACGTTCGACTGAACACGACCGCTTTGAAGAATTTTGCCGTGCATTTGCATTTGGTGTTCTGCCTGAACAGATGGCTACACCGGCTACAAACTATACCAGAGGATTTCGGACACTATTTAGTAAGCTTGTAGGAATAGTGGGTAAAGCATGCGGATACCCTAGGCTACTGGTGAGTTACAATGATCAAGCCGATCATAGTAAGATCTATGAAAGCAAATTCCTGGAGCTCTCAGCTGGCCGCAAATTCTGTGTTACAAATCGAGGGTCTCTGGCTTGGGTACCTAGGGATACAAGACCGAGTGATCGCATATGTATTCTTGCGGGATGTGCTGTTCCGTTTGTTGTAAGACCTGTTGATCAACTGTATGAACTGCTGGGAGACTGTTACATGCAAGAGATGATGCGCGACGCAGATTTCTCTACTAAACAGAAGTCCTATTCGTTTGTATTCCGATAACCGACAGCAAGTACAGGGGCAATCAATTGGTTGTCGCGTTCGTGGATTGGAGTTATATTGATTTTGACACCTCATTCCTTCATATACGACCATAGGGCACTAAAAACTAGTTCTCTCATTCGATCTGTCAACTCCTGTAGTTTCGCATTGGGGTTAATCACTTGATATTCTTTGTCGATTACGCTTTTCAGTAATCGCAACTAATATCGTTAGCCCCTTAAAGATAGCATGTTTATACTGCAACAACCTCGCATATACCTATTTTACCGGTAGGAAATATCTATCGCGTGCGCAATATCTCAAATTCAGTGTTATCCTCCTCAGATGATCTGGGCTGTACTGCTTGCTGGTTCGTTTTTCAAAGTACTACCGGCGTCGTAGGCTTAAACTTCAAGCACATAGAGATCGAGTAATTCCCAGTAAGGAAGTATGGTGACGAAACGCATAACTACCCTCTGGTCGTGCGTGCGATGATAGAGGAGAGAAGAATTGTAGAAGTCGAATTCTACGCTGACGACGGTAAGTACCGCTAAGAGAAGCAGTTCACTGGGGGAGATGCTGAGAAGGGATTGTAGAACGAGTCCATAAGCGGTGGTCAATTGTTCCCTAATCGCCGCATAGATCGATGGATTCTTCATCTAAGCGTGTTTGTTACACGCAAAAAATCGGTTGCGAGATTGCCTAGACTCTCATG
>Ga0265798_10011707_pt1 | contig 10661 bp, 10 predicted proteins | sample P3T30metagenome_FD_192430 | JGI IMG/M metagenome (GOLD analysis project Ga0265798, IMG submission 192430) | Plant litter microbial communities from East Loma Ridge, Irvine, California - P3 T30 | ecosystem: Environmental > Terrestrial > Plant litter > Unclassified | place: USA: California... | reverse complement strand
CCAGGATGAATACACCGGAGAAATTGGATACGGTTTTTCAATAGCTGTTTGTGAGGGATGGGAGCGTAGCTTTTTTGAAAATGAATTGCCCCAGACCAGAATGGTTGCCTTGAGAATGGGCATTGTGTTGGGCAGGAATGACGGAGCTTTCCCCCGGCTGTTAAACCTGGTGAGGTTAGGTCTGGGCGGGAGGCAAGGTGATGGCAAGCAATATGTAAATTGGGTACATGAGCAAGATGCGATTCATAGCGTAGAATGGCTGCTTGATCATGAGGAAATAAAAGGCGTCATAAATTGTACGGCACCCAATGCGGTAACCAATGAAATTTTGATGCAAACCATTAGAAAAGCTTATGGAGTGCCGTTTGGTATCCCTACCCCTGCATGGTTACTAGCCATCGGTGCGAAAATTATAGGTACTGAAACGGAACTGATATTGAAAAGCAGATGGGTAAAGCCCGCCATCCTGTTAGATCATGGCTTTGAGTTTCAATACGGCAAAATAGAGGAAGCGGTGCATGATATTCTGAGTTTGAGGCTATAAAGAATGACCATGCAATTCCAAACATTAATCAATGCGCCACTTGAAAGGTGTTTTGATCTTGCCAGAAATATCGATCTACACCTTAAATCTATGCAATCATCGCAAGAGGAAGTCATTGCCTGGAGGAAGGCGGGATTGATTAATTTAGGTGAAACAGTGACCTGGAAGGCAAAGCATTTTGGAATAAACTTCATAATGGAAGTGAAAGTAACAAAGATGAAATTCCCTGAATATTTTGTTGATGAAATGATAAGCGGGCCATTTAAAAAGCTTCGTCATCAACATCTTTTTAAAGCTATCGGTACACAAACACATATGACTGATGTTTTTGAGTTTACTGCGCCGGCAGGTATTCTAGGAAAGTCCTCACCTGGCTGATCCTGGGAAAGTATATGAGAAAACTATTAATTGAACGTAACAAAACGATCAAAGCAGTAGCCGAAAAAGCCCAAACGAAAAAACCCTGAGACATTGCTCAGGGTTGTTATTATTTCTTTACTTCTTCATAGTCTACAAAATCACCAAGTTTATCGGTTTTACCGGTTTGTTTGGGCGGCATGTAGTCTATTGATATTGAGCCTTCTGGTTTAGATCGCCTTTGCTGTTGTTGCGATTGGCCGCTTGCCTGCTGTTGCATTTTGCTTGCCAGGTTACTAAATAGCATAGGCAGGATTAGTCGGATCAGCATTCTGATGAGCCAAAGCACTAATATTGCTATGAATATGAATTTTACTATTGCCATTCTTAATTTACTGTTGTTACAAATATAGACGTATGAGATTTTATTTTGTTACTTTTTACGCCTTTGATTGCATTCTGATTACAAATAATTAACATAAATAAGCAGGATATAGTTCTAATCTTCTACAATTTCTGCTACCCGGCCCACTTGTCCATCATCCAGTCTCACCTTAATTCCGCGTGAGTGAAAGGCGGATGAAGTCAGTAAATCTTTCACTATTCCATATGTGATATTTCCAGATCGCTGATCTTTTTTTAAAATTATGCCTACTTCTAACCCTGGATGGATATCTTTTCTGTTTTGCCCGTTCATTATGCTGTAATTTTCCCTGCCAAATTTCTACATTTTAGCAGGAACTGGAAACTTATTAATGTATTATTTTACTTTCCAAACTTCTCGGCAAACATCTTCTCTAATGCAAACATTTCATCTCTCAGTTTGGCTGCCTGTAAAAAGTCCATCTCTTTTGCCGCTTTCTGCATATCCTTTTTAGTCGTATCGATTGCTTTTTGCAGCTCAGCTTTACCCATATATTGAACAATCGGATCAGCTGCAATACTGATTTCTGCGTTTTCTACATATGCCCTGGCTTTATTATCGTTTGCTTTTTGTGAGAAATCTAAAACAGAAGTTTGCTCCAAAATTGCTTCCCGCGATTTTCCTACTGTTTTTGGTGTAATTCCATGTTCCAGGTTATAGGCAATCTGAATATCCCTTCGGCGATTGGTTTCTGATATGGTTTTTTCCATACTTTCGGTAATTCCGTCAGCATACATAATTACCCTACCCCGGTCATTCCGGGCTGCACGTCCGATCGTTTGAATTAGTGACTTTTCTGAACGAAGGAAACCTTCCTTATCCGCATCTAAAATAGCCACTAAAGTAACTTCCGGTAAATCAAGTCCTTCCCGCAATAAGTTGATTCCAACCAGTACATCAAATTCCCCTAAACGCAGACCACGCAAAATTTCAACACGTTCTAAGGTTTTGATTTCGGAGTGGATGTATCTGGTTTTAATATTGAGCCTATCTAAGTATTTGGTAAGCTCTTCAGCCATTCTTTTGGTTAAGGTGGTAACTAGAATACGTCCGCCGTCTTTAATGGTGATGTCAATTTCATCTAAAAGATCATCTACCTGGTTAATGGCCGGTCTGATTTCAATTACCGGATCCAGTAAACCGGTTGGACGAATTACCTGCTCTACCACCACACCCTCTGATTTTTCGAGTTCGTACTCTGCGGGTGTTGCACTTACATAAATGGTTTGCGGCGCTAAGGCTTCAAACTCATTAAAATTAAGTGGCCTGTTATCCAGTGCAGCTGGTAAACGGAAGCCATATTCTACTAACGATAACTTTCTTGATCTGTCACCGCCATACATGGCCCTGATTTGTGGAACCGTTACGTGACTTTCATCAATGACCATTAAATAATCTTCCGGGAAGTAATCCAGGAGGCAGAAAGGACGCATTCCTGGCGTTCTGCCATCAAAAAAGCGGGAATAATTTTCAATTCCGGAACAATAGCCTAGCTCCTTCATCATTTCGATATCGAAGTTGGTCCGCTCTTCCAGGCGTTTGGCCTCCAGCAGGTGTCTGTCTGCAATCAGCTGGTTTTTTCTAATCTCCAGCTCTTCCTGGATGCCCCATATAGATTGATTAAAACGATCTTTTGGCGTAACGAAGAGATTTGCCGGGTAGATCGCCATATCCTCCAGTTTTTCAATCGTTTTACCGGAAACGGGATCAATTGCAGAAAGCTCTTCGATGTCATCTCCAAAAAAAGAAATGCGGTAAGCATGATCGAGGTAGGCGGGATAAATATCTACCGTGTCGCCTTTAACCCTGAAAGTTCCGCGTTTAAATTCAGTTGTGGTTCTCGAATATAAAATCTCTACCAAACTATGCAAAAAGGCATTTCTGGAAATTCTTAAGCCTACAGCAAAGCGGAATACCATTCTCGAAAAATCTTCCGGATTTCCCATACCATAAATGCAGGAAATGGAAGAAACCACAATGATATCTCTTCTTCCGCTCATCAGAGATGATGTGGTACGCAAACGAAGTTTTTCAATCTCTTCGTTAATGCTTAAATCTTTTTCTATATAAGTATTGCTGGATGCAATGAATGCTTCCGGCTGGTAATAGTCGTAGTAAGAAACGAAATAGTTAACCGAATTTTCCGGAAAGAAGTTTTTAAATTCCCCGTAAAGCTGGGCGGCAAGGGTTTTATTATGACTTAAAATGAGTGTGGGTTTCTGTGTCTGCTCAATTACATTGGCAACAGTAAAGGTTTTTCCAGATCCTGTAACGCCCAGTAAAGTTTGGTAATGTTCATTGGCATTTACACCGTCAACCAATTGTTTTATGGCGCTGGGTTGATCTCCTGTGGGTTTATATTCTGATGTGATCTTAAATTTCATGGATATCAAATATACGATTTTCGGCTTTAAAGACTAAACAGCAGAAAGTCAGGAAAGTTGTTTGGCAAAGGGATAATTAAAAGCCTAAACCGCCACTTCTTCATGTTGTTGTATAGATTTTACAATCCGTACCAATAATATTCAAATATTTATAGAAATAAGCAAAGGCTGTTTCCAGGCGATAGACAAGTATCAACCTAGTAAATCGAAAGTGAAACTTTTGATTTACTAGGTTGATGAGTATATTTTAAGATGTTAATTATTTAAAATTTAGCTATCAATTGTGTTCATGTTGAAAAATAGAATCTGTTGAATCCATATTCTCAGCAAAAGGCAGATTTTGAAAACTATAATAGTTAAGTATCTGGGTAAGCATAGATAAAATTCTTCTCAGTCCTATTTGTAAGTCAGATATCACTTAACATGTATTTTTATGTAATTTGAAAATGAAAGCTATGATGTTAGTGCTTTAGCTAACGATTGTAACATCTCACAACCTACAGCAAAAGCCTGGCTATCAATATTAGAAAGTAGTTATCTTATTTTTCTTTTACAGCCATATCATCAGAACTTCAATAAGCATTTAGTAAAAAGTCCTAAATTATATTTTTACGACACTGGCCTGTTGTGTTATTTATTAGGAATCAAATCAGCCGATGAAATTATATTAAACAGGCTTAAAGGAAACTTATTTGAAAACCTTATTCTTGCTGAGCTGGAAGAACAAAATTTCCTTCAATATGCCCATCTCGACTACTATTTCTGGCAGGATAGTAATGCAAATGAAATTGATGTATTAACAAAAAATTATGTTGGTTTTGATGCTTTCGAAATAAAAGCAACTGAAACTATTTCGAATGAACTATTTAAGCAGATGGATCGCTTTGCAGAACTGGCTGCACCAGAAGAAGTAAAGAAAACACTAATATATGGCGGATCTGAAAATCAAACCAGAAGTAAGTACAACATACTAAGCTGGAGTATTGGAACTAAAATATTTTAGCTTGCTATCAAAAAATCCTCATTGAATTCAATCAATGAGGATTTAACAAAAAATTAATTGATAAACTGTTTATTTACCTGCTGCCACCTTCATTGGGTTAGAGCCAACTGACTGGCCTCTAACTGCACCTCCGGTTTTTGCTTTGAAAGTTCTGAATTTACTTTCTTTTGCCTTTCCACCCCAACCATTGTTAGTGGTGTCAATATCGGCAGTTTCCCGTAGCGGATCTACCAGAATGGATTCCACTTCTTTATCTTTCACGTAGAATTTCGATGTTTTCAACTCGTTGTGTCTCCAGATCTGTGCCGGAATACGGTCAATTTCTTTTGTGCCGTCTTTGTAAGTAAACTCCACAATGATTGGCATTACCAAACCACCTCTGTTGCTGAAGCTCAATTCGTATAAATATTTGTTTTTATACTGATCCTGTTCGGCTTCCGGTACCGGCTCGAAAGGAATCGGTATTTCGACTTTATTGGTGAGGGTAGTATCCACATTTACCAAACCTCTATCATACTTATAATAAAAATCTTGTGCTGCTGCATTTTTATCGACGTAGAAGTTACCCTTCTTTTCTGCTCTGTTTCTGATTTTTGAGATATCTTCAAAGGCATTTACAGCAGGTTTATCAATTTTAAGCATTCTTGATCTGGCTGCAGGAACTTCTTTAGGGAAATCTGCCTTGGCAAATTTTACGCTATCCAAAGAAATATCACAAGGATCTGTTCCATAAAACCAGCCTCTCCAGAACCAATCTAAATCCTCGCCACTGGCATCTTCCATGGTACGGAATAAATCTGCTGGTTCCGGATGTTTAAATGCCCACCTTCTCGAATATTCCTTAAAAGCATAATCAAATAATTCTCTGCCCATAATCGTTTCACGAAGAATATTTAAACCCGTTGCGGGTTTTGAATAAGCGTTGGGACCAAAACGGGTAATGTTTTCTGAATTGGTCATGATTGGTTCCAACTCATCTTTTGGTAGTTTCATGTAATCGACAATGGTATAGGCCGGGCCTTTTTTACTTGGGAATTTATTATCCCAAAGTTCTTCGGTTAGATATTCAACGAAAGAATTTAAGCCTTCATCCATCCAGGTCCACTGGCGCTCATCACTATTAACAATCATGGGGAAGAAGTTGTGTCCAACCTCATGAATAATCACACCCAACATGCCATTTTTAGTGCTTTCACTATAAGTACCATCAGCATCTGTACGGCCGTAATTGAAACAAATCATCGGATATTCCATTCCATTTGCAGCCTCAATACTTTGTGCTACCGGATATGGATAAGGGATAGTAAAATCAGAATACGTTTTAATGGTATGGGCAACGGCTCTTGTAGAAAACTTACTATACAAATTATAAGCTTCTTTACCGTAAAAACTCATACACATTACCGTATTGTTATTGGCCTGAATCTTTTGCGGCATGGCATCCCAGATAAACTTGCGGGAAGAAGTCCAGGCAAAATCGCGCACATTATTGGCGTTGAATACCCAGGTTTTTTTAGCGGTAGATTTTTTGCTTTCAGCCGCTTTCGCTTCTGCTAAAGTTTGAATTTCTACCGGAGCGGTTGCTGTTTTAGCCGTATTGTATCTGCTTAATTGCGCAGGGGTTAACACCGCACTATAATTAATACACTCGCCTGTTGAGCCCACTAAGTGATCAGCCGGAACTGTCATTTGTACTTTAAAATCGCCAAAGGTTAAAGCAAATTCGCCTCTGCCTGTAAACTGGTGATTTTGCCAGCCCTGGAAATCGCTATACACACACAGGCGCGGATACCATTGTGTCATTGTAAACAAATAGTTTCCATCGGCAGGGAAAAATTCATACCCTCCACGGCCGCCTACACTCATTCTATCTGTTATCTTATAGCTCCAGTCTATATTGAAGATAAATTTCTGACCGGTTTTTAAAGCCACAGGCAAATCTACCCGCATCATGGTTTTATTTACCATATACTTCAGGTTTTTACCCAAAGCATCTGTCAGTTTAGTGATGTTAATTCCATTTCCGTTATCGCCCGTTGCACTCAGCTGGTTTAAACTTTGGGTAGTGCCGACAGCTGGCATTTTAGTGGCATCCTGATAATTCGCACTTTTACTGGTGCTGTGCTCATTTTCATCAAGCTGCAACCAGATATAGGTTAATGGATCAGGTGAGTTATTGGTATAAGTTATCGTTTCAGAACCTTTTAAAAGTAGGTTTTTTTCATCCAACTCACATTTGATATTATAATCAGCACGTTGTTGCCAATACTTTACCCCCGGCGCGCCACTTGCCGTACGCTGCTCATTTGGCGTCGGCAAAATAGTACCCAACTGCTCGAATTTATTCCCATGATTACTTCCCGGGTTATTCTGAATGTTTTGAGCCATAGCCAGACTACCGGAAAACAGTAACAGGCCAGATAATGCAAATAGTTTATTAATCATCTTTTTAATTGAAAGGAATTCGCTCTAAAGCCATTTTTAAAGCCAGGCTAAATACGGCTGCTGATACAAATAGAACCCAGCTCATTCGTTTTATCTTTGTATAGTTAAAAGTAAGAAAAGTAATGATCAAAATGATCAGCACCATGAAAATTTGTCCTGCTTCCAAACCCATATTAAAACCGAATAAGCCCCAACCCATATTCTGGTCTTTTGCCAGCATCATTCTGATCGAATTGGCAAAACCCATTCCGTGAATTAACCCAAAGCCTAAAGCAAGAAAATAATTTATTCTTACGGATTTCATGTCAAAATTCGTTCTAAGCAGGTTGCTTACTGCAGTAATCACAATGGTACAGGGAATGAGAAACTCGACCCAGGCACTGTCAAACCTGATCACATCTAAAACACTGAGCAATAAGGTGGCGGAATGGCCAATGGTGAAAGCGGTAACCAGGATTAAAACTTGTTTGATATTGGTATAACTATAAATCGCGATCAGTGCTAAAATAAAAAGCTGATGATCCAATGCATCAAGACTTATAATGTGTTCCCATCCTAACTTAAAATAGAAAATAAAATCTTGTAAAGGCATGAATAATTAAGTTTTCTATACAAGCTATGTGCTTTAGCGGCATAAAATTAAATTTTTTATAGAATAAACGTAGCATTATCTTCAAAGACTGGCTTAAATACCAAACTTGTTACGATTTATTGCTCAAAACTACCTCCAGCTTATGGACGATACAGCCAGTTCATCAAAAAAACACATTAATATCGTAACTTTGATTTCAATGCGTTTTTAATCATTGAATCAACTTATGCTTAAACCAATATTTCTTTTTTTATTGTTCTGCTCTACCTGCTTCAATCTCTCATCTGCAGTCCGGCACCCGCTACATGTAAGTACAACTGAACTCAGCTTCAATGCAAAAGAAAAATCATTGGAAATCAGCTGCAGGATTTTTACAGATGATTTTGAATCTGTTTTAGCTAAACTATACAAGCAAAAAACAGATTTATCCAAGCCATCCATGAAAACCCCAATGGATGAAATTGTAAAAAGATACATGAGCAGCCACCTTCAAATTAAGGTGAATGGTAAGCCTGTTAATTTCCAATATGTAGGCTTCGAAATTGATCATGAAGCCACTAATGTTTACCTGGAAGTAAATAAGGTGAGTGTATTGAAAACGGCTGAAGTTACCAATACCATTTTATATGACCTGTTTGATGATCAAATGAGTATTGTTCACCTCAACAATGGAAAGACCCGTCACAGTACCAAGATCCTTTTTCCTGAGAAAACCTTCGCTACAAACTTTTAAAAAGATATTTTGTATTAATATAATTCGGTGTTAAAAACCGTTTACATTTAATATCTCGCTAACTTGAAGTTCATCTCTGTGAGAATACCATTAATAATCTTAGTTATACACCGCCAAATTGTTTAAATAAGTATGCATTTAATCGTCTTCTCCACAGTTTTAACCCCCAGAATAAAATACATTTTCAATTTTATCTTTAGGGACATCCTCAAGACTGAGCTTGAATTTACCGGCAATCGTCAGTTTTTTCAGGATAGTCTGCATGCTAAGATAAGCTATGGTGATGCGCCAATAGCGGATGAGTTGTTTTTTAAAAGCTCCCCATTACTTTTTTCCAGTAAGCTGGAAGATACAAAGATTAAAACCATTTCCTTCGGAGATTATCAGGTGCCATTTCCGGTGCAGCATTCGCTATTGCCCTTTGATGTTTTCGCTGCTTCCTTTTTTATTGTGAGTAGATACGAAGAATATCTTCATCACCGTAAAACTCCGGAAGATTTCAAGGCAAGCAAAAGTTATCAATATAAATGGAAAATTCTTGATCGGCCTGTTATAGATGAGTGGGCGATGATCTTAAGAAATATCATCATTACTAAATATCCGCAGTTTAAGTTTTACCAGAAAAGTTTTTCGCAACAGCCCACGGTAAATTTTGACATCCCGGCACAGCCTCCAAATGGACTTATCAATAAAACCAAATTCTTTTTTAATGCCCTGGCCAGCAAAGAGAATAATTTCATAAGCGCTGGTTTCGACCGCCTCACGGGTTTGGATATTGATATACAGCGGGTATTACCAACGGTTGCTGCCTATTTTGACAGGAAAAAAATCAATCCAGCTTATTTTATAGGTTTTCCAGATATCCCTGAAGATTATATTGGCAATGCCGGCATCTACCAGCTATTAAGTAAAGCTTTTGTTGGCTTACTGCGTCCCTGTTCCAGCGATAAACAGAAAATAAGCAATGTTAAAGCCGGGCTTTCCAAACTCAGAACATTACTTCCCGAACAGGTTAACTTAAGTAGCCAGCAACTGGAAATCTTGAAGTTTCCACTCTGTTACCTCAACCTGCTCAACAGTGCAGTAACTTCAGATTATTCCATGGGTTATGCTGAAACGCCAGGTTTTAGAGCGGGTACCTGTACTCCGTTTAGTTGGTACGATTTGCAACTCGAAAAGGTAACTGCTCTGAATGTGAAGTCGTACTGTTTCACAGATACTGCACTTGAACCGTTAAATACTACAGCAGCACATCAGTTAATAGCAGATTTTATTGATGCTGTTAAAGTGGTAAATGGTACGTTTGTGAGTAGTTGGAAACTAAGAAGTTTATCTACACATTTAAAGTATAAAAAGTCGAATAAAGCTTTTAAACATATGCTGGAATACGCGGGAAGTTAAAATCTTATCATCTTGTCTAAGAAATTGATAGATTTAACCACCAATAAAATCAGCACAACCAAAACAACAACCTCATGATTTTTGATCTTAGCAAAACCAAATCAATAGCAAATACCTTCATCGCCGAACTCCGGGATGAAAATATTCAGAAAGATTCTATGCGGTTTCGGAAAAACCTGGAACGTATTGGTGAATTTTTTGCTTACGAGATTAGCAAATCTCTTATTTATGTAAGTAAAGAAGTAACTACCCCGCTGGGTTTATCTAACTGCCAGGTGTTAGCACAACAACCAGTACTCGCCACTATTTTAAGAGCTGGTTTACCCTTGCAGCAAGGCCTGCTGAATATTTTTGATAAAGCAGAATGTTGTTTTATCTCTGCTTTTAGAAAAGTAAAAAAAAGCGGAGATTTTGTGATCCAGATGGATTATGTATCCACACCAGATCTTGATGCGCGGATTTTAATTATGGCTGATCCCATGCTCGCAACCGGCCAAAGCATGGTAATGTGTTGTAAGGAATTATTAAACCGTTATAAAGTTACAGAACTACATATCGTTGCTGCCATTGCCAGTGCAGAAGGTGTAGCACATGTGCGCGCTAATTTGCCAAAAGCTAAACTCTGGCTCGGTGCAGTCGATGAGGAAATGACCAGTAAATCCTATATTGTTCCTGGCCTGGGCGATGCGGGAGATTTGGCCTATGGGGAGAAAGTTTAAAGCTGCTTGATGAACATTCTTTTTGTTTGTAGCCGCAATAAATGGCGAAGCGCTATCGC
>Ga0265798_10011706_pt1 | contig 10661 bp, 9 predicted proteins | sample P3T30metagenome_FD_192430 | JGI IMG/M metagenome (GOLD analysis project Ga0265798, IMG submission 192430) | Plant litter microbial communities from East Loma Ridge, Irvine, California - P3 T30 | ecosystem: Environmental > Terrestrial > Plant litter > Unclassified | place: USA: California... | reverse complement strand
TCTCCTATATCCATGAGTATTGACTGCTTGCAGGTCGCACCAAAGAAATACATCAGCAAACTAGCTACACACCAATCACCTCTGCCAACACAGGACCAAGCAGGTCTATCTAGGATCTATCAAAACTGTATGCTACGCCTCTTTGTTATACCCAGCTGGCTTGGATAGTAACACTCCAGTCCCTGCCAGAGCTCTCGTTGGACACTGTTGCCAACGGATGCGCGAAGCCGTTGTAACAAGACTGTGTTGGACCCACCGTCCTTCGAGGTCACGGTGGAAATGAACGATAGTTGTGACGAGGATGCAGGTGTGAGGGCTGTAGGGGAGGGTTCGGTGGGCAGCGGACTGCAAGTGTGTATGAGCCAGCTTACGAGTCTGAGGCAGGGGAATCGTCCTGCGTCGCTGTGGGTAGATGGTGTGGTTTCGATTGTGAAGGCCACCAAGGGAAACCCGCGTGTGGAGGGCATGAATAGGGTAAAGTGGTGCGTGGGACAGTCCTTCCTATATTTCCATCATCCCACACTACCATACATCAACCTACTCATCCTCTCCTCTAACGGCATATTCTTTCTCCTCCTCCAACTTCGCCGCTTGTAGCTTCGCTGCCTGAATCTCCGCCGCCAGTATCTCAGCCGCCTGTTTCTCCACAGTCTTGTCCTTGCCGAAGACTATGACAGCCGCGTAGTACGCATCGGCAATGGCTTCGCACAGTATCTGAAAGGTCTGGCTTCTGCATCCGGTATGCCTAGCCTTTTGTTAGTTCCAGTTCGCGAGGTTCTTTTAAGATAGTCAGGCTCACATGTCTTTCCTGAACTGGGTGTCGAGGCGCTCCTTGTTGGCGTTGGTGAAGCGGTGTTGCTTCTTGAAGTTGCGGTAGCTGAAGTCGTGGCGTATGCATGGGTCTTGAACTTGACGGCCATCAGCACAAGAGTCGTTAAGTTAGAACCATGGTTTCCGTGGACTTAACTTACAGTTAAAGCTAAACGGGTTATCAGGAGCGTGCGAGCAGCCGTTGGAAGTCCAGTCCAGTCCAGCTGGTCCGACGTGTCGATTACGATTGGTAATGAAACGGCGTAGAGAGATGTTAAACACATACTCATCCGTAATGGCCGCGAGCGAGGGCTGTTTGAATCCGATGGCTGATGGGATCGCAAAGGCAAGGCCAGCACTGAACATGCTCGCCAGGCCGACGATGCTAGCAAGACCGAAAACGACAATGAAGATGAACATGAAGATGAACCTCTTCTTGGCCATCTTCCAACGCGCTGTACCGTTGGCGAGCAAGTTCTGTTTTGTAGGAGCAACGACTCTGAAGATTGCTTGACCGATTTCGCGCTTCCTTTGCTTTCATGCGCGTACCACTGGTACAATATGCGCACTCTGCACAATGATCGCAGCGACCATACTTTGCTGGCCCTAAACCCATTCAAGCCGGAGACCGTAAGTAGTAGTGCCCTAGAAGTTCCACTTCAGGTACAGTCCAACTCCTACAGCACCAGCTATTTTGGGTAGTACTGGGCTCACGCCTGTCGCTTTCTCTCGCTGATGCCTACCCATGCAACCGCATACGTCTCCGCCTGGGCTGAGTATATCTATGGTGATGAAGGAGATGAGGATCATGTCTGCAGCTGTTCACGCCGGCTCCGAGGGGCCGCTGCGTCAAAGAATACTGCCTCTACCAGCAACACGCGCCAATGTAAAACCCTTGCAGGTCAGGTTCCTGGATATCCAGAGCACTTGGGGCAACGATGTTACGATACTTTGCCCTCGAGGAAAAGCTACAAAGCTTCGAAGCAACCGTTCGCGAGCCTGGGGACGGATTCGAGCGGAACCAATACTTTCTGTACCAAGATGGAGGAGCCCCACGACTACGGTTGCCCGTTAGCTGAGTATACCAGCCACCTCACCAGCGCGCAAGCTTTCATCTCCGTGAGGCACAAGTGCAGTAGTAGTGAAAATAGTCGAAGTGGGATTGATGTGGTTGGACCGTTGAGGCACAACAACCGGTAGAGCCCCGTACCACGCCTTCCCGCATCAAGCCTCCATTCAGCCCTGTCGCGTCATCACCCATCCCAGGGTCCACCATGCGGAGAATAAGCACAGAACGCCTCTCACAACTGTCGTGCAGCTAGTCTAGCACCATGCTTACCCAAAAACGCACGTTGCATCCCCATTCACTTGACCGCACACGTGGGCGATCACACGATGCAACTCACCCGGTGATGTGATCGCGCGCCCCGCCGCATCCTTGGCAACCGCGAGCATGGCCGGTCAAGAGTCGTTCGAGCTCTCGACCACTCTGTCGCGAGCTTCACAATCGACGATGCCGCCAGATGAGGTCGAGGGTGCGGATCTCGTGGGCCCTGGGCTGCATAGACGGACGCTGCTGAAGCTTGATTGCTTGTTGCTGCCTTTTCTTGCGGTGCTGTTTCTGTTCAACGCGCTGGACAAGGCAAATGTAAGCCATGGTTACTCTATAGATGGCATATGTCTGTACTGATCTTCATGCTTCACAGATTGGAAACGCCGAATCAGCACACTTCACCACCGACATTGGCCTCGAGAGAAGCGACCTCAACACCGCGGTCGCCCTCTTCTTTGCGTTCTTCGTGGGACTGCAGCCGCTGGGAGCCGCCTTGGGCAGGAAATATGGCATGGTGGCATGGGTACCGACATGCATGATACTGTGGGGTATTGCGACAGCGCTGCATGTGTGGGTGAGGCATAAGTGGCAGCTCTACACTCTGCGTATCTTGATCGGTTGCTTTGAGGGTAGGACGGATCGACGTGCTAGTGGACGGTATGCTAATTTACTTATAGCTGGCTTCTACCCAGTCACTGTCACGTATCTCTCCCTCTTCTACACGCGATTCGAGTTCGGACGACGACTTTCGCTCTTCTACGGTCAAGCTGCTGTTGGAGGCGCACTCGGCGGAATCATAAGCTATCTGGTCTTCTCTCACTTTCGTGACGAGAACGATGTGCCAGGACCGAGCAGTGCGTGGAGGCCGTGGCAAGTTCTCTTCCTGTTGGAGGGATCTTTGACAATCGTCTTTGCGTTTGCAGGCTACTTCTGGCTGCCTCACAGCGTGGAAACAGCGTGGTTCCTCACGCCTGAAGAGCGACAGTATGCGTCGTTCAGAGTCCTGCGGGACAGAGACATGCAGAACACGTCTGATGCGCTACATACTGACGAACCGGACGAGGACCATGAGTACGACGAGGAATCTCGTGGCTTGCTCGACCGCTCGAAGATTGCAGCCCCATCGCAGTCACGAGCGACACTGGACGACCGTGGCGTGACTCCACACGACATCTTCTCCTCCATCTTCAACACGAAAATCTGGCACATCCTGATATGCAACATCCTCTCCGCAGTGCCTGTCTACGCGTTCTCAGTATTCCTTCCCCTAGTCCTAGCACCTCTCACGAAACGAAAGAGCCCAGCCTTGATCAACCTCCTGACTGCACCACCGCATCTTTGCGGCGCAGTCATCCTCTTCATCGTCGCACGCTACAGCGACAAACAGCGCATTCGCCTAAAGCCTATCCTTTTTGGTCTAGCTACTATGGCCACTGGTTTGGTCATGGTCGTCGTACTCCCAACAGCGTGGGCCATACCGCGCTACCTTGCGCTCAATGTCCTTCTCTCAGGCACATACATAGCCTCGCCATTGACCGTAGCATGGATCTCCGGTAACACATCCTCGCCCGGAAAACGCGCAATACTTCTCGGCATTAACGGCTGGGGCAATCTCGCTGGAATCCTGGCAGCTGTCATGTTCCGTCCAAAGTACGCCGAGAGTGGTTACGCCTTGCCTTTCGCGCTAACGCTCTGCTGTATCGCTCTTTCTGCCATCGGCTTCGTCCTTTTCTTAAGGCGCCTGCAAACAGAGAACGCGCGAAGGAAGGAAGTACTTGAAAGTTGGAGCGAAGAGACAATACAACTGGAACTCGAGACTGGCACGGCGCGCATACCCCCGCAGTGGGAATGGATGAAAGGCATCATAGGCATATTATCTGGCGGGACGAAGCTGGCATGGTTGGGCCAGTGGCTTGAGGACGCGACGCAGGGTGGAAGGGAAGGCGATGAGAAGATTACGTTTGTGTATGGGCTGTGAGAGAGCATTGGCGCTTGGCGGGCTTTGATTCTGTGCGACATTCCTGCTTGTATGATACCCTTTAGAGCGAAGTGTTTTGAGCAACCATAGTATTCCTACATCGGATGCACATGCAGGTCGAAAGTGTACAGGCGTTGCTGTTGACGGACATTCGAACATGACAAAGCTTGTGTGACTCAAGCTCAAATGAGCTTGAACGTCTCCAGCGGCACGCCCCGAGCCTTCAACGCATCCGGAAGCATGCGTGGATCCGAATACAAAATCTGCCCAGTGACTGTATTCCTGAACGCGTCCACCTTCTTTCCAGCCCACAAGCGATCCGGCGCGACAGTACGCGTCCACTCCCCAGGAAGACCACCCAGTCTAGGATCTTCAGCAGGATCAACGAAGCATTGCTGATAATCACCGTAGCGGCCATCATGACGCGCGACAGCCTTCCAGCTACAAGGAAGAGGCCCCAGCAGTGCTTCTGCTGCCATGATTCCATGTACGTACGCGCACCCGACGTAGAGGTGCTGATCGTCGCGCTGCTTTCGGAGTATGGTGGGCATGGAGGAACCTAAGAGCACGGCGAGTGTGTCGCCGGGCATGACTGTGCTGTATGTTTTGCCGAAGTAGCCTTTCGCGGTCTTGAAGATGACGCTGCCGGTTACACTGATTGACTCGTGCAGTTGCGGATCCAGGTTTGCATATTGGTCTTGTAATGGTCGTAGGAAAGCGACTTGGGCATCCGCAAGGGTGGGGTAATCTGTGTGCATGCGCCAGTAGTCGTTTACCTCGCCTCCAGTCAGTACCCAGGCGCAAGCTGCTGGCAAGCTGTCTCCATTAGGGTATGTGTGGTCGTCCGAGGGACTCTCCGTCCACACTTCTTGGATTGCACTCAATGCTACGTCAGCGTCATCCGGCAAGGTATCTGAGACTGCAACAACGGTGTCAAACGTGACTCCACTCGTAGCTAGCATGCCCGGAGCAACGTGTGAGCAGTCTGTTGTCGACTGACCACTACAGCGAAGTCCTATCCAGCCAAGAGAACTTCGTGGGTTAGACCAGTCCGGGATCCAGGAGAGATGGGAAAAATTCAAGACGTCCAGACTACCCGTGCAGGTTATGAAAGCGAGGACTGCATCTTGAAACACTGTTCGGTTCGACGCCAAGTATTGAGGTTGTATCTTTCCCGAAAGCACGGGGGGTAATAGCCCGAGGATAGCAAACACGATGTCGCGTTGACTGGTGTAGCATGAGTCCATAGCATCACGAAGGACAGTGAGTGGATCCTGCCCTACCGACAGCAGGGCCAAGCAGGAACTGCGGAAACCAATGCCGTACAAGGTAAAAGGCGAATCGGACGGAAATGTAGTTGCATCCAAATGCAGGATTGCGGATCTCAGATGCCGCCAAAGTATTGTATGTTGACCACACTGCATGATTGCGGATGCGTTTGCGAGGGCGATTTCCTGCCTGATCTTTGCGAACGCCATCAGTATCTTGCAAAGTAGCAGTACTTTGTCTGTATGAGACTTACCCAGAGTCGGTAGAACCATGGATGCCATAGCAAGCGAAATACAGCATCCCATATCCTCGGGTCACTCTCGATTTGCGCAGCATCGGAGAGGAGGTACCAGTCAGGATGGGGGCAGTTTGGCGAGGGCATTCGGTGGTAAGCTTTGGTGCACTGTATCTGATCTCCAAGACGCTCGAGTAGACGCAACGCCCATGACGAACTGTCGGTAGCCAGCCCTAACCAGACGACTACACGTCGAGCAGATCTGAAGATATCGGCCATACGGCGGACTTGTTGAGATTTCTCCAGTGCGTCCCCTTGGTTTATGCCTACATCACATAGTTTGTCAGCGTGTCTCAATCACAGTTCGTATACTGCCCAGTGCCTGCAACGAGCGACCTTTAGCACGATGCGTGAAAGCAGGAAGTTACTGAATAAACGTAACATTCCGGATACCTGTTCAGAGAGAGTTACTCTGCGTTCTTGGTCTACTTTCTCTCGTAGCTGATCAGAGGCAGTATGAGGATCACGTACTAATGGCATCGATCCATATGGCGCGTGAACTTGTTGGGTGTCGCAGATGTTTCAGTGCATCGTGGAGGTTAGATCGTACCAAAAGAAAGGTCTCCTCTTCTGGCGCCTCCTGGCCGATATGCTCGCTTGAAGAAATGACCTCAATGGGCAATTGGACGGCTTCTGAGCCCCATGTATACGACAAGGCTTCAAAGACCGGCTCGACCTCGTCTAAGGCAGTTGCATCAGCCTCGTAAGGCTGGCCTTTATAGTAAGGGTCTGGGTGAGTCCAGCTCGTACGCATGTTGTCCTCGTTTAGAAAGATGATCCGGCCTTGCACGGTCTCGTATGCCCACCATCCTTGAGGAAGAGTTCCTTTCATCTTTTCTAGACGATCATCAAACGGAGTCACCGGCGCCGCAACGACGAGGCGCTCCACTCGCATCGAGACCTGTATTCCATCGTCGAAGGCACCAGCATGCAGCTCTATGAGCCTAATCTCTCCGGTGTCAGGATCGAGAGGCGAATATTGGTACGGAGGCATGATGCAGGTTTAGAATAGTCCTGAAGCTGCCTGACTGATCGATGTCGAGATCTAACAGTCGCACAGAGAAGAGTCTGCGTCGAGTCGCTGTTACGCAACTGTCCACACGTGTGGCAGAAACCCCTCATCGCTCGAAAAGGCAAGCGACCCGCATTTCGCTGCAGGCCGTCGAATCGAAATTCGCCGCGTGCTCCTGCATGTCTCCGCTGTGGAAGAGGCCCAAGTTGTAAATTCGGACCGCGGAGCAGCTAATTGCTGGGCAGCACTTTTGACGCGTGACGTGTTGTTGTGGTCTGTCGGTTGGGCAACAGTCGTCGCTGCCTTTTGCCATTCTGCCAACTATCATGCGAATTGGTAGCAAACACAGCAAATCAAGACGAGATGCAGCCAACAGTGAAGGTGATTGCGTGGAAGTCGTTTGGCGAGGCCGGCGTTACGCAGCCGGGAAGAGTGTGGTTGTGGCAAGCGGGCCGTTTCGCTGCACGCTCATACGCTAGTGCAGCCGGCGCTATGACCCTTTGTTTACATGGGCTGAGCAGAAATCAAGCAAGATGACAGAAGTTAATTTTCGCGGCCGCGACACACGTCTTGACTCTTGACATATACCAAACATCTTTACCGTATCAATTGTTCGTCTTGCATATCCAAAAGTAGTCATCTTGTTACAAATATTGTACTCCGGCCCCAAACTCGATTCATCCATTCACCACGGCAACGCCGCTGATGCCTTCCTGCCGACGTCAGACCGGACTGCCGCACACCACCGAACACTGCCACGCCTGGTAGACTTCCTCCTATCTGGACCAAAACTCGATTCCTCGACATAACATACACACTGGCCGTCACAGGCACGCACCGCCATGGACGGCCCTCCTCCGCCGCCGCCGCCGCATGGCGCCAACCCCAAGACAACAGGAGGTAGCCATGCGCCCGGAGGCAGCGGCGGTCTGCCTCCGGGGAACTACGACATCTTCATCATACCGCCGCACGCTGCGGGCGGCGGCTTCGTGTACCTGCCGAGCATGGGCGTGCAGCGGAACAGCTTCCTGGCGGGAGTGGCCAGCACAATCGCCAGCATAGCCATCTGGAAGATCATTGAGCCGCAAGTCAAGCAGTACTTCCTCTTAGTCAGCCAAGGCGTGTCGTCGGGCGGCAATGGCGTCATACTGCTGGTGGCTATAGTGGGAGTGGCTGGCTGGGTGTTCGGTCAGACACAGAGTGGAGGGCGCTTCAACAACAGCGGGCATGGTGGTGGGCCACACGGAGGGACGGGCGCTGGGGCTGGGGCTGGGACTGGACCAAACACACCAGGAGGCTCGAGCTATCAGCGAGCTCCACCGCCGCCTCCACCGAACGGGGGCTTCCCTGGTGCTGGTCCGCAACCCCATGGTGGCTGGGGAGGCTACCAGCAGTACGGGGGTGCCTCATCACCGCCGCCACAGGACGAGGACACGTCTTGGAAGGAGGAGGAAGAACGCGCCGAGGAAGAGCGAAAACGAGCCGAGGAGAAGGAGCGACAGGAAGAGGAGAAGAGGAAGAAGGCGGAGGTTGAGAGTAAAAAGCGAGAAGAGGAAAAGCGAAAAGCGGAAGAGGAGCAGAAGAGGGCCGAAGAGGCCAGACGGCAGGCTGAAGAGGCTCGAAAACAAGCTGAGGAGGCTAAGCGGCTGGCCGACGAAGAGCGACGGCGTGCTGAAGAGGCGCGGAAGAGGCGAGAAGAGGAGGAACGGATACGAGCTGAAGAGGAGAAGAAGCGGCGCGACGAAGAGGACAAGAAACGACGGGACGAAGAGGAGAAAAAGCGCGCTTGGGAAGAGGCCAAGCGGGCTGAGCAAGCACGGCAACAACGCGAAGCTGAAGAGAAGGAGAGGGAAGAAGCCGCCAAGCAGGCCCGAGCCAAGGCCGAGAAGGAGAAGTGGGAGAAGACGCGGCAGCGGGAACGCGAACAGCGCGAGCGAGAAGCAAGAGAACGACTTGCCAAGGAGAAGGCCCGCAAGCAGCAAGAAGCACTTGAGAGGGAGAACGCTGAGCGAGAGGCCAAAGAAGCTGCAGCTCGCGCACAGATCGAGAAGGAGATTCGCGAGAAGCTCGAAGCAGAACAAAAGGCGAAGGCCGCCGAGGAAGCAGCACGACGCGCCACCGAAGAGAAAGCCGCCCAGGCCGCCGCCGCAGCGAAAGCGAAAGCAGACGCCGAAGTGGCCGCCGCAAAGGCCAAAGCAGACGTTGAAGCCGCAGCCGCAAAAGCCAAGGCAGACGCAGAACGCTCTGAACGTCTCAAGCAAGCCCGCGACCGCGCCCAGAAAGAACGCGAAGCCCGCCTCAAGACCGAAGCCGACAAGATCAAAGCCGAAGCCGCATCCGCCGCGCCTGAAGGTCGACGATCCACCACATACGGCGGCATCGGTGGCGGCGAGCGTCTCGATCCATATGCTGGAGCGCGGAATCCGTCGACACCGTCTGTCACATCCACGCAGTCGTCTCCCATCAAAGCGACCGTCACCTCGAAGAAAAACTACGAGCGCCCGACCGCAAAGTCATACGTCCCATCCGAGGACTTCACCACTCCGCAAGCGCGCTCCACGGCTACCCGCTCACACGTATCGTCGCAGTACTCTGAGTCGTCGTATGCGCCGTCGCAGGCTACTACGAGTCGCACGACGCCGCCTGCCTCGCAGCGCGGACCGTACGCGACGACTGACCCGAACAAGGTCGTTATCAAGGCCGTGTATCTCTTCAACGACCTGTTCCCGAAGCCCGTGGCGCAGCTCGTGGCAAATGTCGGTAAAGTGACGGATGGCTTGATCTTGAAGATCCAGTCTGAAGGCCTGTTTATTGATGACGATGTCCGCGGTATGGGGCAGCGCGAGTGGGATGTCAAGGCTTGGACCTTGAAGATGGTGGAGGTGAGTCGTCCATTTCGTTTACATTTTCCGTTTCTCAATTCCCTTCTTTCGTGTGCTGACGAAGTAATCTTTAGACCGGCACCCAGCCCAACAAACACCTCCACATCCTCCGCGCGTCGATCCGCGACACCGACGGCAAGAAATACGTCTTCCTCATCGACGAGTCTGAGAGCTGGAAACTGGCATTGGGTTTGCAGCGCTTGCGGAAGGGAAGTCAGGTGCGCAGTATGCAGAACAGCCAGATGGCACCGAACGAAGTCGCGAGGATATTGAATGCGATTCCGCCAATTGCGCTGTAAGAAGTGACGAACGAACCGTGGAAAAGGGAAGAACGTGGAGTGTAAGGGGTAAAGGGAGGATGGAGGAATGTGACACGCATTCCAAGGGCGAAACATGACAACCGGAAATCGACACAGCGAATATCCTGCATCAAAATTCACGCGAAGCGAAGCGAATCTTCGAGCGACAAAACAAGCAAAAGATGTATACCCTCATTATTTCACAGCATGGCACAGCATCAGCGATGGAGTCTTGTTCGCTCGTTACCTTTTCTTTTTGTATATGTCAGGTCCGTGGGCGGTGTAGATGTAGATGTAGATACTCTGGTGGTGTTTGGGGATGGTACATAACACGGATCACGGCAGCGCAGGGTTGTATAGATGCATTTGGGCAATGAGATCATCTCCATTCATCTGTCCACTAGCAAAGATGACTCCAGTGCTCAGCGCCAGTCGTACGTGGGGCTTATCTTGATTCCCAGCCACGCAAGCCAGGCCTAATCTTCGAATGAATTTCTGTATGTCGGAACTCGTGTAGCACCGGTGAAGCTGCTTTTTCAAGCAGTCGAGACGCCACGTCGCCGCCTACGCAATCCCACTAACCATAACACTCCTCACCTCGCCAACAACCCGGCACTTCCCGTCCTCAATACCCCACGAGCGACCCATATTGCCAGGCGGACAACTCTTGCCGTTGAACGTATACACTGCAACACATCCAATTAGCACCTCTTCTCTCACTCTCCCGCACAGCTATGTGGACGTACTAGCAATGACCATGTCCTCGCTGTGCTTGACTATTTC
>Ga0265798_10011705_pt1 | contig 10662 bp, 7 predicted proteins | sample P3T30metagenome_FD_192430 | JGI IMG/M metagenome (GOLD analysis project Ga0265798, IMG submission 192430) | Plant litter microbial communities from East Loma Ridge, Irvine, California - P3 T30 | ecosystem: Environmental > Terrestrial > Plant litter > Unclassified | place: USA: California... | reverse complement strand
GAGGGGGCCGCGTCCTGCCACACATAGCACGGGCGTCTCGCCTTTCCACGCTTCGGGAAGCGCCTCTTGCGGTGGCGCTTGCCCGGGCACGGCTTCATTTCTAGGATGGGCTCGCTCAGCTAAGGTCAGGGTCTCGCTTGGGTTCATCGCTTTCGCGTCTCCCGCAGACTCGACGTCTTCGTGCACCTCAAAATCTTCGACCAGGGAACGTGCCGAGGCGCGGATGTTTTCCAGCTGCGCTGGCGTGACAACCCCACGTTGATAGTCGTTGGCCGCCAGTTGGAGGCCTTTGAGCGCAACCTCGTCGTAGTAAGAGGACAGGGAACGCTCCTTCAGCATGGTTTCGCCGAGATCGCGCGCCTCGTCTGGGTCGCCGGCCAGCATGCGCTGATAGAAGTTCTCCACGGGCGTCAGTGGCGGCCGATCACCAAGCATAATGTCGAGGAACTCCAAGCTGTCGACGTGGCGACCGAGCACCACGAGACAGACCGTGAAAGGCGTGGCCAGGATCAGGCCGATGGGCCCCCACAGGAAGCCCCAGAACAGAGTCGAGACGATCACCGCGAAGGGTGATAGGCCGGTCGAGTGCCCGTATAGAAGCGGTTCGATCACCTGTCCGAACAGGGGCTCGGCTACCAGAAACAAGGCGGCCGTGGCGATGACCATGGTCCAGCCCGGGTCGACCGCGGCGGCGAGCGCGAGGGGAAACACAGCCGAGATGAAAGCGCCAATGTAGGGCACAAACCGCATCAGCGCCGAGAACACGCCCCACAGCAGTGGGTTGGGCACTCCGATCAGCCATAGGCCAACACCGATGATGATGCCGAAGGCAGCGTTCATCCCGAGCTGGGCCAGGAAGTAGGTGCCGAGCCGACCGGCCGCATCGTCCATGGCCACCGTAGTGCGGTGCAGGTCGCTCGACCCGAACAAGCGGATCATGCGGTTGCGCAGGTCCTCCCTCTGCAGCAGCAGAAACACGACTACAACAAGCACGATGCCGACCGTGGTCAACGGCTCGAAGATCGGACCGAGCACCTTTTCGGCCAGAGCCAGCGGTGAGATCTCGGGCTCCTGGACCCGTACAAGCTGCGCCTTCGGGGTGTCGCCGGCCGGTCCCGTCGACGCTGCCGTACCGGCGGCGTCCACCTTCTGGGTCGCGTCGTGAACCTGATGGTTGAACTTCTGAATGACCCGGTTGGCCTCACCGAGCCATCCCTGCTGCAGGCCGGCGAACTTCTTTTGCACCGTCACTTGGTACTGCGGCAGGTTGCTGGCGAGCCCGGCGACCTGGGTGCCGATGACCGCGCCGAAGCCGCCGATGACGGCGAGTGCGAGAAGGACGGCTACAATGACCGACGGAACCCGTCCGAGTTTGATCCTCCGGAGTAGGTTGACGACCGGCCCGAGGACAAAACTGAGGAGCACCGCCAGTACCAGGGGGATGAACACCTCGCGTCCGAAGTAGAGGGCGGCGATCAGCACGACGCCGACGGCGAGGGTAAGCAAGCCGCGTAGCCCTGGCACCAAAGGCGGCGGCACCTGAGCTGGCGGTCGCGGGGCGGTAGCTTCGTCCATCGGCATGCGGCGTAAACTCCTCGACGCTGCGCCGAGGCTCACGGCACACCGGATACAACGCCACCGCGAGCGTTTCGCCTCCCCGGCACGACGCAGAACGCGACGTTGTCGTTAAAACGAGCGATTTCTAGGCGACCGATACCGTGGGTCGTTGGTTAGATATGGCAGGACCACACAGCGCAACCGGGACGATCAAATTCGGATAAGTCGTTATATATAAGTTCGTATTTACCCGTCATCATGGCCACCGTACTAACACGAGTTAGCTGATGGCAGGCATCCAATCTGAGACCGTGAGGCTCGCCGCACTGCAAGAGCTGCGCTTGCTCGACACACCGGCAAGCGAGAGCTTCGACCGCATCACGCGGATGGCAAGCCAGATCTTCGGTCTTTCAAGCGCGGCCATCTCGTTGACCGATCATGATCGGCAGTGGTTCAAATCTCGTGTCGGCATCGATGTCGCTTCGATGCCGCGCGAAGGAGCCCCCTGTTCGGAAGTCACGGATACCCGCAACGTTCTCATCGTACCCGATATCGCACAGGACCCAGCGTACCGCGATACGCCCGTGGCCGAGGCGGGTGCTCGCTTCTACGCAGGAGCCCCGCTGCTCACTCATGACGGGCTCGCGATTGGTGCACTCTGCGTGACAGGGTCCGAGCCTCGGCAGTTCTCCGATGCCGAGACGGCGATGTTGCGCGATATGGCCGCCCTGGTGATGGCGCAGATTGAACTGCAGCATGCCTATGGTCGTATCGACCCCGTGAGTGGCTTTCCCAATCGAACCCAGTTCATCGAGGACTTGAACGATCTCGTCCTGATGGAGCCTAGGGGATCGCAGCGCCTGGTCGTGTTCGTGGATCTGGCCTCCCCTAACGAACTCAGCCACGCTGCACGGGTGATCGGCGCGAGCTTCCTCGACGAACTCGTCCGGGAGGCGAGCCAGATCTTGCGCTCGGCCCTCGGGCCAGCGCGCACCGCCTACATGATCGGAACAAGCCAGATCGCGTTCCTGGCGCCGCGGGATGTCGTCGAGGACACCTATATCGACCTGCTCGCGTCGATGCTCCGCGCGATCCGAGCGAATGCTAGTTCGCGCTTCGTCACCACAGTTGCGATCGGCGTTGCTCCTTTCAAGTTCGGACAGACCGATCCGAGTGACGTCGTGCGTCTTGCACATTGTGCTGCGGATGATGCCCGCCTGACGGACGCCAAAGTCAGCCTCTACTCCTCCGAGCAGGACGCGCTGCATCGGCGGCGCTTCGACCTCCTGAACGGGTTCGGTCAGGCTCTGGAGGCGTCGTCTCAGCTGTCTCTAGTCTTCCAGCCGCGTGTTGCCCTCGACACAGGGCTCTGCCTCGGCGCCGAAGCGCTCCTGCGCTGGACCCATCCCGAGTTGGGGAGCGTCTCCCCTGGCGAGTTCATCCCGCTCATCGAGCGTATGACACTTGCCAAGCCGACGACGACCTGGGTACTCGATACCGCCTTGAGCCAGCTTGCAGCTTGGCTGACCCAGGACATGAACTTCGTTCTCTCGGTGAACGTCTCGGCAGGTAACCTGAGCGAGCCGGACCTCGTCGACCGTGTCCTGGATCTCTTGGTTCAGCATGGCATCCCACCCCATCGTCTTGAGCTTGAGGTGACGGAAAGCGCCGTGATGGAAGACGCCGGCCATGCTCTGGAGCAGCTTAAGCGGTTGTCATCGAGCGGCATCCGTCTTGCCATCGACGATTTTGGGACGGGCTACAGCTCCCTTTCGTACCTCCAGGCGCTCCCGTTCGACGTGGTCAAAATCGACCGATCCTTCGTCGCCGGTTGTGAAAAGGACGCTCGGCAGCGCAGCCTCGTGGCAACGATGATCACGCTGTCGCATGACCTCGGCTACCGCGTCGTGGCCGAAGGTATCGAGACACAGGAAACAGCCGACCTGATCCTTGGTATGGGCTGCGACGAGAGTCAGGGGTATTTCTTCGGACGACCCATGACGGCGGACGCGTTCCAATCCTGGTACCGCTCCAATCGTGATCAATCGGAGGGGCTTGCGGCATAGTATGGCTGACGTTCATCCGTCCCCCAACACACCAAGCGGTGAAGCGCCTGACTGCGACGTTGAGGTCTGCGTTCGAGACGGGCGAGGATCTTGGCTCGGGCGCGTCATATGTCCACGCTCTGGCGGAAAACACGGAACGAACGCTGATTGACCCGAACTGTGAGGTTGAGGGTCTCTATGCAAGTTTATTGCGGAACGAAGTTAAAATATTTCTGCAAAACTCCGGCCTTGAAACCGTGCTCGATCAGCTCGAGAAGCTGATCGCTAACGCTCGCAGTTTTCCAGTCGGGGAACGCCCATGAGGCCACCAGCATGAGGTCAGCGGGCGAGACCGTCTTCGGGTCGCGGTGCTTGATCTAATCGATCATAAGAGCAATATCCGCACCGCGCTCGCCGCTCTCATCATATCTCGCCTATAAGGTGGCTACTCGTAATACAATCCACCGTCATTGATCGTCAGTCTATACACTGATAAATGCTTCAGTCGCTCAGATACAATGCTGCCGACCGGCTTATGCTGATGAGCAACCGACGCTGCTCGGACGTCGGTTCGTCACGTGGTTCGTGATCGACAGCACAGACAGTACCAATCGCTTGACCCGTCAGCGGATCAAAAACGGGCGCACCAATGTAGAAGCGCAGACCTCCGTCGGTGACCAGAGGGTTGGCAGCAAATCGGCGGTCGCGCTCAAGGTTCGATACCGCAAGCGGCTCGCAGCCCGTGATGGTGCGGGAGCAGAACGCCACATCACGCGGAACGCTTTCAACATCGATGCCATACCGACCCAGGAGCCTGACCTCTCGTCTTCCAACGAGGGATACGAAGCCGATCGACGTTCCCATCGCCTCTGCAGCGATGCGGGCGATCGCGCCAAGAGGTTCGGAGCCGCTCTCTTGCAGAGCCTGCTCAGTCCGCGCGACAGCGGCCAGCCGAGCTCTCTCGTTCGCTCCGGCCTTGGCTCGAGGCTCAATCGGCATATCACTGTATGCCACGATGTGGTTCCTGCCGGTTCGCTTCGCCTCGTAGAGGGCAGCGTCCGCCTGGCGGATCAGTTCCGCGGCATCGCTGACAGCTGCTGCGGATTGGATGCCGCTCGTACAGCCGATGCTGATGGTGACGACGCCACCAGCTTGCTCGTTACCCTCATGCTCGATGGCCAAGTTCCTGATCGTCTCTGTGATGCGCTCTCCGATCTGGCGGGCGGTCTCCTCGTCGGCAGAAGGAAGGATGACGGCGAACTCCTCACCCCCGTAGCGAGCCACGAGGTCCCCCGACCGGACGCATTCGACCAGAGTGATACCCACCTTCCGCAGGCATGCGTCTCCAGCTTGGTGACCGTAGCGATCGTTGAAGCGCTTGAAGTGGTCGACGTCGAGAAGGAGTAGGGATACCGCTCCACACTCCTCGACAGCCTTTTGCCATTCCGACGCCAGGACCTCATCGAACTGCCGCCGGTTCGCAAGACCCGTCAGCCCGTCCTTGCTGGCAAGCTCCTCAAGCCGGGCATGAACTTTCGCCAGCTCGGCCTCGGCCGCCTTCCGGGTTGAGATGTCCCGCAAGACCACGAGGTAACTGTCCTCGCCCGGTATATATCCGTAGCGCCCTTCGACCCAGACACTGGCTCCGGAACGATGCTTGATGCGGTACGTCGCTTCGGCCGGTTCCCCCGTGGCACGAGCAGCGGCCGCCATGCGTTCGACGACGGGCCAGTCCTCGGGATGGATGAGGCCACGGCTTTGACGCCCGACCAGTTCGCCCGGCTCGTAGCCCAAGACGCAACGGCATGCGGGAGATACATACTGACGTGTCAGCGTGTGATCCAGACGGATGATGATGTCGGTCGCATTGTCAGCCAGTAGTTTGTACTGCGTCTCACTGCTGAGCGCGCGAGCTTCAGCGCGGGCTCGCCTCGTCAGTTCTCGCCTGATGAAAAGGCCGAGTGCGAGGGCTATGATGGAGAGTAGGATTAGGACGGAACTGATCTGGACAGCATGCGTCCGCCACGAGGCGAAGACCTCTCTCTCATCGAGGGCGATGTTCATGAAGAGTGGCAGGCTTCCAATACGTGAAAACGTATAGATCCGCCTCACTCCGTCGACGGCCGCCACCCCGGAGAAGGTGCCGGCACCCTCCTGGAGAAAGCGGCGAACATTTCCGCTTGACGTCATGTCGCGCCCGATCTGGTCCTCGCTGTAGGGAATGCGCATCAGCATCACCCCCGAGCTTGAGAACAGGTTGATCGCGTCGCGCGCATTGAGAGCCGCACGCTCGAAGAGGGAGCGGAAATAAGCTAGGCGGATCGTACCGACGACTACCCCGGCAAACGAACCGTCCGGGCCTTCGATGCGCCGGCTGAGGGCGATGACAGCGTCTGCTCCTGTCAAGCGTCGGGTAAACGGGTTGCTGACATAGAGGCCGTCGACCGTCTTGTCTCGCTGCGCCTTGAAGTAGTCACGATCGGAAAAATTCTCGATCCTGTGCGGCCAAGACCCTGCATCACGAATTACATTGCCCCTATTGTCTAGGACAAGGAGGCTCGTAAAATACGGTTTGATAAGCACTTCTTTAAACAGATAACTCTGCTGAGTGCGCGGACTCAAAGAAGACAATTCGGGATCAGAGAGTTTATTGATGACCTGAAGAATAGACCTGTCGAATGTCGACACGCTGCTTCCGATGTCCTGAGCAAGGACGGAGAGAAGATTGCGGGCATTCGAAGTCGCGATCTCGTAGCTATCGCGTCGCAATTCGAGGAGCGTCCACACAGATGCCCCACAAAAGCCGAGCAGCACCACGGCCAACAGGATCCAAAACCGGCCACGCCGCATGAAAGACATCTGTGCCGATCTCGTACATACTCGAGATAGATTGCCGCCGAAAACCGAGGCCAATCGCGCCCAGCGAACAGCTCTAACGCAGTCATGTTGGCAAATGCGTTACCGAAGTGGCGCCACAGATGTCTGACTTGTTCGGAACCTGCATTGCCCCCGTCGCAGGAGGCGCTTCGTTCGCGAGTATAACCTGCAGCGCCTAGTTCTGCGTTGAATGCATAGCTTGAAGATGTCGGGTATCCGATCGTATTTCCGACACTGAAGGGGAGCCGCCGATGAGTCGCCTCAAACGGCCCCGTTTTTGTCGGAGAAACGTGTCGGCTTTTCTATTGCCGGAGAAACGCGCTTTTGGCACTGTCCCGACATGCTTGTCGGATATGCCCGCGTTTCTACCCAGGATCAGAACCTCGACCTCCAGCGCGACGCCCTGACCCGCGCCGGCTGCGAGCGCCTGTTCGAGGAGAAGAAGTCTGGTAAGGCCGGCACCAAGCGACCCGCCTTCGAGGCGGCACTCGCCTTCCTGCGCCCCGAGGACGTGCTCGTGGTGTGGAAACTCGACCGCCTCGGCCGCTCCCTCGTCGAGATGATGCGCACCATCGACGGCTTGCGGGTGAAGGAGGTCCACTTCCGGTCGCTCACCGAGCAGTTCGACAGCGCCACCGCACACGGACGCTTTGCCCTGCAGATGCACGGTGCCATGGCCGAGTACTTCCTCGACCTCAATCGCGAACGCACGATTGAAGGCCTGAAGGCCGCGCTCGCCCGAGGCCGCAAGGGCGGCCGGCCAAAGAAGCTCAGCGAGGCCGACCTGGAGGCGGCCCGAGCCATGCTCGCGGCTGGCACGATCAGCGTGGCCGAGATCGCCAAGCGTATGGGCGTCAACCGCGATACCTTCTACAGCTACTTCCCCCGCGCTCGCGCCAACAGCATCGCGGTCAAGCCGTGAACCCGCGCATGACACGTGTGGCTCCGGCGTTTTGCCGGTCCCGGCCCAATGGATGTAACGACGGACCGCGTATCCCGATACGTGCCTCCGCTAGCCTCACGAGGCTACCCCTCACCGTCCGGTCCCAGATCATCGAAGCTTCATGACGATCAGCCGTCCTCAGCTCGCTGACGCCCTGCTCACGGCCTCGCACGTCGCCGAGCGGAACCTGATCGCGGCGTTCATTGCCGATGCGGCGACCCAGCCCGCGCCCAACCCATTCCCGAACACCAGCGTCGGCGCTGTGCGACAGATCTGGCGGCAGCGCGCCGCGGAGTTCCAGTCGTTCGACGTTCAGGCGGCGGGGCTCGCCTGCCTGCTCGCGACCTTGTCGGACATGAGCGTGAGCGAGGCATTAGTGCAGGAGATCCTACGCGCCGGGCCTCACACGGCAAACGTGTTCCACCAGGGTGCCCACGGCCCGATCGTCGGCGCCGTTCTCTATGGAAAGCCGGGGCATGCCCTACCGGATACACCGGCCATGCCGCTCGCGCACCGTGGTCCCAGGCGACGCGTTCGGACCGCCGTGGGGCAGCTCGACCTGTTCATGTGAGCGGTACAGCCATGGTTGGGATTTATGGACGCGAAAAGCGCTTTTTCCTCAATGGCAGGGAAGGGTATCCGTAAATCAAGATATGTGGGCGTAGCGACCATTATCGCATTGCCTCGGTTGCGAAGCCTAAGAATGAGATCCCGCCAGCAACGGCAGGCATCTGGCGGCCTGCCTGATCGGTCACGTCAGACTGCAGCGGCGTCCCAGGGGTTGATGACCTCAAGGCCGCAGCCCTCGAAGCCCCCCACGTCTCGCGTGGCGATGCGGAAGCCGGCCGCCGCCGTGACGGCGGCGATCAGTGCATCGAAACCCTCGATCCGAACGCCGGCCATGCGCCGTGCCGTCGCGATCCGCGCATAGCGCTCGGCGGCGCGGCTGTCGAACGGCAGGATGTGTCCGGCAAACTCCTCTGAGAAGATCGCCTGGACTACCGACTCCAAGCCCTCACGGCGGCGTCCGGCCGGAAGGGCCGCGACGCCGTAGAGGATTTCCGCCCGGTTGATGCTGGTCGTGTAGAGCGATGCGCGGGGCTGTGCGGCAACCCATGCAACCACGGCCGGGTCGGGCTCTGGCCGCATCAGCTCCGAAATCACGTTGGTGTCGAGGACGATCACAGCTCGAAGCTTAGCGGCTCTCCGATCGAGATGGCCGGATGGTCGTCAAGCTCGATGCCGCCGATGGGTGCGACCCGCCGACGGATCGCTTCTGCCAGGTTCACCGTCTCGGCCACCTCGGTGTCGAGCGTATCCGAGAGGATCGAACGCACCTCGGCTTCCATCGATCGCCCGTTCCTAGCAGCGCGTACGCGAAGCCGCTCTTTCACCCCACCGTCGAGGTTACGGATCGTGATCGTCGCGTTGGGTGCATGGGAAACCGCCATGCTCCGATTGTAAACGTTGCTAGCGCTGCTAGCAACGAGATCGTTTTTGGTACTTTGCATCCGGCCTCCTCACCGCTCGATGTGCCGACCCCGCTCACGCTGAGACAGCGGATCGGGGCGGCCGAGGCGGCGGGCAAGCTCCCCTACCAGAGCACGCGACACCCGTGCCGGTGCCTGTGTCAGACGACGCCCGTAGGCATCCACCAGCCGCCATGTCGGCACGATGAGCTGCTCGACGCCGAGCCACACCGTGGCCTCCCGCAACAGCCGCGCTGCGCGTATCACGCGCGGCACGTCCAACCCTCGGCCGATGGGCTCGCGCGTTCCCAATGATCCCTCGCGCACGAACGCGACCCGGTCGGCGGCGTAGTCGACTACGTTGATCTTCTCGCTGTAGGTCCGCGCCTCGCGGAACAGGCGCTCCAGCACCATCGCGTCGGTCGCCGGCATGCGCGCATCCTCTTGTCGCTGCCGGCACACGGCATCGAGCCGGTCGCGCTCGACCACCACCCTGGCCTCGTGCCGGTGTCGGGTCAGGCCGACATAGAGCTCCCGCGCGTCGGTCGCCGCCCCGACATACATCACCGCTGCGGAGGAGGTCCGGCCCTGCGCCGCGTAAGCGGTACCGGCATAGGCGTGCACGATCCTGGGTTGAGACCGCGCCCGGCCGAACCGCGGCTGTTGCGCCAGATCCGACCACGCCACCTCCAACGCGCGACCATCCTCCAGCGCCAGGCGCAGGCGTACCGCTTCATCCGGCTCGGCCGCGATCGCCGCGACCCAGGCGCGGTTGCCGTTGCGTAGCCCGAGATGCGGCAGGCTCTCGCCGAAGCGTAAGGCGTCGCCGACCGCGAGCGCGAGCGGCGCCGGCCTGTCGTCGCGGTCGCGCGCCGGCAGGGTGACCAGGTCGGGGCCGAGGCGCCCCTCCGCCCGCAGCACGGCCCGCGCCCGGACGTTCAACGCCGCGGCGTCGGCATTGCGCCGGGTTACGATCAGAACATCCTCGCCATGCGCCGCGCGCTGCTCGTTCCAGACCGCGAGCACGCGCGCCTGCGCGGCCTCGACGCCGGCGACCAGTTCGATCCGGTCCCGAGTCGCGTAAGCGCGCAAGCCCGCCTCGACCTCGCCACGTGCCATCAGCACCGAGGCGGCGCGCTGCCACTCCACGGTCTGCCGGCGGACGTGTTCGAGCACGGCGGAGCGCCCGACCACGTCGGCGACCGCCCGGAGCGCGCTCGCGCCGCCGACCGAGGCGAGCTGCCGCCGGTCGCCGATCAGCACCACCTTCGCCCCAGCCGACTGGGCCGCGCTCAGCACGGCTTCCAGGTCACGCGTCGCGACCATCCCGGCTTCGTCGACCAGCACCACGGTATCGGGGTCGAGCGTAGCCGGGCTGTCGAGCCTGTGGGTGGTATCCGGGCCTGCCGCCCGTGTCAGGTCGTGGCGCCAGCGCGCGATCGCCTGCGCCGGGATCCCGGTCGAGTGCCCGAGCTCGTCGGCGGCCACCCACGACGGCGCGAGGCCGATCACGCGGAGGCCGGAGGCACGGGCGGCGGCGACCAGGGCGGCCGCCGTCGTGGTCTTGCCGGTCCCCGCACCGGCCTGCAGCAGCGACACCCCGTCCCGACCGGCGGCGCGACGCACGGCCTCGCCCTGCTCCGAGCTGAGGTGACTGGCGTGCGCCAGCGCGTCCTCGACCGCCTCGGGCGTGATCCAGCTCCGCTCCAGGGGGCGATCGGCGGCGCGCAGCATCGCAGCCTCGCACGCGGCGATGCCCGGGCTGGTCCAG
>Ga0265798_10011704_pt1 | contig 10662 bp, 14 predicted proteins | sample P3T30metagenome_FD_192430 | JGI IMG/M metagenome (GOLD analysis project Ga0265798, IMG submission 192430) | Plant litter microbial communities from East Loma Ridge, Irvine, California - P3 T30 | ecosystem: Environmental > Terrestrial > Plant litter > Unclassified | place: USA: California... | reverse complement strand
TTGTTCCATGGACGAGGTTACCGCATGTATCGGAAGACAGGATCTTTATCGTCTCCACAACCGATGTACTTGTCGTAAGCTCCGGCAGCTTTGCGACGGTTGATATGAGAAAGGTAAGCGCACTTGAGCGCGACTAAAACCCAAGCAGCGCATAAGAGCCCCATGACCACTGTGTGCGATGTCTTGTACGCTGGAGCTTCATGGGAGGGATAGACAAACGCGGCGATGAACCCTCCGCAATTGGCGATTGCGAGCTGCAGCCCGATTGCAGTGGCCCGAGTCCAGTGGTTCACGTAATTGTTCGAAAGCCACACAAGGATCGGTGGTACCGAGGGGTACAGTCCTGAAGCCATCATGAAGAGCATTCCGTACTTTAGATGGAGGTTGTCCGTATGACCGATGACGGCGTAACCGATAATGGAAAGCGGTAAAAAGACCAGAATGACCGGCCCACGAATCTTGTATTTGTCGGACACGAAAGCGGCAACGACTGTAAGAAATGCAGCTACGGCATATGGCGGAACCGAATATAGCTGAGCCCGAACAGCGTTGTATCCGAGTCCACGGATGATGGACGGCACAAACAGCCCAAAGGAATAGAGCGCACTGAGAATCGCCAAATAGGCGATGGCCGAGAGCCATGTCTTAATCGAGCAGATTGCCTGATTTACGCGATGCCATGAAAAAGCTTCAGTGAGAATGACAGTATCACCGTTATCGTCCACGGCCAAGGGCCGGTCGGCTAAAAGACGAGCGACCGCCAATTTCCTTTCGTCTTGATTTAGGAACCTTGCTTTGTCGACCGTTGCAGGCAGTATCACAATGGCCAAAACGCCTATCAGAGCTGTTGCTATGCCTACAGCGTCAGTATTACCCTAGTCTTTGCGTGCTAACCTTCAATGATCAATATCCATCGCCATCCAGCCTGCCCGCCACGGCTTCCAATTTGATACAGTCCGGTGGCTGCCGAATAAGTTTCGCTTTCTCTCTGAAAACCCTATTACTCACCTAGAAGACCCCCAAAAGCACCAGATAGACTAGCAGCTGAATATATGATCCCAAGGCGAATGCCAATCTCTTGTCGGCGGTACATCATTGAAAGATACAGTACGATGCCCGGGAGCAGACCACCCTCCGCGGCTCCCAGGAACGCTCGGACAACTAGCAAGCCGGTGTAATTCTGCACAAAGCCCATTGCCATTCCGATGACGCCCCATACGATGGTGAGCACCCCGAGCCAAATGCGTGGGGAGACCTTCTTGATGATGAGGTTCGAGGGTACTTCTGATGCAATGTAGAAAGCGAAAAAGATGGCCAGACAGCATGAGTACTGATGTGCGTTGATATCAAGATCTTCTTGTAATCCGAGAATCTAAATAGATAAGCAACCATCTTTCTAGCAAACGGCACTCATACCTTTGCGTTGCCGATGTTGGTACGATCCAGAAAGGAGAAGAGAAAGAGGACACCAAGCATCGGCAGCATCCGTGTATCGAGTTTCCGCAATATAGATTTGGTCAATCTGTCTTCCGTCTCCTTGTCGAAACCCGCTGAAGAGTCAAAATGCAGTTGTCGAATGGACTCATCATCCCCCCTCTCAGCGTGCTTGATCTCGGCCTTCGATTTTTCCATCATGCTTCCCAAATCAGTGCTGAGCGTGAAACAGATGCGTGTCGGGCAGTTTCCGTTTTATATATCATCATGGAGCTGACCTCGTCCCCTCGTGGGGCCAATGGTGGAGTCGTAGACCATGTCTGAAAATAGATCTGACATAAGACGCTAACCGGAAACAGGGCGAAGAAACTTTGTCGCGGTATAATCGAGACAATCGAATCCCGCGGCACCGGTCAACCCGATCGTTGGATCAGTCATCGTACATGATCAGGAATAGATCTAGGATTGTCGCGTAATGACGCTGTCGTTTTTTCCGTTCGGTTTATGGTGGTATCGTCTTTGGTCCGTCCATCCTCGATCAAGAACGACTGTCGCCCCTCAGTTGGAACTATCTGAGGGGCTGCGACGCCCATCGACCCCCATCACGTTCTTCGAGGGCCGAAAGTTGGTCACGGAGCCCTCTCAGATGAATATCAGCTCACGCGCAACGATATTTTGCGATGAAACGTCAACGGGGAAGGCGTTGGACGGATATTTCGGTCCGAAAATTCATGCAGTTCCTCTTCTTCTGTCGGCCCGTGGGTTGAAGGCATAGGCCCCTCCGCTGTAAATCTGGGAGTCTGCAGGCTATTCTGCACTGCGTGTTTAGCTCACTTGATTCATCATGCCATACTGCCGGCTGATCCCCAGCTGAATCTGAACCCTTGCTTCCTTCTCCCAGCCCGTGAGCTGCATGAGAGCGCTCGGTTCGCTGCTTTGTCCATATCTGGTAGCCATTTTGCCCGCTGTGCCACTGCCAATTTGCCGTTATCCTGGCTGTTTCGCCGTCAATTTGGCTATTCCCGCGACCTGATCACCAGCATCTCGATTATTTGGCTGTCACATGGTCAATCCTTCCAACCGATGTCTTGTCCTTTTCACGGTTCGCGAATCAGAGCAATCAGCTCCGCTGGTGCTTCTTTGATAGTCCGCCCACGTTGTTGTGTGACTGGCTTTGGAAACAACACCAGTCGTTATCTTTGGTGATTAGTGGCTGAAGTAAGAATAGCTTTCGTGGCAATTTGTATGATCATAGACCAGGCCCGGCTCAAGGCTGGGCGCAGCCAATCATCTCAGAGTATATGAATCCACTCGAGTCGACCTCTCATGCTTGCTGACATCGATCACACTCCTATCTGTGCTACAAAGCAATGAACATCATCCGCGACTTGTTCCACTTCCGCACTTCTACCGAAGCATGTCGAGCGTCTCAGACTGAGGCCCTCAAAAGTCTGCAGCCGATCATCACATTGCATTTACCGGGCTATGGATCCGTACGCATGGTAGACCCATCACCGATCGCAAACGAGCCTCGGCAAGACTACGTGTTAAACGGGGTTTTGGAGATCTTCGTTCCGCAGCCATTGGGTAGACTCCGATGTCGCTCAATAAAGGTTGGGTTCCACTCAATCTTGACCCTCAAGCTGAGTCCTGGAGGGCTCGAGGAAGAGACCAAGCTTTTCGAAACAGAGGTAGAATTGAGAGATTCCGAACATGGGAGCAAGTATACTTACCTGGAAGTCGGAACTCAAAGGCATGTCCAACAGTGTTGAGATGTCTTATCTAAACAATCAGATTTCAATTCTCGATGATTATACCTGGTGATATTGCGCCTCATGACGGTTTCAAATCGTGTCCCGGCAGGATCAAGCAAGATGTTCACGCCACGATGTCAGGTTTGGAGCTAGCTAGCCCCATGCGGGCCTCCAACACACATGACGTATCGGGATCCGTTCCTACATCCACTCCTGAAGGCTTCGATCCTATCACCACGCAAAGCAGAAACACGAGTAGTATCACCTCATATTCGGCTGGTGTCGATTTCGAACGCACGGTGAATTCTCGGACTGCTCTGGGATATGTGCCCAAGGAAAGGACGATACAGGCCACGAATGAACTACCGGACACAATTCAAGCGTCTCGAAGAGTACGCGTGAGGTATAACCCAAATCGTGATGGAGGCTTCTCAAAGTTGGAAGATATATCTTCAGCTCACGTCCCTGGAATAGGGATCAATGAGCTGCATATGGTCTCGGATGTAGTGAGCTCTAGGTCTCATCACCACGTCTGCCTACAATAACAGAAGTCTAGTTCACTATCGCTGCGCACGTCAGATTCCGCTGCAGATTGTCGAGTCTGTCTCCAAAGACCACTATCTTTCGTTATCAAGTGAATCTGGAGCAGAGAACAACGTATGTCTCGCCTCGGGATAGTAGAACAGTCAATACGACGGAAGTGTTCAAGATTTTGGAACATGGTTCTCAACCTTCGAAGGCACAGGCAAGACTTCCCATCAATCAAGGAGCGCTTTGGTCAGGTACGGAAGTCGGAGGGAGCGATATAGATACCTTCGAATTTGATCAAATTGGTCGATTACCAAATGACTTGGTTGCTCGTCCATCCACTCCTGCTACGTATAACACTCAATCTTGTACATAGTGTAAATAAGCTGACTTGTCCAGGGTGATGTCTCCTATCAGAACGTCTCACGCTTTGGTCGTGAAGATCCTAGTGTCGGTATTTGGGGAGGACGAAGAAGGTCGTCAACTATCTCCTGTAGGTCCAGGTACCTTGCGCCTTGTCAGAATAGCAAAGCGTTTTCATTTACCCCATGTAAGCCTCCCTTACCTGCATCCAGGCGATATTCTGATGAGAGCAGTGTACTTTCATTCCCTCAATACTAGATCCGCCGATATGTACGTCGCTATCCCTGATTCTGTGAGTGTACGAAAACTGACAGTTCCCTAGATTCAGACAAACCCCACTCGGCCCTGTTCAAGAGTGAAGAGTCTAACGAGCGATGTCCCTTGTGCGCATCTCGATCGTATGTCGGCCTCTGCAAGACATGTCCTGCCAACGTCGAACCACATTGGGGAAGTGTGCACGACTCACAAGTCTGTCCGCACTGCGGCCGAACCACATTCCCGCTCGGTTCAAGTTTTTGGCACAGATGCGCTTGCGAATGGTTTACGCCTTTCGAACCAGAAAGAGGTCAGGCGGAAATGTCCGCTGGGATGGAAGAGCCCCGACAGGCGCAGGACCCGGTAGATGACAAACTCAGAGCGGAAGGACATCATTGAGCGCCTGTGTCTCCAGAGCTATCATTCGGGCGGATTGTCGGTCATCTATGCAGCGGTTTTCACTTCTCTTCCATTCTGCGACATTCGAGAGAGCTCTAATTTGGCCTATCCGGCTCATTCACAACATCCTCCTTCTCGTCGCTCAGCATTTGGCCTACCACGTCGTAGATATAATCTCATGCCTATCTCTCTGTCACGGACTCACTGTATACTGTATGAATCATCGACTGAGGACCTCCAATCTTGCCGACGTTCGTATAAATTCCACTGTCCTCGTTCACATATCATCCTGCATCAATCGTATAATGCGCCGAACCAACTGACGATGACCTACTTCACTGTCGGACAAATTCGACGAGATTCTGTTATCCAAGGATGATAGGGACTTATCGATAATTCTACTGTTGTACTGCAAGTTCAGCTAGCTTGGCGAAACTTAGCTTCAACGTCTTATGATTACCACAATCGGTGGCTCTTTATGCTCTTACAAGTGTATATATGCAACCAATAGACCGTAGATGATATGTATAGGAGATCGCCGAGGCTTAACGAAGCTCAGAGCTGTCTGATCGTTGTCGTTGATACATTCGCAGATTATTCGGTCTTTATCTTGTACTGCTATGCGATCCCTATTGTCTAAACTACATATGCCAAATTTCCTTGCACGCTACCGCGACCGACCATTTCAAGACGGCACTTCAACTGCCTTAGCTTATCCTCGCCGAAGCTCGCCGAAGACACTCGATTCTTTGTGAGACAGATCTGTCTGAGGGACGTCTATTCTCGAGTCGATGGTTGGCATGTAACTGATTTAATTGGTTCTCTCATGGAGTGGTGTGTTCCGTCAGTAAGGGCGGACGCGTCCTAGAATTGCGACAGATCGTGTTAATACACTTTTAGCCGAGATCTACTGTATTGCCAACTTTAGTGCCTGATCTCTCATCTCTCATCAATTAACGACTCGTTTCCGCAATCAGTCGGTTTTAGGAGTCAACAATTCGCAGACGAGCTGAAGAATCATAAGGCATTCAGACATCGAGAAAGGATGAGCGCTACACAGAGCATACCACAAGAAGAGATTGAGCTGCGCATTGCCGGTCCGACACCATCAACTATTAAGACTTTCGATTCTCCGGGTGCGAGTTCGGCTCCGGACCCCACACATCTACAGTCTGGCGATAATCCTAGTGTGTTGAGCTCTCCAGATCATGCCGAGAATTCCGAGAGACGGCCCGACGATGAGCCCGCGGAGGGTGCTGTTGAGGTAGCACCCGAGGGAGGTTACGGGTGGGCCGTGGTCGCTGCCTGTAGTGTTGCCATGTGGGTCATTCCGTTTCATGGCGTGATTCGAAAGTGATATAAGACCAAGCTAAAGTCTAGGTTCTTCTTTGTCGGCCAATCGTATTCGTTTGGAGTCATTCAGGCGGCTCTAGTCCGGGAAGGCCTCGCCCCACCATCTACTCTAGCTTTCGTCGGATCGCTAGGGACTGCATGTGTGTCGATATTTGCGATACCCAACTCGAAACTGATCCAACACTATGGTGCCAAGAAGGTGTTGGTTGGAGGTGCTACTTTGATGGGACTAGGCATGATTTCGGCGTCGTTTGCCGTCAAGAATGTTCCTGCTTTATTCGTGACAACTGGAGTGATAACTGGGATTGGAGGCAGTATGATTTATCTTGTAAAGTCACCCACCGCCTGGAAAGTCCTGAACTGATCATCTTCTCAGCCGGCTGCCACTCTTCCAAATCAGTACTTTGTCAGAAAAAGAGGTCTGGCTATTGGAATCGTTACTGCTTCTGGTGGTTTAGGTGGCGGAGTGATCGCTTTGCTACTTGGCTATTTAATCGAGAAAGTTGGGGTGGCGTGGTGCCTTCGAATTCTGGGCTTAGCGACACTGGCATGTGTGATCCCTGCCACTATCTTTGTCAAAGAAAGGTCAGGAAGAACAAGCCGATCCAACATCGATTGGTAAGTACGCATACTTCGCCCCGTGAGATCAGTGGCTGAAAGTCTAGGCGTCTCTTCAAGGATTTACGGTTTGCGACAATCTTTGTCGCCTCGGCTATCGCAACGTTCCCACTCATGGTGCCGCCATTCTTCCTTCCTCTATACGGCGCCGAATTCGGCTTGTCCACCTTGTCATCTGCTGCGCTGGTATCTGGTTTTAATCTGGCCTCGGCGCTGGGTCGAGTTCTGTTTGGTCAGCTTGCAGATTACCTCGGTCCGGTAAACGCCCTGATCATGGCAATGAGTAGTAATGGTATTGCCTTGTTAGTTTTATGGCCAGTCAGTATGTCGTTGGCACCTCTGATTGTCTTCGTAATTGTTTCCGGAATCTCAGCAGGTGAGCCACTACAACAACGGACGTTGTTGACGAACAGGCGCATTCTTCTCCCTTATGCCCACCGTCGTCGCTTCGCTCACAGATCCCGCAATCATGGCCTCAGGGTATGGTCTGCTCGTGACGGGTTGGGGAGCTGGTTATCTGCTCGGCCCACCTATCGCCTGATATCTACTGCAGGCTGCAGGAGGGGAGTCAGCTGGAATCTCATCTTATCGCCCCGCCATGTTCTACGCGGGCAGTCTCACTGTTGCGAGCTGCCTCATGATAATCGGAATGAGAATCAAGACCGTCAAGAGTCTGCGGAAAAAGATGTAGACGATGAGATACCGGGCGTTGTGTCGGGTATATGCATGTCTCAGTAGATCAAGTACAAGCCTACGCCGAGGGCGTAAAGACGTTCTGATCCGTCCGAATCAACGTTGGGTACCCGACTTTCAAGTCGGTCGAAATCATTCTCTCTACAGTGAGAAACCGAGACTGATATGGTGTTTTTCCACACATTGCCCACCTAGCAAGATGAATGAGTCCTTTGTGGACTGCAGAACGAGGACGTCGATGCTGTTCGGCTGGCACGGCACTAGAAGCCGGATATCACTTGTCTAGTTGGCACAGAAAATGCCCTGCAGATGCAAAATGGATGACCTGATATCCCGTTGTCAATGAGATCGAGTCAATGTTCCTGCAGAGCTGTCAGCCTGCAATGTGGATGCCGAGCTCTGGGCTGTGGTGACGCATCGAGCACCATGATCCGCAAGCAATCTTTCTAAATCTATGTTTTGCTATGCATGTCCGCACCCCATCTGTTCCTCAAGCTCAGACCTTGAGATATCCCATCAAAGCTTTGGTGGGGTAGACATCCGGGTGGGTGGTTGAGATGCCGAAGCGTACGTGGTGTACCCTTCTGGCCCACGCGTGTAGAAGGTAGGTCTATCAATCAGCGGAGAATGAGAAGAAGCTACTCACCTATCGTAGGGATCCAGTGGGCGCCCTTGACGGATTCGCTCGGGCAAGTCGGGATCTAGCGTAAGCTCGACAAGGAAGCCATTGTACCATGCTTACTGGAGATGAACCAACGGCCAAAGACCGTTCCGCCGCCAAACTGCTCGACATACTCCCTGGCTAGCTCCGGAGTGTATCCGCCTGCGCTGAGAAATTGTGTTTTAGATCCCGCAAATACGTCTCGGAACGGCTTCAACGTCTCACTCTCGTCATACTCGGCCGAATATGTGTTCCAGTTGGCCAATTTCGCTGGATCCGCTCGAGGTTCAACGAAATGGACGTACCCGAGGTCGGGGATACGTTGATGAATCATCTCGGACAGAGCTACGTATTCCAAGTGTTCTTCTGAGGACACACCTTGAGCGTTGGCGAAAGGCGACAGACGGATTCCGACCCTACCTGGGCCAATGGCGGTAGCGCAAGCTTTGAGAATCTCCAAGGCGAATCGGGCTCTGTTCTCGACACTTCCTCCATACGTATCCGTTCGCTTATTGCTTCGCGGCGAGAAGAACTGGTTCACTAGGTAGCCGTCTGCGGTCAGCTCGAATCACAAGCTACACGTACGAGCGCCATGAACCTCGATACCATCGAATCCAGCCTCCATGGCAAGTTTGGCTGAATTGGCGTAATCGGTGATATAGCTTTGGATCTCGTCATGATTCAAGGCTACTGGTTGAGGCTTGTCAGGAATCCCGATATCGCTGGCTGAGACCACTCGAATGCCTGATTTACCGTCCTGAGTGCGACCTAAAGCCCATAGCTGGACAACAACCTTGCCGCCTTTGGCATGTATCTTGTCGTTGATAGCTTTCCATCTTTTGACGTGATCTGCGGTGTACAGCCCCGGTGTTCCGACCATACCCCCGGACTGAGCGGATGGATAAGTGGCCTCGGTAATAATCAAACCGCCGTCTGACGCCCGCTGTTCATAGTACTCGCCCATCATAGCGTTAGGGTCCAGGGTATCGATGTCGGCTCTTACGCGAGTAAGCGGGGCGAGGACAATCCGATGTTTGAGTTCTATAGGTCCGATCGACCATGGTGTGAAGAGGGGGTTACTGGTGGTATCTGCCATTTCGAAAGATGATTGTCAAGATAGAAATGTCTAATAAGTTAAATAAACAACTTCGCGGGCTGATGAGCTTCGTATGACGTGGTCGAGATTATAAAGCCAAAAGCCGTGTTTTCCGGAGGAATGATGACTCAGCGATGTCGGCGGAGAGTGGGCCGAACTCCGGCATTGTTTGACAAGATGGCGTGCTGACGAGCTGGTGTAAGTGTACGATCAGTGGCCGTAGCACGCGGGCTTCAGATGCATTCTTGGTACTCATGACCCCCTCCGATTGTCGGGTCAAGCGACAATATGTTTGCAGTCTGCTTGACAGCAGAGTCGTGTCTTGGGTTCATTGGTTCAAATCGGATACTTGCTGGGGCGCATGTTTGAGAGAGTGCAATTTGGGCCGATGCCACTGCCAGTGTCGGTCGAACTGCTGAACGCCAACCCAGTCAGTGTTCAAATGTCTGCCGATCATCACTATCAAATGCATGTATGCAACGCATATTAGACACACGTTGAACCCTGCGATATCCTTAGTTCTACAAAAGCATATCTGATTACCCCGTGAAAGGATGAACAGATCAAGCCTTCGTGGCTTGCTTGCTCAGTTGCCTATATGCGTGTTCTGGGTTCCGGCGCCGAGTACAGCTGGCGTGCACTCTATGTCGGATTCACTGCGGTCTCTGACCGTTCCAGTGATCTACAGAAAGGATATAGCCGGAGTTGTCTGCAATGGCGAGTGACTGGCAGAACATACAGATCAACGAGCAAACAGGAATAGGTCCTTCATGCGTGATATTCAATTGCGCGTCTATCGCGGGAGGATGTGATGTCATATTGAACAAATGCTTAAATACGCCTCAAAACACCGGCGTAACACGATGCGGTTCTTTGCCCACGCTTCTTATACTGGCACCTCTGATCCATGTCTTTGCCCCAGTCATGTGTAATACATTTACCGGAAGATCACGAGGTTATCGAGGATGCGGATGAAGAGGTGGGTCACGTTCGTGCTTTCGAGGTATAGGCTCACCAGCAGATCATGATGCTATACATGGCGCAATGTTCTGATGCCGAATCTGTTGGTGCTGCCGCTTTAGGCTACCTGAAATCGCAGGACTCACTGCTTCATGTCGACTTTTGCCTCGCTCCCAGTGAAAATGCATGCGCGGACAATAGCGTTGCCTGGAACGACGGACGAAGGCAGCGAAAAGCTGGTCAACGGGCCAGTAAGGCACTAAGAGAAGAACTCGTGAAGGAGGTTTCATTGAGACTACATCAGGATCTGGGTACACTTAGCCGTGAACAAGGCGATACAGGTATGTCTCGGGTCTTAGATCTACGACGTTCTACGACGCTGACATTCAGGTAGCGTTGTCTGGAGGAGCAGGTGAGAAATTCGCCATCGACTGTGCCAAACTCACGGTTAGCATGTACTTTGGGCGACACGTACTGCAACAGCACCACTTCCCGCCGTCACTCTGCCCTCCTCTCTTCGACGCATCTCTACTCGCTCGGGCATCAAT
>Ga0265798_10011703_pt1 | contig 10663 bp, 9 predicted proteins | sample P3T30metagenome_FD_192430 | JGI IMG/M metagenome (GOLD analysis project Ga0265798, IMG submission 192430) | Plant litter microbial communities from East Loma Ridge, Irvine, California - P3 T30 | ecosystem: Environmental > Terrestrial > Plant litter > Unclassified | place: USA: California... | reverse complement strand
TGAGGGGACTCAGGCCAAAGACCGCGTCGACGGCAGCGACTAAGTCCGTCCCTATTCTACGTCCATCCTGCATCAACCCCGTGACACCCTCAAGTGCCTCGGCCCTCTTCTATCAACAACCCGAAACATGACCTCCCAACTCACCTTTACCTACGGCAGCAAGCCCGTCCGGGCCCTCGTGTCCCGCGAGAGCCTCTGGTTTGCCGCCTGTGACGTGTTCCACTCGAACCGCCTCAGCACGAACCGCAATCTCTTGGCTCGCTTCAATCCGACTCACCTGAGCCTCCAGACCTTCGGGTCCGATGCCGGCCCGGTGCGCCTCACCGCCGTCACGCCCCTCGGCGTCGCGACGATCGCAGGCAGCTTGGGGCACCTCCCCGCACGCTTGCTCGACGGCTGGGTCCGTCGCGTCACTCGCGAGCTTGCAGCGGAACACGGCTTCGAGCCGCTCGGCTGGACCTTGCTGGCTGACGGCACGCTGCCCGCGCGACCCAAAGCGAACACAGACGCCGCGGAGGCTTGGAAGGCCCTAAAGGCCCTCCACCCCCACCCCAGTCAGCGAAAGCCGAACAGGGATGAGCTGGCGTTGTTCGATGAGGACCCTAGCCTGCCGCCGCATGATCCCGAGGGGGACCGCCGCCGCTTTCAAGCGTCGCTGGCTGAAGGCGCAGCCGCAGCCGCCCGCATGGAAGCCGAGGACCCCGGTTATTTCGACCGCCTCTATGCCTCCGCGAAGTGGATGTAACGATGATCGGCCTCAACACTGATCCCGCCGCCCAGCCGTTCGGAACCGTCCCTCAACTGCCGCCATCGCCCTTCAGCGCTCGCGCCGGCCAAGCCGCCCCAGCGCCCTCGCTGCCGGCCCCACCCCCTCGCCGCCGCTCCGCCAGCCTCTGGGACGAGGGCAACCGCAGCCAGACTCTCCTCGCGATCGGCGCCGGCCTCCTGTCGGGTCACAGCTTCGGTGAAGGTCTGGCGAACGCCTCTAGGAACCTCATGGACCGGCGAGATCGCCTGGAAGTTGAGAACCGCCAGCTCCACAAGTACGGCGGGCCAGACGGAGCCTTCGACATCACCACGGACCCGAGGACCGGCGAGCGGTCGGTGCGGGAGGTGCCACAGTTCCGTGACTACCTCGACCACAAGCGGGTGAAGCCCCGAGACACCGCCGACCTTAACGGCCGAGCGATGTACGCGCTCAGCCAGCTTCCCGAAGCGAACCGACCGGCGGCCTACTCGGCCATGCGGGCCAACCCCGAGCAGTTCGGGATCGATCCCTCCACCATGCCCGAGGCGTACGATCCGTCCTACGTAGGCCTCGCGGCCAACATGGGTATGACCGTCGCTCAGGCGACCGGCCGAGACTTGCGGGCCTCAGACGCTGCGAGCCGCGACAAGGCTCGCGGAGCAGCTCAAAGCGACCGCCAGCAGCGGACCGACATCTATCGGGCCCGATCGGCAGCGGCGACCAACCAGGGACAGCAGCGTGTCGACATCGCTCGGTCCAACGCTGCCCGTGCGGGCGCAAAGGGACCGGGCAAGGCGAAGGCCGGAACCGACCCACGATATGAGTACCGCGTGCTGCCTGACGGCCGCGTGCAGCAGAGATTGAAGCGATGAACACACCCGACAATGACGGCTGGGAAGACGTCAACGACCCCCAGACGCTCAAGGCCCTCGTAGGTGCCAAGGGCGTTCAGCAGGCCGCCAGGGCCCAGGCGGGTGCCTCAGCCACCCCGTTCGCGCTGGAGACCGCCTCCGCCCGCGACAAGGCCCGCGCTGGCATGACGTCGATGGATCGGCTCCAGCCGGTTCTCAGTCGCGTGCGGCAGCTCTTCGATGAAACGCAGAGCCGCGGCGGCGTTGCAGGGCTTCGGGAGTACATCCCGCTCCTCCCGGACAACCAGCGCTTCGACAATGCCGTCTCGCAGCTCTCAGCACTTGCCCGCACCGCCACGCGACAGCCCGGCGAGGGCCCGACCTCGGACTTCGATGCGAAGGTAGCGCTGGCACCACTGCCGAACCGCTGGCGGACGGACGCCTACAACCGAGAGGCCCTCGACGGTCTGCAACGCCTCATCGACACGAGCCGCGCGAGCACCTCGGCCCAGCTCGGCCTCCCCAAGGCGCCCCCGAGGAAGCCCGCAGCACATGCCGCCTCCGGCTGGACCATCAAGAGGAGATAGGCATGGCCCAACGCTACGAAGTGAGGGGCCCAGACGGGGCCATCTACGACATCGACGCGCCCGACGACGCCACGGAGGACGAGGTACTCGCCCGCGTCCAGCAGCAGGCCGCCCCTAAGCGTCTCTCCGCCGTTGACGAGGCCGCCTATGCGGCTCTCGCCGCGGACCCACGGACAACCGCCGCGGACCTGAAGGGCTTCGCAGGCTCGCACGGCATCACCATCCGAGACAGCGATGTCGCGGCGTTCCTGGCAGCTCGCGACAAGGGCTCCAGGGTCTCGAAGCGAGTTGTGTACGAGAACCTCCCCAAGGCTCCTCGGGCAGGCCTGGCCCAGAACGCGGGTGCCTTCCTCGGCCGCATGGTCGACGGTGCGCTGCCCGGCGCCGCTCGGACCGACCGCGGGTTCGCTCGGGTGTTCGATAACGCCACGGCATCCCTGACCGGCCGCGAGGCCTTCGAGCCCGGCAAGGCGTTCCAGCAGGGCCGGGACGAGATGGACTACGCCCAGGCACGCCTAGACGCCGAGCATCCCAACCTTGCGGTGGCGGCGGATGTAGCGGGCCTCGCGGGCTCCTTCGCGCTCCCTGAGGCTCGCATCCTTCGAGGAGCCGGCCTGGGAGCCGCGACGGGTAACGCAGCCCTGACGGGGGCCATGTACGGTGCCCTCTCCGGCGCCATGAACGAGACCGGAGACGGCGAGCTGACCAACGCGGGTCTCGGCGCCGCAGCGGGTGGTTTGTTCGGCAGCTTCGCCCCCGCGGCTCTCCGGGCCGGATCGGGCGTTGCCCAGTCTGTCCGCCGGAACGTGCCCGGCGTGGACCCGACCGCCCGGTTCCTCGCCAACGTGCCTCGCAGGGCCATGGGGCTTCCTCAGGCTCCTCCGGGGCTTGCCGCCGCGGCTCAGGCCGAACGGAACGTCAATCGCCAGCTTCGAGACGCCACGATCCGCTCCGGCATGGGGACCGGCAACGTGCCCGCCACGCCTGCCAGCATCGAGGCCGAGGTGCTCCGCCGCCAAAGCCTCGGCGTGCCTGCGGTCCCAGCCGACGTCTCGGAGGGAACCCAGCGGGTCACCTCTCGCGCTCTCTCCGGCGGCGGCCCGGCGACGACCAGGGCTCGGTCGATGCTCTCGGCGCGACAGGCCGAACAGGCATCTCGTGTCCGGTCTCACATCACCGCCGAGCTGGGTCCCGCAGTCGACCCGATCAGCGCTATCGACGACATCAACCGTCGCGCCTCAGAGGAGGCCGCCCCGCTCTATGAGCAGGCGTACGCTCAGCCGATGCTGGTGACGCCAGAGGTCGAGAGGATCATGCGGACCCCGGCGTTCCGCGCTGCGGTGCCTCAGGCCTTCGAGAACATCGAGAACGCGATGGGTGACCCGAGAGGGATGGGCTTCCGCATCCTCCCCGAGACGCCTGGAGCGCTGCCGCCGGAGCTTCAGCACTTCCGGGCCGCTGACGGGCGCCTTGTCGCGGTGGACCCTGACAGCCTCACCTTCGAGGCCTTCGACCAGGTCTCCAGGGCCATGAGGGACAGCGGCGAGGCCGCCATGAACACCAACGGCTTTCGTCCGCGGAACACCACCAACTCGGTCCACATTAACGCCCGAGCTGGCGATCTGCGAGCAGCCCTACGTGAGCAGAATGGTCCCTACCGCGAGGTGACGGACCTGTATGCCGATGAGATGGCGCTGCGTGAGGCGCTGGAGGCAGGCCAGAACGCCGGCAAGCTGTCCGGGCACGAGATCAGTGCTCAGCGCGGCGCCATGCGGCCCCCGAGGCGCCAACCGTCCCCGGAGCCTTCCGACTCGACGGACCTGGTGCCGTACGAAGGTGCTAAGGGCGCCCCGCCACCCGAACCTCGGCCCCACAGCCGCGAAGCGTGGATGGCAGGAGCCCGCACGGCCCTAGCAGATGATGCGGTAGCCTACGGGCTCCAGCCGGGCGCCAACGTGGCCCAGCGGACTCGCCAGCAGCTCGGGCTCTCCGGCGCGGGCCTGGAAGCCGCCACTGGGGACCGTGTGAAGCAGGAGGCCATTGAGGCCATGGCCGGCCGCCCTGGCGTCATGCGGCGCCTGGACGATCGCCTGGAGGCTGAGGACCAAGCGTACGCGACCTTCTCGCAGCTCGCCCCGACGATCCCCAGGGACGAGCAGGCCATGCGGGACACCCTCAAGACCCTCGGGACGGTCAGCAGGGCCGCGACCGGCGGATGGAAGGGGACCATGCTCGACATGCTGTCCGGCGCTCAAAACGGCACCTTCGGCTTCCGGCGTGGCGTGGACGAGCGTACCGCGGCACTGATGACCGAGGGGGCGCCTGAGGCTCTCCGGGCCAACATGGCGGCCCTCCAGCGCCGAGGAGCCCTCGACGATCGGCATCGGCGCCGGCTCGACAGCCTGGGAGCCCGTACGGCCCGTCTGGGCACCTCCCAACTCGCGTCGCTCTCGACGGACCCCGAGACACTCGACGAGCCTCTAGCGGTCGACCCGTTCGGAGTGCGCTTCCCGCAGTATCAGTTCACGAGATAGGCGGACCGCACCTTTCGGGTTTGGTGCGGCCCCTAAGACCCCTTCAGTCGACCTTCGGGCCGGCTGGAGGGGTTCTTTTTCGAGTGGGTCCCCGCTGAGGCCCCAAGTCAGTAACGCGAGCGGTACGGACGCGACGAACGGTACGGGTTGCTGTAGGGGCTACTGTACGTCGAGGTGCTCGGCGCAGTCGACGAGGCGTAGGGGTCGCGCGTCCCGATCTTGCCCGTGTACGGGTTGTAGTTCCCGCGGGTCGAGTAGTTGTCCAGCGTCGTCGAGTTCGGCGCGGTTCGCATGTGGCCTTGCGTGAAGGTCCCGTTGCTGTTCACCCGTGGTGCCACGTAGACCTGGGCCGCCACCGGCGCTGCCAAGACGGTCAGCACGGCCGCCGCGATAAGAACTTTTATGTGTTTTCCTCCTGTTGCTCGCTTGGAGGTCTGGGCACCGCCGGAGCCTTCGTCAATCGGGTGGAGTGTCCCACTTTCGAGAGAATGGACCGCTTCGACCAGGAAGGCCTCAGGAGCCCCGCAGAGACTCGCTGGAGCGTTCCGGGACCGCAGGACTACCCACGTAGCCTTAAGACCCGCTTGCCCCTCAGCGACTCTCCTAGCCGCTCCTGACGAACCAAGAGATGCTCGCTCCCCCGCCCGAGTACGGCGAGGCCACCTGGCGCGAACTGGAGGCTCTACAGCGCCGGAACCGCCTGGAGGATCGGGAGCGCTGGGCTACAAGCTTCACGGCTCCCGAGGCCGGCTGACGGGCGACGCCCTGAAGAGCCCTCAGGAGTCGCCCAGGACCTCACTGGCGCGCTCCGCCTCCGAGAAGGTAGGCGAGAAGCCTTAACGTCGCCGAAGCGCTCCAGCGGGCTTCCACGAGTCTCCTGACGCACGAAGCCCCCAGCTCCTAAGGAACCGGGGGCCACGAGCGCCTGAGCTGGTCCGTGCGATTAGGCCGCGGCCAGCATCGCCTCCAGGTCCTGCCGGCTCAGCGTGACCCGCTGGAACCGCGAGGCGCCCCGGCCACCCTCGTCCGTCTGGTCGACTACAAACATCCCGTCGCCCATGTACTCTGCGGTCCCCTCGTCCAGCTTCACCTTGACCGGAGCCGTCGACACTTCCTTCGTCATCACTCAGCCTTTGCGCTCACATGCCCCCCGCGGGCCTGCCTGGTATCGAAGAGGGCCCTCAGGCCGTCGCTTCGGTCTCGGGTATTGGCCCGGTGTAAGGACCCGCCGTCCACCCGTAGTGGACCTTGCAGACACCCCCGGCGGACCATTCGAAGTCGATCGTCCCTGCCGGATAATTGATTACCGCTTTTTTAAAGAGGCCCCGGAGCGCCAAATTGACGCCCTGCCTGTCGAGGTCGCCGTCGCGTCCCTGCTCAAGAGCCGCCGCCGCTTTCTCAATCCGTGAGCCGAGGACGGGGCCAGCGTGGAGGTCCCTGCGCTCACGAAGCGTCTCCAGCTCTGCCTGGGCTCGAACTAGCTCTGCCTCCAGTCCCGTCAGCCGCTGGAGAAGCGAGGGCGATCGGCGCTCCGCAACGGCCTCGACGAGGTTCTCGATTTTCCCGCGGATGGCGTGCACTGTCTCCTCCGCATGGAAGACCTCGGTCTCGTGCCACCTTACCGCATCAAGGCCCTCGCGGTCCCTCAGGAGCCCCGGCAGGACGCGGATGAGCCGCTTCTCAATCCCGTCATACCTCACCGACTTGTACTCGCAGCCAGCCCCCTGCTTGGCGTGAGTGCAGACGAAGGCAGGGTGTGACTTGGAGCCCTTCTGCACACGGGTCATCGTTGCGTCACACCTCGGGCACTTCGCGAGGCCGGCAAGGACGTTCACGAGCCCGGCGGCGGCCGGGGCAGGGGACGCGTGGCCCTGGCCCAGGGCTTGCACCTCTTGGAAGAGGCTCTCGGGGATGACGGCCGGGTAGTACCCCGCGACGGCCTCCAGGGCCTTCCGGGCCCGCTTGCCGGACGAATGGTCCATGACGTGCGGAACCGCGGTGCCAACGACGGCCGTGTTCCCGAGTATCTTCGCGATGTAGCTCCGATACCAAATGCGCCCGCGGCCCCAAGGAGCGATGCCTTCCTCGTTGAAGCGCTTGGCAATCTCGTGTTTGCCGACGCCCGCGACGGTCAGATCGAAGATGCGGCGCACCAGCTCCGCACGATCGGGTATAAGCTCGATCCTCGACAGCTCTCGGTTGAGCCGCAGCCAGGCCGGAACGACACTGGTGAGAGGGCGTGTCGCCATCGCCTCCCGCTTTCCTACCCAGGCCTGAGCAAGCCGGCGAGCTTTCGTTGCGCTCTCCTCGTGAGCCCGCTGGGCCGTGAGGACGACCATAATGAGCGCCATCGGGTCAGTATCGAGCCGGGCTTCCGTGTACTCCTGGCCGTCCGCGAGGGTCACGACTGCCACGCCGGAGTCCACGATCGACTCCAGGACCTTGATGGCCTTGCGCGGCACTTCACGGCTGAGACGGTCGAGTTGCTCCACGAGCAGCACGGAGCCGGGCGCCACCTGTCCAACACGAACCGCTTCGAGGAAGTCGGCGAGGCGCCCCTCGTCCTTGTTCTTGCCGCGGTAGCCCGACACACCCACGTCGTGGAAGGTCAGGGTCTCATCGAGATCGAGGCCGTGCTTGGCGGCATACGCCACGGCCATCGTCGTCTGCCGCCTGAAGCTGTCCCCCTTGCTTTGCTCGGGGGTGCTGAAGCGGAGGTATGAGTAGGCCTTGCGGCGTTCGCCACCGGCGGAAGCTGGACAAGTCGTCATCAATCAGGATTACCTCAGAAGGGGTCCACGGTCCATAACTTGCTGTTCGTCGGCCCGCCTGGCGCGGGCAAGTCGCTGATGGTGGCGTGCCTTCCCGGCATTCTGCCGCCGCTCGACTCGGCCGAGGCGCTGGAGGTGTCGATGGTCCAGTCGGTCGCGGGCACGCTCGCGGGCGGCGCGCTGACGCGCGTGCGCCCGTACCGTGCTCCGCATCATTCGGCGAGCATCGCGGCGCTGACCGGCGGCGGGCTGCGCGTGCGACCGGGCGAGGTGAGCCTGGCGCACAATGGCGTGCTGTTCCTCGACGAACTGCCCGAGTTCCAGCGCGCGGTGCTCGACTCGCTGCGCCAGCCGCTCGAGAGCGGCACCGTCAGCATCGCGCGCGCCAATGCGCACGTGACCTATCCCGCGCGGGTGCAGCTGGTGGCGGCGATGAACCCGTGTCGCTGCGGACACCTCGGCGATCCCGCGCTGTCGTGCGGGCGCGCCCCGCGCTGCGCCGTCGACTATCAGGCGCGGGTCTCGGGCCCGCTGCTCGATCGCATTGACCTCCATGTCGAGGTTGCGGCGTTGACCGCGCTCGAGCTGGCGCTGCCGCCCGCGGCGGAGGGCTCGGCCGAGGTCGGCGCGCGGGTCGCCATCGCGCGCGAGGTGCAGCGCGCGCGGCTCGCCGGCACCGGGCTGCGCACCAACGCCGAGCTGGACGGCGACCTGCTCGATCGCTTCGCCACGCCCGACGACGCCGGACGGGCGCTGCTGGTCGAGGCCGCGACAACGCTGCGGCTGTCGGCGCGTGGCTATACCCGCGTGCTGCGGACGAGCCGCACGATCGCCGATCTGGCCGGCTCCGAGCCGGTCCGCCGGGCGCATGTCGCCGAGGCGCTGAGCTATCGGCGGCGGGCTGCAGTGGGATAACCGCATCGGGCCAAGATCACCTTGTCCGCCTGCGGGTGACGTACGAGAAATAGGCGTCCCAACGCTGGAAGCTGATTCCGTCATGATCGCCGCTTCGCTGCTCGCTGCCTTCCTGCATATTCCGCCGCCGCCTCCGCCGCCCGGCCGCTCCGCGGACCGCCCGCTGCTGAGTTGGAGCGCGGGTCCGATTAGCTGCGACGATGGCGCCGTGACGGCACTGGCGCTGGAGCAGCCGACAGGCGCATTGCTGTGGAGCGACGGGGAGACGCGCGCGCCGGTCACGCTGCGCTTCACGATCGATCCGTCGGGCCGGCCGGTGTCGATCCACCACGCCAAGCCGGAGTCGGGGCCGCCCAGCACAGATTTCGCGCCCGCGCTCGCCGCCTCGCGCTTCCCTGCGGGCGCTCCGCAGAGAGGCTGTGCGGTGACCTACACGCCGACGATCCTGCCGGTGACGGAGGCGCCGGTCGCGGATCTGATCGCCTACACGCTTGCGCCTGACAATGGTCCGATGCCGCAAGCTGGGTGGGATAGGATCCGGCTGCCGGGCACATGCCTCGACTCGCCACGGCCGGCGCCACTGCTGCGTGCGTTGCCGGACTTCAGCCGGATCCCAGCGACTCCCGGCGCGCGCGATTGGGCCATGGTTCGCTACGATACGGGCGCTGGCGGTCGCCCGCGTCGGGCGCGCGTATCTTTCGGTACGGGGAACGTCACGCTCGGAGCTGCTGCTGTGAAAGCGATCGTTGACAGCCGTTTCACCGGCGGCGCTCGAACCGGCTGCCAATATCCTTTTCGGCTTCGCGCCGGGCTTCTCGTCGCGCCCGAGATGCCTGCCGCGATGCGGGCGGCGAACGACGGACCGAACTGCCCCCACCGCCCGGGCTTCACCACGCCACCCCGCCTCATCTTTCCTGAGGCCTATCGTCGGCGCATGATCGAAGGTTGGGCGGTCGTGCGCTATGATGTCGCTTCGTGGGGTGAGATCGGCAATCTCTCCGTCGTTGCAGCCGAGCCGAGCGACGACTTCGGCGCTCAGGCAATGACGGTGATGCGCTCGGCAGCCCTACCGGTGTCTGAACGCGGCCTCATCGGCTGTGTCGACCGCGTCCGCTTCGTCATGGGGCCTGACGACATGCCCAGCCAGGATGGCGCACCCAAGCCAATCTATTGACCGCCCTCACACGTCGCCGAACCGCTCCACCGGGCGCGCCGGGCCATCGCCAGCGGGCGCGCGCGCCGGCTCGACCGCGACCGGCTCGGGTGGGTCGAAGCCGCCCTCCCACTTGGCGATCACGGCGCTCGCCACCGCATTGCCGATCACGTTGGTGGCGGTGCGACCCATGTCGAGGAAGTGATCGATCGCGAGGATCAGCAGCAGCCCCGCCTCGGGCAGGTGGAACATCGGCAGCGTCGCCGCGATCACCACGAGGCTCGCACGCGGCACTCCCGCGATGCCCTTGCTGGTCACCATCAGCACCAGCAGCATCGTCACCATCTGCCCCAGCGACATGTCGATGCCATAGGCCTGGGCGATGAACAGCGACGCAAAGGTCATGTAGATCATCGAGCCGTCGAGGTTGAACGAATAGCCGAGCGGCAGCACGAAGCTGGCGATCCGCGGCGGCACACCGAAGCGGTCGAGCGCCTCGAGCATGCGCGGATAGGCCGCCTCCGACGAGGCGGTGGAGAAGGCCACCAGCAGCGGCTCGCGCACGTGGCGGATCAGCGCGCCGATGCGCGGCCCAAGGAATAAGAAGCCGATCCCCAGCAGCGCCGCCCACAGCACCAGGAGGGTGAGATAGAAGCTGCCCATGAAATAGGCGAGCTGCCCGATCACGTCGGGCCCGCGCTCGGTCAGCGTGCCGGCGACGGCGGCGAACACGGCCAACGGCGCGACGCGCATGACATAGTCAGTCACCTGCAGCATGACATGGACCAGAGCGTCGATCGCGCGCACCAAGGGCGCCGCCTTATCGCCCACCGCGGTGATCGCGACGCCGACGAAGACCGACATCACGACGATCTGGAGGATCTCGTTCTTGGCCATCGCCTCGACCATCGAGGACGGCACGATATGGGTGAAGAAGTCCTTGAGGTTGAACGCCGCGGTCTCCAGCCCGCTGGTCCCGCCCGCGGCCGGCAGCGCGAGCCCGACGCCAACGCCGGGCTGGAGCAGGTTGACCATGATCAACCCGAGCGTGAGCGACAGCAGGCTGGCCGAGAGGAACCAGGCGAGGCTGCGCGCGCCGATGCG
>Ga0265798_10011702_pt1 | contig 10663 bp, 5 predicted proteins | sample P3T30metagenome_FD_192430 | JGI IMG/M metagenome (GOLD analysis project Ga0265798, IMG submission 192430) | Plant litter microbial communities from East Loma Ridge, Irvine, California - P3 T30 | ecosystem: Environmental > Terrestrial > Plant litter > Unclassified | place: USA: California... | reverse complement strand
CGACTCGATCCTACTTCGGCTCTACTCGTCTCAGGTCATGTACACCTCCGTAGCACCCTCACGTAGCAATCAAGAACAAGTCAACCAACATCGTACAGATTGCGTTCATAGCTATCGTTATTTCCTTTCACTAGTGAGCCTTCCAACACTTGCAATGTTTCTTTGTGGTCGTGAATCAAGGTCACTAGGTTGTTCGTCGTAGCCTGCGCGTACTCCAACGACAATGTCTTCAGATTCGGCCACGTCTTACCCCTCGGGAACAAATCGTAAAGCAGACCATGTGGTCCATCAGAGTCGTACCGCGGACTCAGAAAGCCTCCACCGTTGACGTGCAACCGTTGATTCTGTGGCCCAAAATGTAATTTCAGGTCTTGCAAGTTGATCAACGACGCCAGGAATCGACGCAGCAGATGCCAAGATAGATCTGAGTAAGCTGTGCGCACGCACTAGAGGGAAACGTCCCTGATTGTAATAGACTGAGTGGTACGTGATGCGCGCCCAGATTCTTGAGACGCACACTAGCATTTGAGCATGCTCCAAGAGCTGTGACGAGTACGCTAGCTCCAACGTAGTCCTCTACTTCCCAGTTGGTAATCGGCACGAGGTCTGACTTCGGGAGACAGTGGAAGTCTATGGTGGTGATGAGTCGCTTGTGGTCTCATTGGGTATACAGAAGCATGTCGTTTATGCGACCGAGGCTTGCGGGGTATGCACTCAGCCATACGACAGAGAAGATTAAGTCGGTTCCGATGTTGGCGAAGCGTTTTGAGACAAGTCGGTAATATGGTATATCGTTTTAGGGCAGATATGGTGCGATGCTTATGTGGAGTTCGTCTGGTAGGCGTTCCATTATTGCGAGGTCGAATGAATCAGAGAGCTGCAAGTGCGAACATGCATTATATATTGGACTGAGTTAGGCAGATGCGGCACGGTTTCGAGCTTATGCAGCTTAGTAAGTGTGCATTTGCGTGCCTACAGCACAAGCTCTCGGTCGTGTTAACGGTACATAGATCTGATGTAGCCGCTAAGCATACTCAACCGTATTCCTCAACGTGCCCACACTCGGACTAATATTCACCTCCACTACATCGCCCGGCTTCAAAAACTGCGGCGTCTTCATCGCATACCCCACACCCGCACACGTCCCCGTCATAACCACCGTGCCCTTCTTCAGCGTCGTGCCCTGGCTACAATAACTCACCAAGTACGGGATCTTGAAGCACAAATCATCGATGCCTGAGCTCTGCCTCTTCTCGCCATTAACAATCGTCTTCAGGTGCAACTTGCTCGGGTCCGGGATGATCTTCGTGCTGACGATTTGGGGTCCAAGAGGCGCGTAGGTATCAAAGCCTTTGCTAAAGTTCCATTGTGGGACTGTGCCCGCGAGGTCGGGGTCGCGCTGGAGCTTACGGGATGAGACGTCGTTGCCGGACATGTAGCCGCCGATAAAGTCGTAAGCGTCTTTTTCGTCCACGTCTTTGGCATCTTTGGAGATGATGAAGCATAGCTCGCCCTCGTAGTCGGCTTGGTTGTCTTGCGCGATTTTGGGAACGACGATGGGTGAGCCGTAGTCGTTGAGGCAGGTGTTGGCTTTGATGAAGGTTGTAGGATATGGTGGGAGGGTGCGGCCGCCTTCTTGTATGTGCTTGATGAAGTTCAATCTAAGAGATGAATGCATGAAGTCAGTGTATGTTTCACACGCAGTTTATAAATTCAACTACTGACCCGATGCAGCGAATGATGGGCACTTCTTCGACGGTCACGGGACCCAAAAGTTGCTTTACGGTAACTTCTTCATCAGTCACCTCTGTAGAGGCATCAAAGACATCGTCGTGCGCGACTTTGATGACTTTGGCCTTCAGTCCCGTCTCTTCTGTCGTGCTGCCGACGTCGAAATCTGGGGACGGCAGGATTGGTTCACCCCGCAGTTCGCGGCCATCGGTCGCGATGAATCGAATAAGTCGGTCCCAGTTTGGTGCCATGATTTGCGAACGGAAGCCTATCGCGATTGGAAATGTAGGTAGTAGACTGCTATATGTTCCTTACTCTTGTTCCGTGGCGGATATGCTTTCTCCCGCAAGGCGAAGTCGGCAACAAAGTGGGGAAGGCAAATTCGTTGTGGGGCAACACTGTTCCGAAGTTTTCAACACCCTGTTTCCATCCCATTCTCTCCAAACTTCATCCTCATATTTGTCGGAGCTTGTTGTGCGACCGAATTGACTGGGCTGAGGACAAAAACACATAGCAATGGACATGGCGTGGCCTCGATTGGGAGGCGTTGGCTGCCGCGTCTCGCCTGGCAGTCTCGACCGCCCAGCCTCCTGGGACACGATGATCGACGCCATCAGCCTCGCCATCATCCTCACCGAGAGTGTTGGCGATGCCATTCTACCGTATCATAAGTCCACGCATACAAGTTGACGCTCGCACTTTACATACAAAGACATTTAGTCTGGCGGAGCTGCGAGCCAGGCAACTCTAGATTTGATTTTGGCTAACAGCAGACCGACTCATTTGCGCAAGAGTTGCTATGGGTGTCTCCCGTCGCATGTAAACACACCGTTGCTAGATGTCGACGCAAGAACGTTCCGTGGTTCGCAACAGAGCTCAAAGAGGGCGCATCAAGAGGCAAAGATGTCATTATTCTTTGAGCACGAACATGATGTGATCACGAAAAGTTGAATTGACAGCCCAAAACCTGAGAGTATCGAGCGAGGTATCTGCGCACTAAAACAATGAAAACTCCATGACGCTAATGAGGAAAAAAAAAAGTGTCGCAATACCATCAAGCATACAGTGCTAGTGGTTCTTTTTGCCATACTACAACGGCTTCCGTTCTCCTGCGCATCGATCCAAAAACTTCATGATCATGCGAGATGCAGCGATCACTCGCTCAGCTCCCAGACTTCCTCTTGGGGATTGATTCTAGGGATCATGGTAGCCGGTATGTCGATCGGCGCGGTCAACTGTGTGGTACTGTCCCTAGTGTCCATGCGAGGTTCTTTCCATACGCCACCTTCCGGTTGGATGTCGAAACGCATGACTAAGAGAGCCAGGAAACTGGCGATGTGATGCAACGCGAAGTTCTTTCCGCAGCACGCACTATGGCCATTGCCGAATGTTCTGTAGAAAGCGTGCGGTACCTTGCGAGTAAATCGATCGGCAACAAACTCGTCTGCGTCCTCGCCCCAGGCTTCTTTGTCTCGATGTAGCGATTTGTTTGAGATGATCATCCAGCTGTTCTTCTTGAGGGCGTAAGAGTCGTTGTCATCACCCACGATGGTATCCGCGGTGACGTATCGCACGCCAACACCAGTCACTCGGTACCGCGAGACTTCTTGAATGGTAGACAAAAGTACGGTAGCAGATTTGAGCTGTCGCGAGTCTATGCGATGTATGGTCCTTCCGTCGTCTGCCTTGACACTGGTTGTGATTGTCGAGAGTTCTGCACGAAGTCTTTGCAGCAAGCCTTCGTTTGAGAAGATGTGGAAAACTGACCAGATGGATGTCGGAGTGGTGTTTGCGAAAGTTCCTATGGCGGTTCCGCACTCAAAACGCGCAATGTCGACATTGTCCTCGATGTTCTCTTTGTATACTTCGTGGTGTGCGATCACGATCGGTGATCCTTGAGCTAGGCCATCGCCATGCAGATATGCGTCCATCGCCTTGACCATTTTTTCTCGGCTTTCTATGCCACCCACAAACCATGGGCGCATGAACTTCGGAAGGAAACTCGTGGTGCTGATTCCCAGTGTGTGTTCGCTAAAGTCCCTGTGCTCACGCGTCAGCCAGTGGAACTCAAGACCTCAAAGAGATACAGGAAAGTGACATACCATAGTGCAGCCTCGTTCTCCGGAATCCAGAAAGGATTATCGGGACCATAAGTACCCTCGCTTATGATGTGTAATACACCACTCTTCGTCCACTTCACTAGATCGACGTCTTTACGACCAATTGACATGTCCATGGCTTGGAAGTGCTTGTTCACGATCTTCGAAGCACCATAGTTCATGTCGGTGCCGGTCGCGGAACTGAGAATGCGTTTGGTAATCCTCGAGCCCTCGTGTAGCATGGAATCAACGTCGGACAAAGCACTGAGACCGTCATTGAATCTAGCCGTCGCACGCTTGCTGCAGCCGATGAGAGGGCAGATGAACTTTGCGAAGAATGACTTTGGAGAGATGGTGCGTGGTTGTCGCTGCATCGAAGGTATCATCTTGCTAGATCCAGTGATATATATGTTCGTGCCCATCACCGAGACTTTGGTCATCGGCTCGCGCTGTTTGTATCTACAAAAAATGTAAGCACAGCAACCTCACGCAGAATACAATTGTTGGACTTACCCAATTTCCGCCAAGTACCGAACTCTGCCACGGGCCAGGCCGATGAGATGTCCAAAAAATGGAGCATGAACACTGGTTTGTGCATTTGGTGGCTCCCGAGCGCGTGGCTGGCGTTTGTGACGGATGCGAGACAACAGTTCCGACTTGAATATGAGAGCAAGGAAGCTAAAGATAGCAAGTGTGATGCCGTTGGTTACAATCATTGTTAAGTTGAGAGTGAAGCAAAGAGCATCATGGAAACTGGAATCTCCACATTCTTTGTCTTTTATCACAACATCATCTCACTACAGTTACACGAATCAACCTCACGCCACTGACATGCATGTTGACTATCCAATTGCGGAGTGACATGTGAACACGCCCTACCCTACATCAGGCAGGTACAGCTCATTGCCGTGCCTGTACTCGCCGATAATAGAAGAACCTAATCACTAAACTCAGTCGCTTAACCGAACTTGACTGCATGTTGTTTCATTTACCGCCGCAGGCTATGTTGTAAGTCCCCGACAGTGAAGAAGGCTAGTCACGCCACTTGTGGCTTGGAAAAACTGCAAATTGCTGTGTTGATCCCAGTCTAACGGTCGGTGGTACTTCGCCGATAAGCGAAATGCGGGACGCATCTGGCGCACGCATGCACGTAGGCGCTGTCGGAGTCCGATTTTGTGGGGGCTCGCTGATCCACGTTCCTGGTCTGCGCAGCGCCTCTTACAAAACCTTGGGGCTAGTCAGCTTATCTCCCTGATCATGACACTGACAACTGGTGCTTCTGATAGTACACTGCCTGGGTCGATCTCTGCAAGGAAGACTTGCCCAAAATACCCGATCCTCGGTGACCGACAGAAAGATGGTCTTGTCGTCGCACAGGAGTTCTACCGTGATTGGCGGGCATGTCTGAATTCTCATAGTTACACATACCCATCCATCTCATGCGCTCACCCATTGGATACCCTGCTGAATTCAGCTTTCCAACTTGCTGGATCAGGTCACCATGAGTTACAATGATGCGCGATCAACGCCACTTGGAAAATCTCACTGGTTCACGACAAGATAGACACTGGAACAGTAACCTATCTGTTTCCAGTCATCTTACCTCCCAGTAGTTACCGAACAACTATCTAGTACCTCAGTATGCGATGTATTGAGGATAGTTTGATGCACGCCTCTTAGCGTGGCTTCGTTGAGTTCACCAATCACGAAATTCTGTGGCACATGGTGGGGGCGGCGCTAAAAGATGGTGAACAATCCGCACGAGCCAAACCGGCCCGAAGTCCTATCACGCCTCAGGCTTTGCTTGCAATCAATATTTTGCCTATACAGATAGTCTCTCGGGCCATGGGACAACGGGTGAACATGGGCTTTTGGCGCTTCGAAGTAGTGTCTGTTTTAAACGATTAGCCATGTGGCGCAGGGGGTAGTTTTGGGGGTCTATGCACAAGGCAGACTGACCGAAGGAGTCGACATTCCGTCCGGGTTTGGTTTGGAAAAGAAACTGACCACCGAAAGAGCTCGGCGTATATCGACACTTGCATAAGCCAATATCATTATCAACAGCGTCAACTGGAAATGGAGATGTTGCAACCAGCTGGAAAGCATTTCAAGACCTCCAAATTGTGTCATTTGGACTAAGTCATGTTTCAAGATAGCAAGCAGTATTTAAAGAAACTTAAGAATGTATTTTCTGCTCAAAAATATTGGCAATTGATCGGCTGATGTTAGACTACATTTGGGGTTTTGTTGATAGTAGTCTTTTCCGCCGCACTCCCAACCTCTACATCCCCAAGCTCAGACACAAGCCCGTACTGTGTCTCCAACTGAGCACGAAGTGGGACGTGCTTTTCCACCGCAACTGCGATGATGCCAGAAACTCCAAGTGCCATGGCCGCGTACCAGACAGCTTTGAGTGCAAGCAGATAAACCTCAAAGACCTCTGCTCGAGTACTGGGCTCTAGTGCGCGGATGAAAGAACTAGCAGCTAGTTGGTATGCGTCTCCACCCCCCAGCCTTTCCCTCACTGAAGCATCAGTAATGATGTTTATGTTGCGGCTGAAGACGTTGTTGAAGATTATGGCCGGGATAGTGACACCCCAGATGTACCCAAAGCTGCGCAGGAAGGAGTACACGCCGGTAGCCGCCGCGACGTCTTCCTCTGCAAGGGATGCGAGGATGGCAGGCAAGGTTGTTGGGAGGATCATGGATCGGCCAATTGCATCAATGATCTGAAACGTTGCCCAAATGCCAGTGTGTGTATTTGCTTTCAGCAAGGTGTTGAGTCCAGGACCGAGTGCACTTAGTACGAATCCCAGAAAGTGAAGTAGTCGATAATGTCCAGTTTTAGAGAGTATAATGCCAGCGACCGCGGATCCGGGAATGAGAAAAAACATGAATGGCATAAACTTTATGCCTGTTTGAACGAGCGACGCTCCGCGGACTGACATGAAATAGACAGGCCAAAAGAAGCAGACCCATTGTAGTGCCATCGAGGTAACGAAGTTCATGTAGAAAGCTGCAGCAGAAGTACGATTACCGAAGACTCGTGCTGGCACGCAAGGGTTCTTGCAATAGGCCTCGTATGTGTGGAAACCGATCCATCCAAGAGCTCCGACCACAAGAGGGACTATGATCTGCCAGGACGTCCAGGGATGCAAAGCTCCTCCCTGAACAAGACCGAGTATGATCGCGCACATGGACCCGATGAAGATCAAATTCCCAAACCAGTCAATCCGGGTGATGACTTGGGCCCATGTGATTTTGTGCTGACGGACGCGAAGGCAGGCCAGGAGAATTGGCAGAACCACCGCACACATTGGTAAAGTTGTGTAGAAGCACCAGCGCCAGGAACTCTCTGCAAGAGCGCCGCCGACAACAGGACCGGCTATTGCTCCAAGTGCTGCGACTGACAGCACGATACCAAGGTACATTCCCCTCTCTTTCAGAGGTACCAAGTCGCAAACGATGAGCTCTACCATGAGCATGATGCCACCAGATCCGACTCCTTGTATCGTTCGTCCGATGATCATAGTATTTGTGTTCTTTGCTCCGCCCGCAACACCACTACCGAGCGCGAAAATAGTCACGGCTATGATCATCGGCCATCGGCGTCCAAAAACATCGCAGAATTGCGCAAAGGCGGGCTGAACAACAGTCTGCGCGACGAGAAAGCAGTTTGCGATACCGATATAGTCCGTTCCAGCCGACAGGGCTGTCGAAATTTCTGGTAGTGCTATGGCTATGATCGAGCCGTCAAGAGCGGATGTGAATGCTATCAGACATAACGAGAAGATGACAAGCCAAAACGCCACTCCTTTGGCGGGTGGTCGTTGTAGGTTCGGCGACGCTTCTGTAGGTGCTCCTATACAGCTGGATGTCTTTGTCGAATCGATGGATAATTTTATGGAACTCATGGTTCGAGTCTCGAGTTTCGTGATAGTGCAAGTGATGGGACGAGCGTGTCTCTACACACAATGAGCGATAAGGGGCCTCTTCGAGACCGGTACTTCGGTCGACAGATATTCTGCCTTTCGCCACGAGCATGGAACCATGTCAAGAAACTACCTAGATAGTAATTCTGATATGAACCTGCACGGAGCATGCATGATTGGGTGGAAGTGAATCTCGTGTATGCCAGTGATACGCGCCTAAATGAAGGTGGTATGCGAGCCCCGAGATCTACTGCATGCCAATAATGGTGGATGTGGAAGGCGCTCCACACCGTTTCTTCACAAAAATACATGACGATGGGGCGCAATAAGCGCTCGGGTGGGGCATGTTCGAGTGCATGTGCCAAGTATGTCCTTTATCCGGCGCTGCGCCACTTCGGGTACAGGCTGTGCCAGCCGTAGATCGAAACGGACCCCACGAGTCTCATCATTTCCATTGGTCAGCGCCGCGGTATCCTGTATTGGAAAGCCTGAGTGTTGATGCCCACTTAGCACTGTCTATGGTATCTGCTGTCTAAACATGCCCTAGGTAACGTTCTAGCCTAGCCACACTTCTAAGTTCTAGCGCTTACGCGCGCCTGTCCTAATCTATATTAGTATTTAGCCTTTTACGCCTACTTAGCTAACCTACGCTAAAAAAGGCGCTAGTAATACTAGAAATGTATTAAATTAACCTAGTTAACTTACTATTAACGTATTCCACCACTAAGTCGGTTAACCCACTAAGTCGGTCAGAATGCCTTGGCAGCACCCATTACTCTCTTAACGCGACATGTCTTAACAACTATACGCGCAGTGCTCTAATTAAGAAGGCAGAATTTAGCTTGCGCTTAATGCCTATTATAACCGCCAATTTAAAAGTCTCTAACGCGCTGCTAAGGTATTTAAGGTACCTCCTTTAACGTTAACTAATTAATACAACAGAAAGCCGCATCGCCCTAAAAGCCGCCACGCCTAACATAAGCTTATTACAATTAAAGAGCAGACAATTGTCTGATATATCCTCGACCTTAATTCGCGAGGATTCGCGCCCTAGCTGTGCGAGGTGGCAGATATAGCTGATAAACTGCTGGCTGTACGTGGTGGTAAGCTAGTTAGCAAGCACTAGGCTAAACGCTTTATAACGCGTTTAGCTAAGCTTACAATGGCCTTTAATTAAGCAAAGGATAGGCAGAGGATACTGCAGGAGGATCTAGAGATAATTAGCGCGTGGTTTACGCTAGTAGAGGACACTAAAGCTAAGTACAGCGTCTATAATAACAACGTGCACAACTTTAACAAGACTAGCTTTTAGATAGGCGTAATTGGCTTAATGAAGGTCGTTACAGGCGCAGAGAGACGCGCTTGTCCTGAGCTAGTCTAGCCAGGCGACCGCGAGTGGGTTACAGAGATCTAGAGCATCTGCGCTGCTAGGGACGTAATCCCGCCCTTTATTATCTACAAGGGACGCGTCCACATCTCTGCGTAGTACAAGGAGGCTTTAATATCGCGCGATTAGAAGCTTTTAGTCTCTAAGAACGGCTAGACTAATAACGCGCTTAGTCTAGAGTAGTCAAAGCACTTTAACGCGCATATAAAGACGCGTAGGGTGGGGGTATACTAGCTGCTTATTCTAGATGGCTATGAGAGCCATCTTAATTAGGATTTTAAGGACTACTGCCTTAAGCACAAGATCCTAACCCTCTACATACCTCCCTATTTATTACACATCCTCTAGCCGCTTAACATAGTCTGCTTTTCGCTACTAAAGCGCAAGTACTCCTAGCGCGTTAGAGACTTAGCACGCTAACGCGTCTTCTATATTAACAAGGAAGGCTTCCTCCCTGCCTTTAAGGACGCGTTTTTTAACGTGTTTAGAGAGGAGAACTGTCGAAAGGCCTTTAAGGCATTAGGGATAGCCCTATCAACGCGCAGGTCGTGTTAGATCGCCTTGAAGTACGGCTGCGTACCCTACCACCACCCCTCCTCCTAGAAACGCTATAGCAGTCGAAGACTCTAAGCAATACTTACGAGTTTGGATCTCAGTCGAAGCTAGTACGCGAGACCTTTACTTGGTCGCTAGTTACTGCGCAGGCTGGCTTCTCCCAGCTTATAAAAGGTGGTGAGCTAATGCTGCACTAAAATGCGCTTTAAGCTGCGCGGATCTATAAGCTTAAAGAGCAATTAGCAGAGATAACTAAGCGAAAAACGCACAAACGCAAGCAGATCTAGCATAGTGGTACTATAGAGTATGGTGAGGCAGCAGCGCAGGTAGCCACAGCGGCCTCTGTAGCTGCTGGGCGGTCTAAGAAGGCTCGTGGTGGTGGTAATTAAGAAAGAGCCCAACTAACTGTACAGCGCTGTGGGAACTGCGGCAGGACTAGGCACAACGCGCGCACGTGCAAAAAGGATACAGAGGTATCTTCTAAATTAGATATAAGCATGACGTACGTAGGCTCCTTGTTTAATAGCAATAAAATTAAAGAGTTGTAATGTGAGTTTGTACTGCTAAGGCTTTTTGACCAACTTAGTAGGTTAACTAACTTAGTAGTGGAATACGTTAATTAGAGTAGTAAGGTAGTAATTACTAAAATTAGAAAGTTAATATTATTAGTATTTATTTATTACGCTAGCTAGAGAAACCTAGCGCTAGTACACGCGCGTGTAAAAGTAAATAGTAATCTAATTACTACAGCTTTAGAAGTTACAGCCTATTAGCGTTACTAGTCCGCACTAATTAGCTGCAGGAACGTTAACTCCACTGCGTTAGCTGCAGGCGATAGTCTCCGACCTGATGTTCTCTTTACAACGTGAAACCATTCAACCTCCAATCACACAAAGCAAATCCATTTATGTGGCCTGTGTTATTGAGACCTCACGTACATAGCAGCTTCCACGCTTTCT
>Ga0265798_10011701_pt1 | contig 10663 bp, 11 predicted proteins | sample P3T30metagenome_FD_192430 | JGI IMG/M metagenome (GOLD analysis project Ga0265798, IMG submission 192430) | Plant litter microbial communities from East Loma Ridge, Irvine, California - P3 T30 | ecosystem: Environmental > Terrestrial > Plant litter > Unclassified | place: USA: California... | reverse complement strand
TGGTCCTTCACGTAGACGCGCAGGTAATAGCTGGTGGTGATCTCGGCCATCGGCACGATGGCGACGTCGGTCATCTGGTTCGGCTGGAAGGCCAGGTGCGGCACGCGGCAGTACGGGTCCACGGTCGCCAGGCGAGTCACGTCGACCAGGTCGGCGATCACGCTGGACGCGGTCGGCTCGGCGCCGGCGCCCTTGCCGTAGTAGAGCGAGGCGCCGACGGCGTCGGCCTGCACCAGCACGGCGTTCATCGCGCCTTCGACGTTGGCGATCAGGCGGCTTGAAGGAATCAGGGTCGGATGCACGCGCAGTTCGATGCCCTCGCCCGCCTGGGTCTTGACGCGGCGCGTGATGCCGAGCAGCTTGATGCGGTAGCCAAGCTGTTCGGCATAGCGGATGTCGCGCGCCTGCAGCTGGCTGATGCCTTCGATATAGGCCTTGTCGAACTGGACCGGGATGCCGAAGGCGATCGCCGACATGATGGTGAGCTTGTGCGCCGCGTCCACGCCTTCGATGTCGAAGGTCGGATCGGCCTCGGCGTAGCCGAGTTCCTGGGCCTGCTTGAGGACGGTTGCGAAGTCGAGGCCCTTCTCACGCATCTCCGACAGGATGAAATTGGTGGTGCCGTTGATGATGCCGGCGACCGACTCGATGCGGTTGGCGGTCAGGCCTTCGCGCAGCGCCTTGATGATCGGCACCCCGCCGGCCACGGCCGCCTCGAACGCCACCGTGACGCCCTTGTCCTGGGCGGCGGCGAAGATCTCGTTGCCGTGCAGGGCCAGCAGCGCCTTGTTGGCGGTGACCACGTGTTTGCCGTTGGCGATTGCCTTGAGTACCAGCTCACGCGGCAGATCATAGCCACCGATCAATTCGACGACGATGTCGATGTCCGGATTGTTCACCACCGCGAACGGGTCGCCGACCACTTCGACCCCGGCGCCGACCACGGCGCGCGCCTTCTCCAGGTTGCGGGCGGCCACCATCGTAATCTCGATACCGCGGCCGGCACGGCGGCGGATCTCCTCCTGGTTGCGTTGAAGAACGTTGAAGGTGCCGGCGCCGACGGTGCCGGCACCCAGGAGGCCTACTTTGATGGGATTCATGTGATGTGTCCGTGTGTACTTTGATGTCAGCGCGCGTGGCGTCGTCGGTAGCCGTCGAGGAAGCGCGCGATACGACCGCAGGCGTCTGCCAGGTCGTCGGAATTGGGAAGGAACACCAGCCGGAAGTGGTCCGGGGCGATCCAGTTGAAGCCGGTGCCTTGCACCAGCAGCACTTTTTCCTCGGACAGCAGTTCGCAGATGAACTGCTGGTCGTCCGTGATCGGGTACATCTTCGGATCGAGGCGTGGGAACATGTACAGCGCGGCTTTTGGCTTCACGCAGGTCACGCCCGGAATGTCAGTCAGTAATTTGTGCGCCAGGTCGCGCTGCTTCAGCAGGCGCCCGCCGGGGCCGACCAGGTCGGCGATGCTCTGGTAGCCGCCCAGCGCGGTCTGGATTGCGTACTGGCCCGGCGCGTTGGCGCACAGGCGCATCGAGGCCAGCATGTTCAGGCCCTCGATATAATCTTTCGCATGGCGCTTCTCGCCCGACACCACCATCCAGCCGGCGCGGTAGCCGCAGGAGCGGTAGTTCTTCGAGAGGCCGTTCAGGGTCACGAACAGCACGTCGTCGGCCAGCGAGGCGATCGATACGTGCTCTTCGCCGTCGTACAGGGTCTTGTCGTAGATTTCGTCGGCGTAGACGATCAGGCCGTGCTGGCGCGCCAGCTCGACGATCTCGAGCAGCACTTCGCGCGGGTACAGGGCGCCGGTCGGGTTATTCGGGTTGATGACGACCAGCGCGCGCGTGTTCGGCGTGATCTTCTTGCGCATGTCCTCGATGTCGGGCAGCCAGCCGGCGCCTTCGTCGCACACGTAGTGCACCGGGTTGCCGCCGGCCAGGCTGACGGCCGCGGTCCACAGCGGGTAATCCGGGGCCGGCACCAGCACTTCGTCGCCGGTGTTCAGCAGGCCCTGCATGGCCATCACGATCAGTTCCGAAGCACCGTTACCCAGGTAAATGTCGTCGACGCCGACGCCGGCGATGTCCTTGCCTTGCGTATAGTGCATGACCGCCTTGCGCGGCGCGAACATGCCCTTCGAATCGGTGTAGCCGGCCGCGCCCTGCATATTGCGGATCATGTCGTGGACGATCTCGTCCGGCGGGTCGAAGCCGAACACGGCCAGGTTGCCGATATTGAGCTTGATGATCTTCTGGCCGTCTTCTTCCATCTGACGGGCCTTGTGCAGCGCCGGGCCACGGATTTCGTAGCAAACATCGTCCAGCTTGTTCGATTTCAGGATCGGGCGCATGGGTCTCCTGCGTGTGGCGCTTTGTTGCAATGCGAAAAATACCATTCTGCCGAAAGCGCCCGATTTAAGCAACCGTGCCTCTCCGGGTACAATGTGGCTTACCAAAAGCACACCGGATCATTCACGATGAAGCTCCACTCCGAGAACAACGAGAAGTACCAGACCGTCACCGGCTACGACGCCGAAGGGGTCGAAATCAACGCCCAGCGTTTCAATTTCAGCCTGATCGTGCTGCCGGAAGTGGCGCCGCGGCCCTGGCCCGTGACGCGCTTCGAAGACCTGACCGCCGCCCATTTCGAGCAGATCGCCGCCGACCGTCCCGACGTGGTGGTGCTCGGCACCGGCGCGCGCCAGCGCTTCGTGCACCCGAAACTGGTCGCCAGCCTGTCCGCCATGCACATCGGCGTCGAAAGCATGGACAGCCAGGCAGCCTGCCGCACCTACAACGTGCTGATGGGCGAAGGCCGCAAAGTCACCTTGGCCCTGATCATCGACAGCGCCGCATGAATCCATCGGCATTTGCGTTCATCATCACCGGCGTCATCCTGAATGCGGTCGCACAGCTGCTGCTGAAGGCCGGCACCAACGCACTCGGCGGCGCCATCCACCTGACCCGCGACAACTGGTTCGCCACCGGCCTGAAAGTCGCGACCCAGTGGCCCATCGTGCTCGGCATGGTCTGCTATGGCGTCTCGCTGGTGGTCTGGATCATGGGCCTGTCGCGCACCGACGTGACGGTGGCCTACCCGATGCTGTCGCTGGGCTACGTGATCGGCGCCTTCGGCGCCTGGATGTTCCTGGGAGAAGTGATTTCGCCGCAGCGCATGCTGGCGATCGGCGTGATCATGCTGGGCGTGGTGCTGCTGGCGCGCAGTTGACAGGGTGACATGTTCAGATCATTTCAAAATAACATCTTGAAAATTTGAAACATTGCCTCACCTTGCGTTGCGAAGCAGTCAACCAGCACTAGCAAGGGAACACAGCGCCGATTATCATTCCGGTATGCGTCCCTGCCCAACCAGGAACCCGGCAGCAATGCCGCCATGACCCGCCAGGAGAACCCCGTGGCCGAAAGCCTCACCGCCGCACCCGTCGACAATTTTTCCGCGCCCATGACCGGCGAGCAGACCTTCGAGCTGGCCGGCCGGCCGGCGAAGTACACCGTGCTGTACTTCTACCCCAAGGACAACACGCCGGGCTGCACCACCGAGAGCATCGCTTTCCGCGAAGCCTATCCGGAGATCCAGGCGCTGGGCGGCGAGATCTACGGCATCAGCCGCGATTCGCTGCGCTCGCACGAGAACTTCAAGGGCAAGCTCGGCCTGCCCTTCGAACTGATCTCGGATCCGGAAGAAAAGGTGTGCAATCAGTTCGCTGTCATGAAGATGAAAAACATGTATGGCAAACAAGTGCGCGGGATTGAGCGCAGTACGTTTATCATTGACGCTCAAGGCCGATTGGTGAAAGAATGGCGTGGCGTGAAAGTCAACGACCACGTCGCCGAAGTGCTGGAATTTCTGAAGAGCCAGCCGTAAAAATGGATGGCTCCGGACATTAACTTGCTGGACCTGCCGCCTATTTTGAGTCACACGTTTCGATCACATCCGCCTTATTCACACCTGGCTCCAGCCGGACCGGCATCCTCCGGCTCGCAGCCCGCGTTACCCCCAGCTTCCCAAGTTGCATCGTTCCCGCGCCGCGGCGCTGTCCAGTCGCGTCCGTGCGTGTCCCGTATTAGCCATTTTTAGATAGATAGAGAACAAGATGCCACTGCCAAAAATGCCTACCAAGCCAGCCACCATGCTGCTGGCAAAAGATTATCCAAAGGCTGAACCGGGCAAGTCACCGGTGCGCCCGGCGTCCGCCAAGACCGACGCCGACCTCGAAGACCTGATCAGCGGCCAGGCCGTGCCGACGCCGAAAGCCAAGGCGCGCAAGGGCAAGGCCGCCGCCAACGAAGCTGTCGCCGCCCCGGTGGCCGCCCCGCTGGCGCCTGCGCCTGCACCCCTCGCCGAAGCACCCGCCGTCAAGGCCCGCAAGGACAAGGAGGCGCCGGTCGCCCGCCTCAAGGAAACCGATGCGGAGCAACCGCATCCGGCCAAGCACAAGCCGGTCGAAGTCACCGTCAAGTCGTCCACCAGCCGCAAGGCCGACAAGGCCGGCGCGGGTAAGGTGTTCGTGCTCGACACCAATGTGCTGATGCATGATCCGACCTCGCTGTTCCGCTTCGAGGAACACGACGTCTACCTGCCGATGATGACGCTGGAAGAGCTCGACAATCACAAGAAGGGCATGTCGGAAGTCGCGCGCAATGCACGCCAGGTCTCGCGCACGCTGGACGCCCTGATCGCCAACATCGACGACGATGCGATCGAGGCCGGTATCCCGCTGGCCAAGCTCGGCAACAAGGACGCCAAGGGCCGCCTGTTCTTCCAGACCAAGCTGGACGCCGCGCCGCTGCCGGAGGGTCTCCCTTCGGGCAAGGCCGACAACCAGATCCTGGGCGTGGTGCGCGCGCTGGAAACGCAGATGGATGGCCGCGCGATCGTGCTGGTGTCTAAAGACATCAATATGCGCATCAAGGCGCGCGCGCTGGGTCTCCCGGCCGAAGACTATTTCAACGACCATGTGCTGGAAGACACCGACCTGCTGTACTCGGGCATCGTCCAGCTGCCGGACGATTTCTGGAACAAGCATGGCAAGGACATGGAGTCCTGGCAGGAAAACAAGAACGGCAACTCGGCGACCTTCTACCGCGTGACCGGTCCCGTGATTCCGACCTTGCTGGTGAACCAGTTCGTGTTCATCGAGCCACGCAATGGCGAAGCGCCCTTCTATGGCCAGGTGAAACAGATCAACGGCAAAACCGCCGTGTTCCAGACCCTGCGCGACTATAGCCACAACAAGAACAATGTGTGGGGCATCACCGCGCGCAACCGCGAGCAGAACTTCGCCCTGAACCTCCTGATGAATCCGGAGTGCGACTTCGTCACCCTGCTCGGCCAGGCCGGTACCGGCAAGACCCTGCTGGCGCTGGCTGCGGGTCTCGCGCAGGTGCTGGAGACCAAGCAGTACAACGAGATCATCGTCACCCGCGTCACCGTGCCGGTGGGCGAAGACATCGGCTTCCTGCCGGGTACCGAGGAAGAGAAGATGTCGCCGTGGATGGGCGCGTTCGACGACAACCTGGAAGTGCTGATGAAGTCGGACAGCGACGGCGGCGACTGGGGCCGCGCGGCGACGCAAGACCTGATCCGCTCGCGCATCAAGATCAAGTCGCTGAACTTCATGCGTGGCCGTACCTTCGTGAACAAGTTCCTCATCATCGACGAGGCGCAGAACCTGACGCCGAAGCAGATGAAGACCCTGGTCACGCGCGCCGGCCCCGGCACCAAGATCCTGTGCCTCGGTAACATCGCGCAGATCGACACGCCTTACCTCACCGAAGGTTCGAGTGGCCTGACCTATGTGGTCGACCGCTTCAAGGGCTGGAGCCACAGCGGCCACGTCACCCTGGCGCGCGGCGAACGCTCGCGCCTGGCGGACCACGCCAGCGACGTGCTCTGATCGTCGCCATCTGCACCCCGAAACGCCCGCTTGCAGAAGCGGGCGTTTTTTATTGGCGCTGTTCGCATTGATTCGGTGAACCAGTGCCGGGACCGCTTGTCTATCCATTGTCGAGTAACCGCGCGGAGAGACGGCGATGCAAGGTATGGCGTTCGAGGAATTGTTCGGGGCGTTGACCGAGCTGCAGCTGGACAGCACGGAACTCGCCCGCTTGCGAGACTGGCTCTCGCATCTGCACTTGCCGGGCGAGTGCCTGGACTTGATCGCCCACGCCGCAGGCACGCCGCCCTGTCCTCATTGCCATTGCGCGCAGGTACACCGCTGCGGCCAGGCCAGTGGCCTGCAGCGCTGGCGCTGCCTGGCATGCAGGCGCAGTTTCAACGCCCTTACCGGAACGCCGCTGGCGCGGCTGCGCAAGCGCGAGCTCTGGCTGCCCTTTCTCACTTGCTTGCTAGAATCGGCAACCGTGCGCAAGGCGGCCGAACAGGTCGGCGTCCATCCGAGCACGAGCTTTCGCTGGCGACACCGCTTCGCTCCCGGCGCCGCGCGCGAGCGGCCCACACTGCTGAGTGGCATGGTCGAGGCCGACGAGACCTATGTGCTGGAGTCCCAAAAGGGATCGCGCCGCCTCGATCGCCCGCCCCGACGCCGCGGCGGCGTGGCAAGGCGTCGCGGCATCAATCGCGACCACGATTGCCTGCTGGTCGCGCGCGACCGCAACAAGCAAACGCTCGACTTCCATACCGGACGCGGTCCGGTATGCAGCTTGCAGCTGGAACACTGCCTGGGACTAGTGCTGGCGCCAGACGTTCTGTTGATCAGCGACTCCGCCAGGGCCTACGCGGGTTTCGCGGCCCGTGCCGGCATCAGTCACGAGGCGATCAATGTGCGTGCCGGCGAACGGGCACGCGGCGCCATCCACCTGAACAATGTCAACGGCTGGCACAGCCGCTTCAAGACCTGGCTGCGGCGCTTCAACGGTGTGGCCAGCCGCTATCTGAAACACTATTCCGGATGGCAGCGGATTCTCGACGACGCACGGCTGGAGACACCGGCGGACATGTTGTGTGCAATTGTCCGGTATGCCAGGTAAGCTGGGCAATAACCGAATTGACGCGAACAGCGCCTTTTTATTTCAACCTCTTATTCGTCACGCATGCTCTTCCTTTTAAAGCTGTTGCTGGTTCCCTCGCTGATCGCCCTCGTCACCCTGGCCGGCCGCCGCTGGGGCCCGGCCATTGCCGGCTGGCTGTCGGCCTTCCCGATCGTCGCCGGCCCGATCCTGCTGGCGATCGCCCTTGAACAGGGCGCCGCCTTTGCCGCAGTCGCCGCCGCTAATACCCTGATGGCGGTGCTGGCCATCCTGGTCTTCAGCATCGTCTATGCCCGCAATGCGCGGCGCGGCATGCCGCGGGCGATGCTGGCGGCCCTACTGGCCTATAGCCTGGCGGTCGTGGTGCTGCAGGCCTTGACTTTGCCCTTATGGGCCGGTTTCATCGCGGTGCTGGCCGGGCTGCTGGTGGCGCCGATGCTGTTCGGCCCCGCGCCGCAAGAGACGCCCGCAAGCGGCAGGCCCGCCAACGACCTGCCCTGGCGCATGCTGGCCGGGGCAGTGCTGGCCCTGAGCGTGACCTATGCCGCCAGCGCGCTTGGCCCGCGCCTCTCCGGCCTGTTCGCCATGTTCCCCGTGATGAGCACGGTGCTGGTCGGCTTCTCGCACCGCGCCAACGGCCCCGGCTTCGCGGTGGCCCTGCTGCGCGGGATGATCAAGGGCTATGTTGCGTTCGCCGTGTTCTGTGTGACCTTGTCGCCGCTATTGCGCCACCAATCCATCGGCACGGCCTTCCTGCTCGCAACCGGCGCCGCGTTGCTCGTGCAGCTTGCCATGAAATGGATCATGGGTGCGGCGCAGCGTGCCAGCCGGCCAAACGCGGCATAGAATAGTCGGGTCCAATCACCAGGAGAACCCCATGCCGCACATGCTGTTGATCCACGAACCGGTCGGCCAGCGCGCCGGCCGCCCCGAAGCCGAGGGCCGCCTGCTCTATGAGCGCATGCTCGACTGGGGCGGCGAACTGCGCCAGCGGGGCCTACTGCTGGCCGCCGAATCGCTGACCGGCACGGAGAAGGCAGCGCGCGTTTCCACACCCGGCGGGAAGGCGCGCATCGTCGACGGTCCCTTCGCCGAGGCCAAGGAAATGGTGGGCGGCTTTTTCCTGGTCGACGTCGAGACCCACGAGGAAGCGGTGGCGCTGGCGCAGCAGTGCCCGGCGGCCGAATGGGCGACCGTCGAGGTCCGCAGGCTGGGACCCTGCTTCATGCGCTAGAAAATAATGTGGGATGCGATGTCGAATCGCCCGTTCCTCCCTCGTCGTGTGGATGGAAGCGCCTCTGACGCGCTTCCATCCCAGGACAAGGAGACCACCATGCGTTTCATGATCATCGTGAAGGCAACACAGGACAGCGAGGCCGGCATCATGCCGAGCCAGCAGCTGTTCGACGCCATGCACGACTACAACCAGGAGCTGGCGCGGGCCGGCGTCCTGCTCGAGGCCAACGGGCTGCGCCCGTCGCGCGACGGCTGGCGCATCCGCTACCAAGCAGGCCGCCGCAGCGTGACCGACGGCCCCTTCGCCGAGACCAAGGAGCTGATCGCCGGCTATACCCTGATCCAGGTGCGCTCGCGCGAGGAGGCGATGGAGTGGTCGCGCCGCTTCCCCGCCCCGCACGGCGAGCTGGCCGACGCCGAAATCGAAGTGCGCCCCTTCTACGAAATGGAAGACCTGCGCATCCTCTGCAACGCCGCCTGAAAGGAAGCATCATGAAAAAGCAGCTCGCCGTCACCATCCCGGTCCGGGACCTCGCCCGCAGCCAGGCCTTCTTCACCGCCCTCGGCTTCAGCTTCAATCCGCAATTCAGCAGCGAGCAGGGCTCCGGCATGAACATCTCCGACGACATCTTCGTGATGCTGGTGTCCGAACCCTTCTTCGGCACCCTGACCAAGAAGCCGATGGCCGACCCGCGCACCAGCACCATCGCCCTGCTCTGCCTGTTCTGCGACAGCCGCGAAGAAGTCGATGCGCTGGCCGCCAGAGCCCTGTCGCTTGGCGCCACCCTGCCGGAAGACCCGGAAGACCACGGCTTCATGTACCAGCACGGCTTCGAGGACCTCGACGGCCACATGTGGGCGCTGACCTATGTCGCCGACATGCCCGAGCGAGCCCCCGCCCCGCTCGATGCGGCCACCGCTTGAAGGAGACACTCTCATGACCCAGCAGATCTATGTGAACCTCCCGGTCAAGGACCTGGAGCGCAGCAAGGCCTTCTTCGGCGCCCTCGGCTATTCCTTCAACCCGCAGTTCAGCAACCAGGACGGGGCCTGCATGGTCGTCAGCGACAGCATCTACGTCATGCTGCTGACCGAACCCTTCTTCCAGGGTTTCACGAAGAAGCCCATCGCTGACGCGAGCAAGACCACCGAAGTGCTCCTGTGCCTGTCCTGCGACAGCCGCGCCGCGGTCGACGCGATGGCGGACAAGGCCAGGGCAGCCGGCGGCTCCTGGCCGAATCCACCGAAAGACCATGGCTTCATGTACCAGCACGGCTTCGAAGACCTCGACGGCCACATGTGGGAGCTGGTGTACATGGAGGGCATGCCGGCGCAGCAGCCTGACACGGCGGACGCTGCGATCTAGATGAACGCGGAGGTCGAACGCAGCATCGCCGCCGTCTGGCGCATCGAGTCGGCGAGAATCGTCGCCGTGGTCGCGCGCATGGTGCGCGACGTCGGCCTGGCCGAGGAACTGGCCCAGGACGCCCTGGTGTCGGCCCTCGAGCACTGGCCGAAGTCGGGCATCCCGGACAATCCCGGCGCCTGGCTGACCACGACGGCGAAGCACGCGGCGCTCGACCGGCTGCGGCGCGATCGCCTGCTGCAACAGAAGCTCGAGCAGATCGGGCTCGACCTCGAAGCCCAGGAGGCGCTGGTGGTGCCCGACTTTGTCGACGGCCTGGATGCGCGGCGCACCGATGTGTTCCAGGATGACCTGCTGCGACTGATGTTCACCGCCTGCCACCCGGTGCTGTCGCTGGACGCGCGCCTGGCGCTGACCCTCAAATTGCTGGGCGGCCTGTCGACCCAGGAAATCGCGCGCGCCTTCCTGGTGCCTGAAGCCACCATGGCGCAGCGCATCGTGCGCGCCAAGCGCACCCTGGGCGAAGCCGGCGTGCCGTTCGAACTGCCCCCGCCCGCGGAACTGGGCGAGCGCCTGGGCGCGGTGCTGGAAGCGGTCTACCTGATCTTCAACGAAGGCTATACCGCCACCGCCGGCGAGGACTGGATGCGTCCAGCGCTGGTGGACGAAGCCCTGCGCCTGGGCCGCATGCTGGCCGAACTCGCGCGCGGCGAGCCGGAGGCGCTGGGCCTGGTCGCATTGATGGAACTGCAGGCCTCACGCATGGGTGCGCGCCTGGATGCCGAGGGACGCCCGGTGCTGCTGCTGGAGCAGGACCGCACGCTCTGGGATGGCGTGCTGCTGCGGCGCGGGCTGGCCGCGCTCGAACGCGCGCACGGCCTGGGCCTGGCGCGCGGGCCGTATTTGCTGCAGGCCGCGATCGCCGCCTGCCACGCGCGCGCCCGCAGCGCAGCCAGCACCGACTGGCAGGCCATCGCCGCGCTGTATGCCGAGCTGGCCCAGGTGCAGCCGTCGCCGGTGGTGGAACTCAATCGCGCGGTCGCCGTCG
>Ga0265798_10011700_pt1 | contig 10664 bp, 4 predicted proteins | sample P3T30metagenome_FD_192430 | JGI IMG/M metagenome (GOLD analysis project Ga0265798, IMG submission 192430) | Plant litter microbial communities from East Loma Ridge, Irvine, California - P3 T30 | ecosystem: Environmental > Terrestrial > Plant litter > Unclassified | place: USA: California... | reverse complement strand
AAAGCGGCTGCCCAGGCCGGCGACGGGAAATACGGCTTTGCGGATTTGATTCATCTTGTTCTCGTTCGGAATGTTGCTGGAAACTGGTTGGTCCGCCGCTGCGGGCCGTCACTGGTTTCGGGAAACGTTGCAAAAAACCCGGTGCCTGTCACCGGTGTTCTGGAAATTATTTGCCCAGCAGTGCCAGCAGGGCGGCTTCGTCCAGGATCGTCACGCCCAGCTCCTCGGCTTTCGCCAGCTTGCTGCCGGCATCGGCGCCGGCGACCACGTACGAGGTTTTCTTCGACACCGAGCCGGAGACCTTGCCGCCGGCAGCTTCGATCATGGCGCCGGCGGCGTCGCGCGACAGCGTGGGCAGCGTGCCGGTCAGCACGAAGGTCTTGCCGGACATCGGGCCCTCCTCGGTGGCCGCGGTTTCCGGCAGTTGCGCCAGCAGCTCCGTGCGCAGCGCCGACAGCGCCATCAGCGATGCCCGGTTCGCCTCGCTAGCGCTCCACTCTTCGAGCGAGGCAACCACGCCCGCCGGCAGGCCGTAGACACCGAACACCTTCTGGAAGGCCAGCTTTTCCAGCGTCATGCCGTCGGCAAGCAGCTGCCTGGCACGCGGCTCGGTCAGCTTCGGGATGCCCAGCGCGGCCAGCAGCTGCACCTCGTCGAGCTTTTCGCGCAGCTGCGCCTTCGGCGGGTGCTCGCCCTGCGGCGCGACGCCGGCGGCAAGCAGCGCATCGATGGCCTGCTGGTTCTTCTCCTCGGCGAAGAAGTCGGCAATCGATTCGGCCACGGTGCCGCCGATATCGGGCAGCACGCGCAGCAGCGCGGCCGGCGCGCGGCGCACCAGTTCGAACCGGCCGAGCCAGTCGGCCAGCGTCTTGCCGGTGGATTCGCCCACGTGGCGGATGCCCAGCGCAAACAGCAGGCGTTCGAGCGGCGGCTTCTTGCTGGCCTCGATCGCGGCCAGCAGGTTGTCGGCCCACTTGGTGGGCACCTTGCCCTGCCGCACGGTCTCCGGCGTGGTGCCGTCGCGCTCGTCGGCGGCACGCTTCATCTGCAGCAGGTCGTCCAGCGTCAGCCGGTACAGGTCCGCCACGCCGTGCACCAGGTTGCACTCGACCAGGCTGTCGATATAGCGGTCGCCCAGGCCTTCGATATCCATCATGCGGCGGCCGGCGAAATGGCGGATCGCTTCCTTGCGCTGCGCCGCGCACGTCAGGCCGCCGGAGCAGCGTGCAATCGCTTCGCCCTCTTCCCGCACCACATGCGAGCCGCACACGGGGCAGGTATTCGGCAGCACATACGCCGCCGGTTCCGGCACCGGGCGCCTGTCCATTACAACGGCGAGCACTTCGGGGATCACGTCGCCGGCACGGCGCACGATCACGGTGTCGCCCACGCGCACATCCTTGCGGCGCACTTCATCTTCGTTGTGCAGCGTGGCGTTGGTGACGGTCACGCCGCCGACGAACACCGGCACCAGCCGCGCCACGGGCGTGATGGCGCCGGTGCGGCCCACCTGCACCTCGATCGCCTGCACCGTGGTCAGCGCCTCTTCGGCGGCAAACTTGTGGGCCAGCGCAAAGCGCGGCGCGCGCGAGCGGAACCCCAGCGCGCGCTGGTCTTCGAGCCGGTTGGCCTTGTAGACGACGCCGTCGATCTCGTAGGCCATTGCCGCCCGGGCCTTGCCCACGCGCGTATAAAACGCCAGCAGGCCGTCGGCGCCCTGCACCACGGCGCGTTCCTTTGCCACCGGCAGGCCGAGCTGCTCGTACCAGTCCAGCAGGCCGGAATGGGTTTCCGGCATGGGCGCGCCCACCAGCTCGCCGATGCCATAGGCGAAGAAGCGCAGCCTGCGCTGCGCGGTGATGCGCGAATCGAGCTGGCGCAGCGCGCCGGCCGCGGCATTGCGGGGGTTGACGAATTCCTTCTGCCCCGCCGCGCGCTGGCGCTCGTTCATCGCCGCAAAATCGGCCTTGAACATCAGCACTTCGCCGCGCACCTCCAGCACTTCCGGCAGGTCGCTGCCATGCAGACGCAACGGGATCGCCTTGATCGTGCGGATGTTCGCCGATACATCCTCGCCGGTGTAGCCGTCGCCGCGCGTGGCGGCCTGCACGAACACGCCGTTTTCATAGCGCAGGTTGATGGCCAGCCCGTCGAACTTCAGTTCGGCCGCATAGTCCACCTGCGGCGCATCGAGGCCTTCGCGCACGCGGCGGTCGAAATTCTCGATGTCCTCGTCGTTGAAGCCGTTGTTCAGCGACAGCATCGGCACTGCGTGCGTGACCGCCGCGAACTGCCCCAGCGGCGGCGCGCCCACCCGCTGCGTGGGCGAATCCGGCTGCGCCAGCTCGGGGTGCGCCGCCTCGAGCTGCTGCAGCTCGACGAACAGCTTGTCGTATTCGGCGTCCGGGATCGTCGGTGCGTCCAGCACGTGGTAGGCGTGCAGGTGGCGGTTCAGTTCCGCCGTCAGCCAGGCGGCCCGCTCGGCGGGGCAATGCAAATCTTGGTTCATGTTTCAAAAATCAGTTGAACAGCCGCAGCGCGCGGGTCGAGCCGGCCGGGATATCGGAAGCTTCCATGTCGGCATAGAATTCCTTGACCTGCCCAGCGATCTCGGCGATCGACGCATCGGACAGCGGCTGGTTGTAGTCGTCGACGATGATCGCATCGAGGCGCTGCACCAGCGACCGGGCGCAGGCGATCATGCTGCCGAAGCCGTCGCGAGCCGGGGCCACGCACGGCACGTCGAGCAGCAAGGTGAGGCGCGCGGTGGTTTCCTCGGCCGGCGACACGTTCATGGACAGCGTGAACAGCTGGCCGCCTTCGCCGTCGCCCATCACGAAACGGCCATCCGGACGCAGGTCGAAGCCCTGCTTTTCCAGCGCGCCGACCAGCGTGGTCACGTCCCATGGCGCGCCGTTGGCGGCCAGGTTCACGCCCAGCTGGGCATCGTGCGCGGCCACGAAGCGGTGCAGGTTCTTCGCTTCGGCCATGACTTCGATCATGTCCGGGATCTGCGGCTCGGCGCCGATATCGTCGGCCACGCCGCGCAGGCGCGTCACCAGTTCGGAGTATTCCAGTTCATTGAGCGCCGTGGTGCGGCTGGCCAACTGCACGCCGCCCTGCACCTTGGTGTACACGATGCCGTGCCGGATCGGTTCCCAGTCGCCGGAAACGGCCAGGCCGATATAGTGCACCGGCTTGTTGCCGACCAGGCGCAGCTTTTGCAGCGCCGGCAGCAGCTTCTCGCCGCGCTGCGCGATTTCCATGTCGAGCGGCAGCAGGCAGTCGATCAGCGGATCGACCAGCGACGTGGCCTGCTCGGCACGCAGCGTTGCGGCGTCTACCACCGGTGCCGGTGCCGGTGCCGGTGCCGGTGCCGGCACGGCGGGTTGGGCGACCGGCGCAGGGGCCGATACCGGTGCGGGTGCCGGTGCAGGTGCCGATGCGGGTGCAACCGGGGCGGCAGCGGCCGGCACGGCCGTATCCGTGTGTGCAGCGACCGGCGCTGCGGTGGCCGGCACCGTGTCATCCGGCGCCACCGGCGCGGGATCGATCGAGAACTCGGGCGTGGCGGCGGGCGCCGGGATGACCGGCTCGTCGACCGTGAATTCGGGACGCTGCACGTCGTCCGCCACCAGGCTCGGCGCCACGATGTCCTCGTGCGGCGGCTTGCCGTAGGCGCCGGAGCCGCCGTCGACGATCGGCACGTCGCCCAGCGTGAAGCTCGGCTCCGCACGCGCAATCTCGGGCCCATGCGCCGGCCCGTGCGCCGGCGCAGCTTCGGCGGCGGCGTCGAAGGCCGGCTCCTCGGTGCGCATCAGCACGTCGTCATGCTCGGACGCGAACGCCCGTTCGACGCTTTTCTTGGCCTTGTGCTCCTGCCACTTGTTGTAGACGAATACACCGGCCACGAATACGCCGGCGGCTGCGATCAAACTGGTCTGAAAATCTGTCATGCTGCTTGTGCCTCGGTAGCGAAGTTGGCGGCGGCTTCCATATCCACCGCCACGATGCGCGATACGCCCTGCTCCTGCATCGTCACACCGATCAGTTGAGTGGCCATCTCCATCGCGATCTTGTTATGCGAGATGAAGAGGAATTGGGTCTGGTCGGACATGCGTTTCACCATCCTGCAGAAACGTTCCGTGTTGGCGTCGTCCAGCGGTGCATCGACTTCGTCGAGCAGGCAGAACGGCGCCGGGTTCAGCCGGAACATCGAAAACACGAGCGCCGTTGCCGTCAGCGCCTTTTCGCCGCCGGACAGCAAATGGATCGTCGCGTTCTTCTTGCCCGGCGGTTGTGCCATGACCTGCACGCCGGCGTTGAGGATCTCGTCGCCCGTCATGGTCAGTTTAGCCTGTCCGCCGCCGAACAGGATCGGGAACAGTTCGGAAAAGTGCCCGTTGACGCGATCGAACGTTTCCTGCAGCAGGTCGCGCGTTTCCTTGTCGATCTTCTGGATCGCATCTTCCAGCGTGCCGATCGCCACGGTGAGGTCGCGGTTCTGCGCGTCCAGGTAGTTCCTGCGCTCGGACGCCTGCGCCAGTTCGTCGAGCGCGGCCAGGTTGACGGCGCCCAGCGCGGCGATCGCATTGGACAGCCGCGTGACCTCGCCTTGCAGGTACTGCGCCTTCATGTCCGGCTGCAGCCGGGCCGCCAGTGCCTGCTCGTCGAACTGCCCGGCGGCCTGCGCCTCGGCCAGCAGCTGCGCGAACTGCTCCTGGTTCAGGCGCGCGGCCTGTTCCTTCAGCTGCATTTCCATGATGCGGTCACGCTGCGGCTGCAGGCTGCGTTCGCTGCTCGTGCGCGCCTCCTCGGCATGGCGCATCTGCTGCGCCACCTGGTCCAGCTCGTGCCGCGCATCGGCCAGCGCGCGCTCCTGCTGCGTGCGGCGGTCGAGCAGGTCCTGCAGGCCTTCGTCGGCGCCGCCCGCCGCCAGGCCGGCCAGTTCCTGCTCGCCGGCGCGCAGGCTCTCGGCCACCTGGGCGGCCTGGGTGGCGGCCGTGGCGATGTTGCGGCGCAGCTCGTCGATACGGTGGCGCGCGGACTTTTCGGCGAATTGCGCTTCCTGCGCGCGCCGTTCCAGGTCGCGCAGCGCCTCGCGGGCGTCGGCCAGGCGGCTTTCGATGCGCAGGAACGCTTCCTGGCCTTCTCCGTGCACACCCTGCAGTTCGGCCAGTTCCATGTCGAGCTGCTCGAATTGTTCTTCCGATGCCAGCTTGACCGCCATCTGCTCCGCTTCCTGCGCGGCGATCTCGGCCAGGTCGTTGTCGATCTGCGTGCTGCGCTGGGCAAAGCGCGCCTCGACCTCGGACAGTTTCAGCACATCGAGCTGCAGGGCATGCGCGGCGGTGGTCAGCGACCCGTTCTTCTGCCGCAGCTCGCCCACCACGCGGGCGTGCTGCGTGACGGCCGCCTCGGCGCGCACCGAGCGGGCGCGCGCCTCGTCGGCCAGCAGCGCCTGGGCACGCAGCTGCCTGGCGATATTGTCGATTTCCTGCTGGCGCCCCAGCATGCCTTCCTGTTCGGAATCGGCGGCATGGAAGCGCACGCTGGACTGCGTGACGACATGGCCCTGGCGCGTGACGAAGCAGGCGCCGGCCGGCAGGTGCACGCGGTTCGAGAACGCCAGCGCCGTATCCTCGGCCACGAAGACATTGTGCAGCCAGTCCTGCAGCACGCCGCGCAGGCCGGGGTCGTTCAGTTTCAGCAGGTCGAGCAGCGGCTTGAAGCCGACCGGCGCGGCAGCCGGCGCGGCGGTGACCGGCGCATACAGGGCCAGCTTGGCCGGCGGCGCATCGCCAATGAAATGTTTGGCCCAGTCCAGGTTGGAGACCTGCAAGGCGCCGGCGCGTTCGCGCAGCACCGATTCCACGGCCGGCTCCCAGCCCGGTTCGATGGCCAGCTTCTGCCACAGGCGCGGCAGCTCGTCGAGCCCGTGCTTTTGCAGCCACGGCGTGACCTTGCCCTGCGTCTGCACGCGTTCCTGCAGCTGGCGCAGCGCGGTGAGGCGCGCCTCGAGCTGCGCACTGGTGGCGGTTTCGCCCTGCACGGCGGCCTGCGCGGCGCGGCGTTCCTCTTCCAGCCGCGGCTGCTGCGCCAGCGCCTCTTCCAGCGCCATGCCGGTTTCTTCGAGCAGTTGCTGCTTTTCCTCGAGCTGGTAACGCAGGTTTTCCAGGTGCGACGCATCCGGCATGGCCAGCCCGTTCTTCTCCTGGCGCAGCCGCTCGCCGCGCGTGGCCAGGCTGGAAAGGATGTTCGAGGCGTTGCGCTGGTGCGCCGATTCCAGCTCGAGCTGCTGCTGCATCTGCATGATGCGGGCGCGCGACCCCGTCGCACTTTCCTGTGCCGCACGCCACTCCGCCTCCAGCAGCGGCAGCAGTTCGCCCTTCTGCTCGGCCAGCATGGCGGACTCCTCGACCTTTGCCGCCAGTTCTTCGAGGTTGAATTCCGCTTCCTCGAGCTGGCCGCGGTAGTCCTCGCCCTGCTGCTGCCACCCGTCGCGCTGCGCCGCCAGCGTGGCGAGCTGCTGCTGCAGGCGGGTGCGCGATTCGACGACGAACTTGATCCGGGCCTCGAGGCTGCCGATTTCGGCGTTGGTCTGGTACAGCGCGCCCTGTGCTGTGTGCAGGCGGTCGCCCACGGCGAAGTGGGCCTGGCGCATCTGTTCGAGCGACAGTTCCACGCCGCGCAGCTGCGCGGTCTGCCGTTCGAGATCGGTCTGCGCCTGCAGCACCTCGGCAAACCAGCGCGCCTGCTCGGCCTGCGCCTCGTTGCGGCGCAGCAGCCAGAGCAGCTTCTGCTTTTCATCCTGCTCCGCCTGCAGCAGGTGGAAGCGGGTGGCGATCGCCGCCTGGCCCTCGAGTTTTTCCAGGTTGCCGGTCAGTTCGCGCAGGATGTCGTCCACCCGCAGCAGGTTGTCGCGCGTGTCGTTCAGCCGGTTTTCCGTTTCGCGCCGGCGCTCCTTGTATTTCGAGACGCCCGCCGCCTCTTCGAGAAACACACGCAGTTCTTCCGGGCGCGATTCGATGATGCGGGCGATCATGCCCTGGCCGATGATTGCGTAGGCACGCGGGCCGAGGCCGGTGCCGAGGAAGATATCCTGGATGTCGCGCCGGCGCACCGGCTGGCCGTTGATGTAATACGTGGACGTGCCGTCGCGCGTGAGCGTGCGCTTGACGGCGATCTCGGCATACTGGCCCCACTGGCCGGAAGCCTTGCCTTCGTGGTTGTCGAACACCAGCTCGACCGAGGCACGGCCGGCCGGCTTGCGGTGCGTGGAACCGTTGAAGATCACGTCCTGCATCGACTCGCCGCGCAGCTCGGAGGCTTTCGATTCGCCCAGCACCCAGCGCACCGCGTCGATGATGTTGGACTTGCCGCAGCCGTTCGGGCCCACCACGCCTACCAGCTGCCCGGGCACCTGGAAATTGGTGGGATCGACGAACGACTTAAATCCCGACAATTTGATGGAAGATAGACGCACGAAGGTAAATGTTCTTTGCCCGGCAGGCTGGTTGCAGAGGTGGTTATCATACCATCGCGCGCAACGGCTCTGGACAAAATCGCACTATTGCGCACAGCTGTGCGCTAGACAGGTCCCTGCGTTTTCTTGAACTGCTTGTAGTCCGGGCCCAGCTTCCACGTGCGCTGCACCGGATCGTTGCCCGACAGGTACATTGCCACCTGTTTCACCCACCGTTCGGCCGGCATCGGTTTCGTGAACGGCATCACGAGCACCAACGGCACGCACAATGCAACCAGGATGCGGCCCACGGCGGCCGGCTTTTCGCTGCGCGCCGTGACGATGAACGCCGCTGCCACGGCGAAGCCCACGCCGCCGCCCAGCACCACCTCGGACATCGAGTGCGCCAGCACCGGCACGCGGGAAAAGCTGATCAGCGCCGCGAAGAGCACGCCCGCGGCCAATGCCGCATGGCGGGCCACCGGCCGCGCCTTCAGGAACATCAGGTAGAACACCACGGGATACACGGCGCAGGCGCGCATCGCATGGCCCGACAGGCCGGCGAATTTCCACTCGGGGATGCCGATGCCCCAGCCGTAATAAGCCACCTTGGTGAGTGCGACCAGCAGCAGGCCGATACCGAACAGCATGCACCACGACAGCGACAGGCGCCACGTGCGCCCGGCCAGCAGCCAGACCGCCACGGCAATGCCCAGCGGCCCGGTTACGCTCATACCGCCCAGCGCCGACAGCGCCATCCACAACATCATCATCATCGGTTCGATTCTCCTGATTGCCTGCAATGGGTTATACAGCAAACGTTACCCAATGGCAACTTACTGCACGTCCTGTATGCACCGTCATGCAACAAGGCCGCTGCCGGCAATGGCGGGACCGGGGCGAAAAGCCACGCGGATCACTGCCCCGCCAGGCGACCGCGGAGGGGGCAGAATAGTGATTTTATATTAAGGTCCTCTTAAACTTGCCGTTTCGGCCCTGCGTCGAACGCCGCTGGCCACGCCTGGCGGATGCCCACTGCGGGGGCCGTGGCCTGGCATTCCGTTCAGGCGGCGCTTGCCCCGGTCGCCGCATGGGCATCCGCATCGTTCACCGCCAGGGCCCGCGACAGCGCGCGCAGCATCACACCCTCGGCCTGCAGCACCGTTGCCGTGCCGGCACGCAGGCGCTGCGCCAGGTCGTCGGCGGGCAGCGAAAAGGCTTCCTCGCGCGCGCCGTTCGAGAAGATGAACAGCGTGCGCAGCGGGCTGATCCACGCTAGCCGGACCTTGCGCGGGCCATCGGCGCCGGCAAGTTCGAACCAGGTGCCGCGTGCCAGGCCGGCCAGTTCGTCCCGGGCCGCCGGTGCCGGCGCCGCTGCTGTGGCCTGCTCCCGTCGCGCCGCATGCGCCTGGCGGCGCTCGGCGGCCAGCTGCGTGGCCTGCAGCGCCAGTTCCAGCCGCCGCTCGGGGGGCATGTCCAACGGTGCGCGGACGATCGACGCGTGGCATTCGGCCAGTTCGGCAAAGAAGCGCAGCCGGTCGGCATCCTGCCAGCGGATCACGTCCAGCCAGCGGTTCAGCGTGGCCAGCAGGGCCGGCAGCCTGGCGATCAGGCCCTTGCGCTCCTGCGCATCGGGCTTTGGCCGCACGCTCCACAGCAGGTCGTCCATCGCCTGCGTGGCGTGGCGCACGGCGCCGGGCTTGTCGCCGTCGATGCTGTAGGCAACGGTGAGCACGTCGGTCCACTTGTTTTCCAGGAAGGCTTCGACCACGGCCACCACTTCGCCGGTGCCGATACGCATCGCCACCGTATCGCGCGCGGCGCGGCGGGCGGCGGCGGTCTTTTCCTGCTTCAGGGCGGCGGCAACCGGCGCCGCGATGGCACTGGCCGCTTGCGCTTCTTCCGCCTGCAGCGCCGCCTCGAGTTCGCGGACGGCCTGGGCGAACGCCGTCACCGCTCCGTCGCCGTCGCCGCTGTCACAGCTTGCGGCGCGGTCGACGCTGCGGCGCATGGCCTGGAACTGGCTGTCGTCGCGCCGCGCCCCGCCGCGCAGCGTGCGCTCCCAGCCCAGGTGAGACAGCAGTTCGAGGAGGCGCCGCGCCGGGTGCTCGTCGTGGAAGAAGAAGTCGCGATCCGCCAGTGCCGCTTTCAGCAGCGGCAACTGCAGCAGTTGCAGCAGCTCGCGGCTTTCCGGCGAAATCGCCCCGTCGCCGTCCACGGTGTCGAACACCGCGGATAGCAGGTCGATCGTGCTCTCGTCGGCCCGCGACAGCATGCCCGGCGGCGCATGGCGCCGCAGCGCCGGCAACTGGCCGGTGCCCGCGTCGCCTTGCGGCAGGCTGGCCAGCCATGCCTGCAGGTGCGGATCAAGGGCGCCGGCAAGCGAAGCTTCGCTGCCGGCTGGCGGGTCTTCCGTGCCGGTGCGCGCGAAGAATGCCTGGAGCTGGCGCGACAGCCCGGCCTGGCGCCGGCCGTCATGCGCGGCCGGCCGCACCCATGGCCGCTGCCGGGCCCCGGACGGCACGCCATGGCGCTCCAGCGCACGATCGAGTGCCGCGTAGATCGTGCCCAGGTCATGGAAACGGCCCGGCTGCAGCAGGGCCAGCACGGTGGAAACGCTGCCCTCCTGGCTGTCGACGTCCAGCCACGCCCGGCGCAGCGCGGCGATGAAGACCTCGGGCCGGAACGGGTTGGCGTGCACTGCTGCACGGCCGGACAGCTGCGCCAGGCGGGCACCGAGCGCCGCGAGTGCATCGGCATGCGCCTCGTCGAACGGCCTGGCGATGGCGCCCAGCGCGACGCGCTGGTCCATCACTTCATAGGGCACCAGCGCCAGCGGCTCCCCTGCCGCGCGCGGCTGCGGCTGCGGCGCCAGCCGGGCCAGCTCCTCGCGCAGCGCGTGCTCGAGGGACCTGGCGGCGATGGGCACCAGCATATGGCAGCGGTCGCGCAGCAGGCTGGCAGCGCGACAACGCGGGCCTGCCGGGGCGGCACCTTCGCCCAGGACTGCGGCAAGCTGCGAACAGAGCCCGGGCAAGCCATCGGACACCTTCCCCACCACGATGGCAACCAGCTCTTCCAGCACGGCGTGCCGTGGGCTGACGGCTCCTGGCGGCATGGCGGAATGAGGGGAAATGGTAATCATGATGGCGGCCGAATGGTGGATGCCTTCATTCTGCCACACCATTTCCACAAAGCA
>Ga0265798_10011697_pt1 | contig 10665 bp, 11 predicted proteins | sample P3T30metagenome_FD_192430 | JGI IMG/M metagenome (GOLD analysis project Ga0265798, IMG submission 192430) | Plant litter microbial communities from East Loma Ridge, Irvine, California - P3 T30 | ecosystem: Environmental > Terrestrial > Plant litter > Unclassified | place: USA: California... | reverse complement strand
ATCCAGTCGGCACCATGCATTGGGTATGGTCCGTGGAACAAGTCACCGAGCGCGCGCCGGTAATGCGCGTTCATCCAGCGCCGACGACGATGTTCGGGGCCGTCGTAAATCATGTGGCAGCGCTGGCAGAGTGCGGCCAGCTGGTGAAGCGCGCTATCGCTAGGATCATGGTTGAGGTGAGCGCAGGCCAGCACCACCGGTGTCCACCTGCCTTGGATCAGGATGTTCTCCATCGGTCGTCGCACGCGCCGTCCCCTGCCATCGCGCCAGCATAGACGATTCCTGTCCCACCACCGTCCATCCCCCAAGTGAAAAACCCTTTGCCCATGGGGACGCGCGCAATGCTCGCATCGTCCCTTCGCTCTGACAAAGCGCACGAGCTGCGACAGCTGCGGCCAATCGATCGGATACAGGAACACATGTTCGGCACGGATCGGCATCAGACGTCCGTTCCCGATGCCGCGGCTGCCAGCGCACGGTAGAGCGTCGCATGATGGCATTTAAGCAGCTTGGCAGCTTCACGCACGGACGTACCCTCGCTTACCAGCCGCTCGCCTAGCGCGATTTGATCGGGGGTGAGCTTGGGCGGGCGCCCGAAGCGTACTCCCCTCGCTTTGGCCGCTACCCGCCCGGTGCTGGTGCGTTGGTGGATCAGCTCGCGCTCGAATTCGGCGATGCCGGCGAACACGGTCAGTACCATGCGCCCCGCTGGCGAGGTCGTATCCGCCCAAGGCTCAGCCAGTGAGCGCAGGCCGGCGCCGGCTTCCTTCAGCTTCTCGGCAATGTCGAGTAAATCGCGGGTGGAACGTGCCAGTCGGTCGAGCCTGGTCACCACCACCGTGTCATCATCGCGCAGCTGCTCGATCATCTCTGCCAGCTGAGGCCGGTCACGCTTTGCGCCCGAGATCTTTTCCTCAAACGTCCGCTTGCATCCAGCCTCCTTCAACGCGGCGCGTTGCAGGCGGAGATCTTGGTCATCGGTGGACACACGAGCATAGCCAATCAGCATGTCGCAAAATTGTATCAGAACAAAAGTGTTATGCAACCGACTTTTGCGACATCAGCACGTGAGACAACACGAGCGCTGAGGGCTCTGTTGCGAAACTTAGCATATTTGCGACATGACGGCTTTCCCGTTTCCCCGTCGCTCTTGGTCAGTTTCGGGAAAGAGCAATTGGGAACAGGTTTTGGGAAATGGCGAGACGGATCATCGAGGCATGGCGGACGGACTACAACACCGTGCGTCCGCACAGCAGCCTTGGAGGGTTGGCACCCGCCGAGTTTACCGACCGCCCCCGCCAAGGGGATAAGGATACCGAAGCTAAGTTATCAGCGGCCTGAAACAGGGGAGCAGGTCACCGGAGGCAAAGATTTGTAATTCGGGGGGCAAGCGGTCGCTGTTTTCACCTCGGGGGTCGCGACGTACAGCCCAGACAAGCGTCGCCGTCGCGGTAATGATGGCTGCAAATCCGCCACACAGGGCAGCAGCGGCCGTAGCCTGATTCACCACAGCGAACGTGGGTCGCAATACGTGTCTATCAAGTACACCGAGCGCCTAGCCGAGGCGGGCATCGAACCGTCGGTCGGCAGTGTCGGCGACAGCTACGACAACGCTTTGGCCGAGACGATCAACGGTCTCTACAAAGCCGAGGTGATCCACCGGCGCGGACCCTGGCGCAGCTTCGAAGCTGTCGAATGTGCCACGCTCGAATAGATTGACTGGTTCAATCATCGTCGGCCACTCGAGCCTATCGGCAACATCCCGCCTGTTGGAGCCGAACACCAATATTATGCTGCCGCAGACAACATCGATACGGCGGCGTGACTCACAATCAAAGGTCCCCGGCAGATCCGGGGGGGGGCAGTTTTGCATTAAACTAATGAGCTATCGGCTCACCCCAAAGTGAAACATCAGAACAGGAATCGCCTTCCGAGACTGGACAGTTTAGTGTGGAAAACTTAGCCTTTATCCCCATATCGCAGCCGCAAATGTTACAAATTATCTTTTCATTAATGATATTACTATTTGAGCAGGATCCGCATATTGCTAGTCTTTTAGATAATTGATCATTTGATACTAAATCAAATCCCGATTTCGCCACTGAAAGTCCGGACTTTATAAACTCTCGTGTTGAATTCATTATTTATCCCCATTGCAATGATTAACCAATTTCAAGGCACGGTCTATAATTTCTGATAGACCAGTGCGACGAGTATCTGTTGGAATTGTCCAATCATAACCCGCCCATCCGCTGACAATGCGACCCTCTACGAGTACGTAAGCAACGGGGAATTCCTTTACCTCGAAACTCCCAGCAAGTTTGCAGCTTTCAATATCGTCAGGTCTAACTTCAATCACCAAAATAGTATCAAATTCTATAATTTCTGCTATACTTCCAAGATCATCTTCTAGGTATCTACAAGACTCACAGCCAGGCATTACAAAAAGCACTAGACATGGATTTTTGGCTACACCGATTATTCGCTTATATGCAGCGATGATATCACCTTGCGAAACCTTAAATTTATCAATCTTTGATGCCATGCTAAATACCTAATTCCTCACGAGTTTGCGAGATAGCGGTTTTAACGAATCTGTTATTCGAGGTAGAACGAGCGTCTTTGTCAAAAACCTCGATACGTCCACTACTTAAGGTCACCGCGCGTTCTGCACATAATATTGTTTCAATGCGATGGGCAACAACGATTTTTGTTATACCCAATTGAGCGATTGCTTCATTAACCGCTTGTTCGCGTGTCGGATCAAGATGCGCAGTACCCTCGTCGATTAGCAGCAGCCGCGGGTTTCGGTATAAAGCTCTCGCGAGTAGTAATCGTTGCTTTTGGCCGCCAGACAATGTCGATCCCATGTCGCCTATAAGGCTTTCATAACCCATTGGCATACTAGCAATGTCACCATGTAATGACGCCGCCCCTGCCGCTCCTAATATTCTTTGTTGATTAGGATAGTCATCAAACATGCAGATATTATCTGAGAAGGATCCCGCAAAAAGTTGATCATCCTGCATAACGGCGCCAATCTGATCATGAAAATTACGATAGCCAAATTGCTTCAGTGGAATGTCATCTATGAGAACCTGTCCGCTTTCCGGCTCAAGTATACCTAGCATAATCTTAATTAAGGTGGACTTTCCTCCTCCCGATGGACCAGTGATTGCAATATGCTCACCAGGCGCAACCGTAAGTGAAAGATTATTCAATATATACGGGTCAGAATTACTATAGCGAAAGCATACATTTATGAGCTCTATCTTTCCTTTAAACTCTCGCTTATTTTGAGTTGACGTAAAACTATAGTCCTCAGGTTCTAAAGCGACGTCAGAAATACGTTCAAGATGCAATCCAATCATTCGAAATATTATATACTGGTCGACAAGAGATAGCCCTTTCTGCATAAACTGTGTTTTATATGCAATATAGGCGAACATCATTCCGACGCTAAAACCGCCGTAGATTATCATACGAAGTGAAAGCCACGTCGATATAACTAACTCAATAGTAGTTATTAGTGTAGTAAATGCAGATTGCCATGACGTAATACGAGCCAATGAAACATTTGCATTCATTGAATCCATTAGTCTTGCCTGCCAAACGGCCTGCCTTGAACTTTCTTTGCCAAATATACGCAATGCAACTATGCCGCGTAATGATTCAATCATGACTGATTGCTCACGACCAGCAGCGCTAATCGAGTAATCTTGAGCAACCTTTTGAGACGAAAACATTATACTCCGAAGCAATATATTTAAAGATAAAGCTATAATGGCAACAACTGATAAGGTAACACTGTAAAATAACATCACGCATAGCGTAATAACAGCAAGTAACCCGTCCAATGCGGCGGCGATGGCTCCTTCAGTAAGGAATTGCCGAATTGGCTGAATAGACTGAAAGCGAGAAAGAATGTCACCGACATGACGACGTTCAAACCAAGAAATCGGTAAGCGTAGTAGCCGTCGACCCACGTTACTTGCTATACCATACCCAATCGCTGTCCCGGCGGATAGAAGAACAAAAGATCTAAGTAATGCTGCAATAGCATTAATAATAGAAAACAACCCAAAGCCTATCGCGAGAACCGTAACGAGGTCCTTATCAAGTGCAGGTAACGCGCTATCAAGGCCGACCTGCATATAATAAGGAGACGTAAGAACAAAAGCCTGAAGTACGATACTCAGAATTATTGTTTGCGCTATAGCGCGCCTTAGACCTCTTATACTTCCCCATAACTGGGAAAGACGCAGTTTTCTTTTAGCTTCAAACTGTTCGAACTGAGTGTTCGGCGATAATTCAAGCGCAATCCCAGTGAAATGGTTGGATACTTGACCAAGACGAATCCATCTTGATACCCCGGCCGGATCATGTATAAGAAGGCGATCGCTCTTTATCTCTTCTAGAACTACGTAGTGATTTAAGTCCCAATGCAGAATCGCTGGAAGCTGAAGAACATTTAGCTGTTCCAGGGGAACCTTAACTGCTCTTGCGCCTAAGCCTAAAACTTCAGCGTTTGCCATCAACGATGTCAGCGCAGCCCCACGAGTTGACAGTCGAAAGGCCCGTCGCGCGGTTCCAAGGTCAAACTCTGCTCCATAGTAATTCGCTATCATAGCCAATGCAGCAAGGCCGCATTCTGTGACCTCGGTTTGACGTATCAGTTTGATCCGTTTCTTACCCATAAAACCAAGATCGAATCCTAATCTACTCATCGATTATTTACCGCGATTATGGGTTCAAATAGCCACTCTATTAAGCTGCGACGCTGAGTAACTATTCGTGCAGAAAGGCTCATTCCAGGTAGTAAAGGCTGACGCCGGCCAAACGCGAATATCCACGGCTGTTCGAGTGATACTGTCACTAAGTATGCATTTACACTATTCTGTGATACCGATCTGGTAACAGGCGCTGTTGCGATGCTTTCAATCTTACCTCCTAATGTACCGAATTGCTGATAGGGAAACGCGTCGATGGCAATTCGGACATCCTGGCCAACTGCAAGGAAGCCTGCGGCGCTGGTGGGGGCATACAGGAGTGCGCGCTGCACGGACATGTCAGGCACAATGCTCATTACAGGCGCATCCGCGGCTAGGGATTGCCCAACCCGAGCTACTAGCGCCGTTACATGCCCGTTTACAGGCGATCGTAGGGTGTAGCCTTTTGCCAAATCGGCTTGTGTAGCTTGCTGCGCGAGGCCAGCTCGCTGTGATTCCGTTGTAGCGCTCTGCACCTGTGCCATTGCTGCGCTCTGCGCGGCACTACGACGTGAGATTGCGATGCTCGCCCGCTTGCTCATGCGTTGTTGTTCCAACTGCGCGAGCTGCTGTTGGCGTTCGACCACCACATTGCGACGTGATTCAAGATCCCGTCTGCTTATGAAACCCTTGTCTGCTACTACTCGCACCTCCTGATACTCCTCATTCGCAGATCTGACTAGCTCCCTTTGACCAACAATCTGTCCGTTCAGGCTATCTATTTCAGCGGAAAGACCCTTAACCTCCTCGTTAAGCCTATCTTGTTCAGAACGGGCTGCGCGAATAATATCCCGTGCCTGGTTGTTCAGTAAGATGTCTTGATTCCTGAGTGAAGTATTCACTCGATCAGAAGCAGAGGCACCTGTCATCAAATCCTCTTCAGCTCGAACACGGAGGAGTTCGTCGCCCTCGCGAACGTGCTGACCTTCTATTACCTTAATAGATGACACGACGCCTCTGCGCATTGGCGTGATATTTGCCAAGCCTTTGTCTAGGGCTAACTCTCCTGGTACATTCTCCACGCGCGCATATGTCGCATTTGCGAGGAAAAGCAGAGCCGCTACGATCGAGGCCAGCAATAATCCGCCTATCACCTGCCACGAGGTCGGTAGAGCAACGTTGACGTCACCATGAAGGCGCTCGCCTCGGTGCCGAAGCACCTCCTCACGAAATAAGGCGGTAGCATCCGACATTATCGGCTACCTGGAGACCGGCTGGAGCGCCCCGCATTCCCCATCACGATAATGCTGGGTTCTGCCATGCGTCGTCGCCGCCGGGTATTTATAAGAATCATTTGCCTATGATCCACCCAGTCCGTTCCGTTTGGCAAGGGGCTATGACAGCGGCAATAACGATACCTTTAATCGTCTTGACTTCCATCATCGTGTTGTAGGTAATTGCTGAGCCGTGAATCAACTCGGCTATTTGGGAGTCGTAAAATGGCACATGATGGCGTCGAAGCCCCTGCCCCACTTATGTCTCGTGAGGTTGCTCGTGAATTGACCTTCAACGAAGCTAACGCCGTTAGCGGCGGCGTATTTGAAGGCAATAATACCACGGTCGGCACAGATTGCCATTCGTCGTATACCCAGGATTGTGGCTGGGACGGCCTCGATTGAAGACATGATGGACCCAAGCTTGCCTTGGGTCCACTTTTTCACGAGGGTCTGGAGATTACAAAGTGCCAATTCTGATTCTGAGCCACTACGGCGACGCACATGCGTCAGCCATCGATTGGGGACTTAAGCAGGCTGGTGTAGATGTCGTGACCGCAACGCCATCGGATATCCCGCATTTTGGCACTGCTGCTGTTTCGATAGAAGCGGAAAATATTCGTATTAAACTAGATCGACGAACTATTACCGATACCGACTGGGGAGTAGTTTGGAATCGTCGTAGAGGTCGCTTCTCGCCAGATAAACGGCGATCACCCGGCGAAACACGCTACGTGGAGTTTGAAACAAGACAAATGGTAAACGGAATCTATTCTGTAATAGAGGCCACTTACCCAATGATAAATAGATTCTCGTCTGAGTTTGTAGCAGCGAATAAGATATTTCAACTTGTTACCGCAGCGCGACTTGGAATTTCTGTTCCAAATACGGTTATAGGTAATGATTTCCAACAGGTTAATGATTGTTTTTCATTTGATCCTCCAGCCTTCAAATCTTTCCGTGTACCTGTTTGGGAAGGAAGTGACATATTTTCCGAAGAAGGGCAACATCCGCGTGCTCTAATTGGCATGACAGCAAAGCTCGAGCCTCGTCATCTTAAAGAACGCGGATCAATTGAGGCATGTCCCGGTATATACCAATCATATGTAGAGAAGGCTTATGAAGTTAGAGTTCTCTGGCTAGACGGCAACTATATTGCTGCAAAGATAAATTCACAAGCTAGTGAACTCTCTCAATACGATTGGCGAGGAAACGCATTCAATGTTGAACTCGAACCAATAAAACTAAGCGACGATATAGTTAAAAAGCTATCTCAACTAATGAAAGCGTTATCACTTGAGACCGGCTCAATAGACCTTATTGTTACTCCTCAGGGCGAGACAGTATTCTTGGAAGTTAATCCGACTGGCCAATTTCTTTGGCTCGACAGTCAAAATGACCAATTCGACTCATTTGGCGCTATGATACGGTTTCTTATGGCTAAAGCAGGAATATCTTCAGAGGGTCGAAAAATTCCTGTCTACGGTGATTATGCAAGTAGTTCTTTGCATAAAGACTGGCTTACGACAATGGATGCCGAGCGCTATGCTTTACATACGGAAACTAGATATTCCGATGAAAAGATTAGTGCTTAGCTGATTGGTATATTATAACTATACCATATAATCAAAAACTTATCTACTGATATTTGTTGATTTTATTGTTGACTTGTGAAGTTGAATAACTCACGATAGAAGCACCACTTAAGTGGTGTTCATGGAGGTGTATATGCAAGATATGCAGGAAAATCAGCCATCAGTACTGATGGCTCGCCATGTTGCTCGCGAGCTAAACTTCGATGAAATGAATGCAGTCAGTGGTGGAGTATTCGAAGGAAACAATACAACTCAGTTCACTGACTGTCATGCATCATATACGCTAGATTGCGCTGGCGTGGATGGCGGTGACTAATAATTATTCGGGGAGTCCATCTTCTGTGGACTCCCCGTTTTATAAGAAAATATTGGGAAGTTTTACTCTAATTAACTAGAACGGTTTGCTGAAAAGAAGAACGCCTTTCCGGGTATAATTATAAATCTATTGCATAATAGACTTATAATAAGCTTTTTTAAATCAGAAGAAACTGCAAATTAGACATTTGTGTAGCTTGCCGATACTCAATTTTTGGCTCGCAATTGCTAACAAAAACTAAAGCCATGTATATTACGAAATTATTCTATGATATGTACGAGAGAATGTTGTGTGAGGAATCTTCATGATCTCTATCATTGCAGCACTTCTAAGCGTATCTGCAAATAGCTGTACGCCGGTGCCGGGCGCTGATCGCTTGTGGCGCCCAGCGGTTCGGTGGGTTGTTGTAGGCGAACTACACGGTACAAACGAAACGCCTCTGGCGTTTGCAAACCTGGTTTGTTTAGCGTCCGCGGCCGGCCGTGCCGTAACTGTTGCTGTCGAATACCCATCAGATAGTCAGAGGGATATTGATGCATACCTTGCTTCAAATGGCAATCGTCATGCACTTTCATCATTTCTGAAGATACCAGTCTTTACCGCTGCTATGCAAGATGGACGTGGTAGCGTGGCATTCATTCGCATGTGGGATCGTCTTCGTCGCATGAAGCGGGCTGGTAATATCGCTAATGTGGTTGCATCGGACATTAGTCGATCGGACTCTCCTGGACAGCAGCGAGATGAAACTATGGCAAAAGCTTGGATTAATATAGCAGTTCCTGATAATGGAATTGTATTGACATTGGTCGGTAATGTTCACGCAATGCGAAAGCCGTTGAGTATCGCCGGACGTACGATAATTACTGCTGGATCTCTTATGCCCGCGGAGCGGACAATTACGGTGAACGTTGTCGGGAGCGGTGGAACAGCTTGGAACTGCCAAGCCGATGGTTGTAAGATGCATACTAATGGGCATGCATCTAGCATGCCGGGTGGAATCAGCTATCTTACTGACGCAGATCGTCGATGGGATGCCTTATACCACCTGGGAAAGCCCACCACTTGGGCAGCACCGGCACTCACGCCCAAAGTCTTAGAACCGCCCAGCCGAATGAACGTTAACGGCCGCTAGCGCTAGTTGGCGTGAGCGAGTGGTTACGGTCGTGAAGTCCAAGTGCCATCGTCCTTGAAAGGCCGTGTAGGCCGTGGCCCGGCGACGGCAAAACTCGGTCGGCACGCGAGTTCGCCAGTTTCCCTGACCTTCGGCGTTATGGCGCGTGCAACGCGATAGGCCTAGCGCTGCTGGCCGACAAGATCGCATGATGCAAGGCGCTCTTCTACACGGCAGGAGTCAGCAACACCCCCAGGACCATCGACGCTGGCTTGTGCGTCAACGTGACGAAGCTCCACTATGCTCGATTGACGGTCGCGGCCCGGCTCTCCCGAAGGCGCGGCATACAATCTTCAACTGTTGGCCCGGCAGGCCGCGCCGGCCTGATACGCGGCGCATCATTCGGTGTCCGGCATCGCCAGCCATCCGCCACGCCGATTTCGCGCAGGCCTTTTTGAATAGTCTCGGACGGTTTTGACCCTTACGCTCATGTCATGCTTGTCTGCGGGTTACCGGGTGCCAAAACCCTGTGTCAGGCCTGTGCCTCAGACACATAGCGGCGTAACACGCGGTTGATTTCAGTCTGATATCCACGATCCTGCGCGTGTTCTTTGAACCAGGCCACTACATCGGCATCGAGGCGAAGTGTAACCGCCTTCTTGGTCGGCCGGTACAGACCGGGTTGGCGAGCGTGCAGCCAAGCTTCGGGCAAGGCCTCCGGGATGTCGTTCGTATCGATCTGATCGTCTGGCAGCGCTGCCAGCTTGTTGGAGCTGATCTTGTAATTCGGGGCTAAGCGCCTTCTTGCTGAGGGCAGAGCGCTGGTTTGACGCTAAACAACGGCAAGGCAGAACAATTGCGAACGCTTAGGGGGGATTACCGTCGCCTGCGATATTAAGGGGCTTGCGGCGGACGGTTTCGGCTGCGCGATCCCACAGGAAGTCGCCGGAAAACGCAATATGCTCCCAACCGACCGGGGAAGTGTGGGCGAGCAGTGCGGGATCGGGCACCTCGCCGATCGACCGCAGATATTGGACGGCATCGGCGATGTAGGTGGAGTTCCAGTAGACGATCGCGGCGATGACCAGATTCAATCCGGACGCGCGATATTGCAGCGTCTCGTGGGTCCGGTCGATGATCCGCCCCTGACGGAACGTGCAGATCGCCTGCATCAGGACGTGACGCTGCTCGCTCTTGTTGAGGCCTGCCTGGCAGCGCCGACGAAGATCGGAGTTTTCCAACCAGTCGAGCATGAAGAAGGTCCGCTCGATGCGGCCGATTTCCTGGAGGGCTAGATCGACCTGGTTCTGGCGTTCGTAGGCAGCCAGTTTGCGCAGCATCGCCGATGGCGCGACGTGACCCGCTTTCAGCGAGGCGACGAGGCGCAAGACCTCGCCCCAATGCTCGCGGATTGTATCGATCTTCACGCGTTTGCCGATCAGCAAACCAATCGCTGGATAAGAAGCCACGGGGCCGAGGGCTGCCAGACGCCGGTCGGGGAAATCCCGCAGGCGCGGGCAGAACCGGAATCCCAGCATTGCGGGGTCACTGCACGAAAGTGCGCTTTGCGTACGCCAGGCCCGAACGAACAGCGAACGACACGGATCGGTGGTTAGGCGACAGGCAGATTTCGGGATGGTTGAAAGCTGTCTTTGAGCGG
>Ga0265798_10011693_pt1 | contig 10667 bp, 8 predicted proteins | sample P3T30metagenome_FD_192430 | JGI IMG/M metagenome (GOLD analysis project Ga0265798, IMG submission 192430) | Plant litter microbial communities from East Loma Ridge, Irvine, California - P3 T30 | ecosystem: Environmental > Terrestrial > Plant litter > Unclassified | place: USA: California... | reverse complement strand
GGGCGCCTTTTTTGCGTTCTGGACGCCGCCGGCCGCCGGTCGCATCTTCCCTGGCAAAAGGGAGAGCGCCGCGATGATCGAACTGCCCGCGCCGGACCGCGCCGTGCTGGCGCGCCGCGACTCCATTCTGGCGGAGCTGCGCGCCATCCTGCCCCCCGGCCCGCGCGGCGAGGCGGTGATCGGCGACCCCACCCGCCTGAAGCCTTATGAAACGGACGGGCTGAGCGCCTATCGCCAGCCGCCGCTGGCCGTGGTGCTGCCGGAAACCACCGAGCAGGTGGCCGCCGTGCTGCGTTATTGCCACGAGAACCGCATCCGCATCGTGCCGCGCGGCGCCGGCACCAGCCTGTCCGGCGGCGCCCTGCCGCTGGAGGACGGCATCGTGCTGGGCCTGATGCGCATGAACCGCATCCTGGAAGTGGACTACGCCGACCGGCTGGCGGTGGTGCAGGCGGGCGTCACCAACATCGGCATCACCCAGGCGGTGGCCGATGACGGGTTCTTCTACGCGCCCGACCCGTCCAGCCAGCTCGCCTGCATGATCGGCGGCAACGTCATGATGAATTCGGGCGGCGCGCATTGCCTGAAATACGGCGTCACCGCCAACAACCTGCTGGGCGTGACGCTGGTGACCATCGAGGGCGAGGTGCTGCGGATCGGCGGCGACCACCTGGACGCCGCCGGCTACGACTGGCTCGGGCTGATCACCGGCAGCGAGGGGCAGCTCGGCATCGTCACGGAAGTGACCGTCCGCATCCTGCGCGCGGCGGAAGGTGCGCGCGCCATGCTGGCCGCCTTCCGCTCCAACGAGGTGGCGGGGCAGGTGGTGGATGCCATCATCGCCAGCGGCGTGATCCCGGTGGCGCTGGAATTCATGGACCGTCCGGCGATCCATGCCTGCGAGGCCTTCGCCCATGCCGGCTATCCGCTGGATGCGGAGGCGATGCTGATCATCGAGGTGGAAGGCAACCAGGCGGAACAGGACTTCCTGCTGGGCAAGCTCAAGGCCATCTGCGCGCGCTTCGACCCCATCTCGCTGCGCGTGGCGGAAACGGCGGAGGAATCGCTCGCCATCTGGAAGGGCCGCAAGGGGGCCTTCGGCGCGGTCGGCCGCATCAGCCCGGATTATCTCTGCATGGACGGCACCATCCCGACTGGCGAGCTGCCGCAGGTGCTGCGCCGCATCGGCGAGATGAGCGAGAGCTACGGCCTGCAGGTCGCCAACATCTTCCATGCCGGCGACGGCAACCTGCACCCGCTGATCATGTTCGACGCCAACGACCCCGACAGCTTCCGCCGCGCCGAGGATTTCGGCGCCGACATCCTGAAGCTCTGCGTCGAGGTCGGCGGCTGCCTGACCGGCGAGCACGGCGTGGGCGTCGAGAAGCGCGACCTGATGGGCGTGCAGTTCGAGGCGCACGAGCTGGAGCAGCAGCGCCGCATCAAGGCGGCCTTCGACCCCGCCTGGCTGCTCAACCCCGCCAAGGTGTTTCCGCTGGCCGGCAACGCGGCGCTGGCCCGGTGAACCTCCGACCGAGCGACGAGGCCGGGGTGGTGGAGGCGGTGCGCGCGGCGGTGGCCGACCGCGCGCCGCTGGCGGTGCAAGGCAACGGCACCAAGCGCGGCAGCCTGCGCCCGGTGCAGGCGGCGCGAACGCTGTCCACCGCCGGGCTGTCCGGAATCACCTTGTACCACCCGGCCGAGATGGTGCTGTCCGCCCGCGCCGGCACCCCCATCCCGGAGATCGAGGCCGCGCTGGCCGGGCACCGGCAGATGCTGCTCGCCGAGCCGCCGGACTTCTCCGCCCTGCTGGGCACCACGGCGCCTGCCACGCTGGGCGGGCTGGTGGCCGCCAACCTGTCCGGCCCGCGCCGCATCTTCGCCAGCGGCGCCATGCGCGACCACGTGCTGGGCGTGCGCGCCGTGACCGGCCATGCCGAGGTGGTGCGCTCCGGCGGGCGGGTGCACAAGAACGTCACGGGGCTGGACCTGTGCAAGCTGCTGGCGGGCAGCCACGGCACGCTGGGCATCCTGACCGAGATCACGCTGAAGGTGGCGCCGCGCGCCGAGGCCGGCGCCAGCCTGCTGGTGGCCGTGGCGTCGCTGAAGCAGGGCGTGGCGGCGCTGTCCGCCGCCCTGGGCAGTCCCTTCGGCGTCACCGGCGCGGCGCTGCTGCCCGGGGCAGGGGGCGCTGCCGCGCTGCTGCGGCTGGAGGACTTTGCCGAGTTCCTGCCGCACCGCGTGGCCGCCCTGCGCCGCGTGCTGGACCGCTTCGGGGCCATCGAGGTGCTGGACGGCGAGGCCTCCGCCGCCCGCTGGCGCGAGGTGCGCGACGCCCGCCCCCTGGCGCCGCTGGGGGCGGAGGAAGCGCTGTGGCGCCTGTCCGTGCGCCCGCAGGCCGGGCCGGGGGTGGCGGCGGCGCTGGCCGAGGGCTTCGGTGCCCGGCTGCTGCTGGACTGGGGCGGCGGGCTGGTCTGGGCCGCCGGCCCCGCGACACAGGCGGCGCATGCCACGGTGATGCGGGCCGCCGCCGCCGCGCGCGGCACCTTTACCCTGTTCCATGCCCCCGACGCCCTGCGCGCCGCCGTGCCCGTGATCCCGCCCGAGCCCGCCGCGCTCGCGGCCATCGGTGCCCGCGTCAAGGCGGCGATGGACCCGGCCGGCGTGCTGAACCCGGGGCGCATGCGCGCCGGCGCCTGACCTCAGCGCAGGGCGCGCGCCAGCCGCAGCCCGCCGGCGGGGCCGTGCGGCACGCGGCGCAGCGCGGCGTGGCGGCTGGCCTCGGCCGGGCCGCCCAGGGTGGCGGCGGCGCCGGCGGCATCCTGCAACGGCAGGGCGCGCGGCGTGGCCGGCGGGGGCACCGCGATGCGGCCGGCGGGGGAAGGGGTGTCGCGCATGGCTCGGTCCTGCACAGGCCCCTTTTGGGCGGATCGTTCAGGCCCCTTCCTGCCTTTCTCCGGTTAATGGGCGGTAAGCGGCCGTGGCATCTTGCGCCGCCCCGCCGGCCCGCCCAGGCTGATCAAAGGGAGAACGACGGGATGCAAACCCAATTCAGCGCCGCGCAGCTGGCCGACCCGGACACGCGCGAGTCCAACGCCATCCTGCGCAGCTGCGTGCATTGCGGCTTCTGCACCGCCACCTGCCCGACCTTTGTATTGCTGGGCGACGAGCTGGACAGCCCGCGCGGCCGCATCTACCTGATCAAGGACATGCTGGAAGGTGGCGGCCCCGCCACGGAGCCAGTGGTGCGGCACGTGGACCGCTGCCTGTCCTGCCTGAGCTGCATGACCACCTGCCCGTCGGGCGTGAATTACATGCACCTGGTGGACCACGCCCGGAAGCATATCGAGGAAACCTACGTCCGCCCCTGGCCGGAGCGCATGCTGCGCCGGCTCCTGGGCACGCTGCTGCCCCACCCCGGGCGGTTCCGCCTGGCGCTGCGCGGCGCCGCGCTGGCCCGGCCGTTGCGCGGCCTGCTGCCCGCCGGGCCGCAGATCTTCCGCCGGCTGCGGGCGATGCTGGACCTCGCCCCCGCCGCCCTGCCGCCCGCGCCGCGGCCCGGTCCCCAGGTGCACCGGGCGCAGGGCCAGCGGCGCGGCCGCGTGGCGCTGCTGTCCGGCTGCGCCCAGACGGTGCTGGCGCCGTCCATCAACGATGCCACCATCCGCCTGCTGACCCGGCTGGGGGTGGAGGTGGTGGTCAGCCCCGGCCAGGGCTGTTGCGGCGCGCTAAACCACCACATGGGCCAGCACGACCCGGCCATGCGGCTCGCCGCCGCCAACATCGCCGCCTGGACGCGGGAAATGGAGGGCGAGGGGCTGGACGCGGTGGTGATCAACGCTTCCGGCTGCGGCACCACGGTCAAGGACTACGGCTTCATGTTCCGGGAGGCGGAGCCGGCGCTGGCGGCGCAGGCGGCGGCGGTGGCGGCCCTGGCCAAGGACGTGTCGGAAGTGCTGGTCCGCTTCGGCTACGCCCCCAGCCGCCCGGCGCCAGGGCTGGAGGTCGCCTACCATGCCGCCTGCTCGCTGCAGCACGGCCAGAAGATCACCGCCGCGCCCAAGCAGCTGCTGCGGCAGGCGGGCTTCGCGGTGCGCGAGCCGGCGGACGCGCATCTCTGCTGCGGCAGCGCCGGCACCTACAACCTCCTGCAGCCCGAGATCGCGGGGCAGCTCCGGGAGCGCAAGCGGGCCAGCCTGCGGGCCACGGGTGCCGCGGTGGTGGCCAGCGGCAACATCGGCTGCCTGACGCAGCTGGGCGGCGCCGATGCCATGCCGGTAGTGCACACGGTGGAATTGCTGGACTGGATGGCGGGGGGGCCGGAGCCGGCGGCACTGGGCGCCACGGCGCCCTAGAAAGCGGGCCGCGCCTCGCCGCCCAAAACCATACCGGCCATCCGCGCGTTGCTGCCCGCCACCAGAAAGGGCAGCCCATGGCCAGCGCGAATCGCCCACGCGGCGGAACCACCCCCGCACCGACCGCGGAAACCCGCGCCTTTCTGGTCGAGGTGCACGGGCGGCTGTGCCGCACCTACCACTGCCCGATCCCGTATTTTCATGAACTCGACCCCCTGGACGAGCTCGTGTCCTCGCTGCTGTCGCATCGGACGAAAAACGCCGACTCCGCCCGTGCCTTCGGCAACCTGCGTGCCGGTTTCACGGACTGGGAGGCGGTTCGCGACGCCCCGGTGGAGCGCGTCGAGCAGGCCCTGTCCCCCTGCACCTGGCCGGAAGCCAAGGCCCCCGCCCTGCAGCGCACCTTGCGCGAGATCACGGAACGGCAGGGCCGCCTGACCCTGGACCACCTGGCGGACATGACCGTGCCGGAGGCCCGCGCCTGGCTGGAGGCAATCACCGGCATCGGACCCAAGACCAGCGCCGCGGTGCTGAGCTTTTCCGCGCTGCACCGCCGCGCCCTGCCGGTGGACAGCCACCACCACCGCGTCGCGGTGCGGCTCGGCCTGATCCCGGCCAGCCTCGCGGTCGGGCCGTCGCACCGCGTGCTGGAGGCCATGCTGCCCGAGGAATGGGACGCCCAGCAGGTCTACGACAACCACGAGATCCTGATGCTGCACGGCCAGAAGGTGTGCCACTTCCGCAGCCCGCAATGTTCCCGCTGCACACTGCTGGACCTATGCCCCACGGGGCGGGACCGCACGGCGGGGCAGGTCCGCGCCGCACCCACCGCTCAGGCCGGGCTGCTTTGAGGGCGCGGCGCGCCCTTCAAGGTCCGCCGGCGGCGCGCTCTTCCGTCACCACCTCGCCCACCGCCGCGGGTGCCGGCGCGAAGACGCGCAGCGCGCCGGGGCGGATGCCGTAGCGCAGCGGCGGCCGCATCGGCACCACCTCGCCATCCACGGACACGCGCATCCAGGCGGAATGGCTCTGGATCTCCGCCTCCTGCACCAGGTGGCTTTCGAAGTCGCGCTCCTCGCGCAGCCGGCCGGCCAGGGCGCGCACGGCCACCTTCAGCAGGCCCCAGGGCCGGCCGTGGCGCACCACGAACAGGCACAGCCTGCCGTCGTCCAGCACGGCGCGGGTGCCGGGGCGGGGCAGGCTGACTTCATAGGCGTTGTTGCCGATAAACAGCAGCGGCGTCCGGTAGCGCTTTTCCCAGGCTTCCGTGCGTACCCGCAGGTGCCGCACCGGGTAACGCAGCAGGACCCGCGCGCCGGCCATCATCATGGCCGGCCACTTGCCCCAGCCGCTGCGCTCCCGCTGCCGGTCGCGGTCCGCGACCATGGTGGCGTAGAGGCCGATGGACGAGTTGTTGACGAAGATGCGCCCGTTCACCTCGGCCACGTCCACCATGCGGGTTTGCCGCGCGGCGATGACATCCACCGCGCCATCGATCTCCTGCGGCAGGCCGAGGTCCTTGGCGAAGTGGTTCAGCGTGCCCAGCGGCAACACGCCGAAGGCGACGCCGCTGCCCGCCATGACACCCGCCACGGCGCCGATCGAGCCATCGCCGCCGCCGGCCACCACGGCGTCGAAATGCCGGCCGGGGCCGGCTTGGCGCAGCAGGTCGCGCGCCGTGTCCACCAGCGCCTCGCCCTTCACCATGTGCAGGTCGGCCTCGATGCCATGCCGCGCGAAGGCGGCGGACAGGGCCGGGCGCGGGTCCCGTGCCTGCACGGCGCCGCCGCCGGCATTGAGGATGACGGCGAGCCGCAGCGGCGCGGCCGGGCGCGGTTCGTCGCTGGGCTGGGGCAAAGGGTGGCTCAGGTCTGCTTGAAGATGATGCCGTTGAGCGTGCGGCAGGCGGCGACCACCGCCACCAGCCACAGGCCCTGCACGATCATGCCCCCCGGCGTCAGCACGTAGCCGGCGGCGACCAGCCGGGTGGGAACGGCGGCGACCATGGGCTGCATTTCCGCCGGCACCGGCAGCGCGGCGATCACCTGCAGCGCCGCCCACCACAGGGCCCCCAGCATCAGCACCAGCGGCGCGGCGATCTCCGCCAGCAGCTCCACGAAGGTCAGCCCGAAGCTGACGAGGCCCCAGAAGGCCACGCCCAGCGCCTTGAGGGCCACGCGGAACCAACGGTCGCCGCCGCGGCGCTCCTCCAGCCCGAAATCGTCATGCCTGGAATAGCCGGACATCGCACCGCTCCCCGTTGCCCGCCCTGAATAGCGGATGAGGGCGGTTCTGGACATGCGGGAATCACGCGAACGGCCGGGGGAGGAGCCTCCCCCGGCCGTCCGGGCCGGTCAGCGCGGCTGCTGGATCGCCGACAGGCGCCAGCTGCCACCGTTCTGGCGCACAAAGGTCCACAGCTCGGCGCTGGTCTGCCGGCGCTGCGGGTCGCCTTCCACCACGGTGCCGGTGGACAGGTCGCGCGTCACGTCCACCATGCTGAAGCGCATCGCGACGGTGGCGAACTCGGCGCTGCCTTCGCGCCACGCTTCGGACAGGTCGCCTTGCTCCAGCCGCACGTCGCTGGTCACGTTCTGCCAGTTGCGCGCCGCGAGGTCGCGCAGGTCGCCGGCGAAGTAGCTGGCCATTTCCGGCGTGGCCAGGCGGCCGATCGCCGCCTCGTCCCGCCGCGACCAGGCGGCGTTGACGTCGCGCAGCAGCCCCTCGAAGGCCTGGAAGTCGGCGGGGCCGACCTGCACCGGCACGCCGGCGGGCGCGCGGCCACCCCCCAGCCCGGCGGCGGCCGCGGGATTGCTGGCCTGCCGGGCATAGGGGCCGGCGGCGGCGTCGCGCGGCATGGCGCCGGGGTTGGGGCCGCCCGCCATGGCGGGCTGGCTGCGGTTGCGCACCAGCTTCATGACGAAGCGCACCAGCAGCACCACCAGCCCGATCTGCAGCAGCAGGCCCAGCAGGCCGCCAAAGCCGCTGATGCCGCCGAACATGCCGTTGCCGAACAGCATGCCGCCCAGGCCAACGCCGATCAGGCCACCCATCAGCCCGGCGCCAAAGCCGCCGCCGAACAGCCCACCGCTGCGCGCGGGCGCCACGGCGCCGGGCGAGGCCGGGCGGCTGGGCTGGGTCATGGTGCGGTCCATTGGGCGCGCGCCGCTGTCCGGGATGGTGCGGGTGCTGGGCGGCGGGCTGTAGGTGCGGGCGCCGCGGCTGCCGGAGCTGAAGCCGCCGCCGGGGCGCGCATCGGCCATGGCGGGGGCCAGCACCAGGGCCAGCGCGGCGGTGGCGGCCAGCAACCGACCGGCGAGGGGCTTCGAGGAACTGGAGCGCGGCATGGTTTCTCTCCGGATTGTCATGATTTCTCCATGCCTATATAGGGAGCCCGGGACCCCAAGCCAATGCATCCGGCGCCCCCGCTTCAAACGGGCAGCCCGGCCCAGGCCAGGGCGAGCCCCGCCAGCGCCGCCACCAGCAGGCAGGCCACGACGCCCAGCCGCAACCCGAACAGGCACGCCGCGGCCAGCCCGACCAGCAGCACCGCCGGCCCGTCCAGGCTGCTCCACACCGGCAGCTCCAGCGACAGCGGCCCGATGCCGGCAGGCCGCACCGCGCGAAACAGCACCCGCAGCCCGAACCACAGCGCCAGGTTGGCGATCACGCCCACCACCGCCGCCGTCACGCCTGCCAGGGCACCGGACAGGCGCGCGCTGCTTTGCAGCCGCTCGATCCACGGCGCGCCCAGGAACACGAAGGCGAAGCAGGGCGCAAAGGTGACCCACAGCACCAGCAGCGATCCCAGCATCCCGCCGGCGACGCCGCCCGGCCCGGCCGCCGCCCGTGCGCCGGCCAGAAAGCCGACGAACTGCAACACCAGGATCAACGGCCCCGGCGTGGATTCGGCCAGACCCAGGCCGGCGAGCATCTCCTGCGCCGTCAGCCAGCCGTGCAGCCGCACCGCGTCCTGCGCCACATAGGCGAGCACCGCGTAGGCGCCGCCGACCGTGACCACCGCCATCTTGGAAAAGAACACCGCGATGTCGGCAAAGGCGGCGGGGCCGGCGGCCAGCAGCAGCGCCACAGGCAGCAGCCACAGCAGCAATGCCAGCAGCCCGGCGCGGCGGGCACCGGCGGCCAGCCGGGCGGCGCGGGCCGGCTCCGCCGCCAGCACGGCGTCGATCAGCGCGGGGGGGCCATCATCGGCCGTGGCGGCGGGGCGGCTCAGCCCGGCGGGGGCCAGCAGCCCCGCCAGTGCCGCCACGGCCACCACCAGCGGAAAGGGCAGCGCCAGCAGAAACAGCGCCGCGAAGGCCGCCCCCGCCAGGCACCATGCCAGCGGGCCGTGCAGCGCCCGGCCGGCGAGGCGGACCAGGGCCTGCAGCACCATCACCAGCACCGCGCATTTCAGCCCGGCGAACAGCGCCGCCACCGCGGGCAGCGTGCCCAGCGTGGCGAACAGGACCGACAGCGCCAGCATCACCGCCGCGCCGGGCAGGATGAACAGCAGCCCCGCCACCAGCCCGCCGCGCGGGCCATGCATCAGCCAGCCCAGATAGGTGGCGAGCTGCTGCGCTTCCGGCCCGGGCAGCAGCGCGCAGAAATTCAGTGCCTGCAAGAAGCGCCGCTCGCCGATCCAGCGCCGCTGTTCCACCAGCTCGCGGTGCATCAGCGCGATCTGCCCGGCCGGCCCGCCAAAGGACAGCAGGCCGATGCGGGCCCATACGCGCGTGGCCTGCGCCAAGGTCGGCAAGGTGGGGGGCGGCGTGTCGGTCATGCGGCGGCTGTTCCCGGCTCGCCGCGAATCGCAGGGCGGCGGCCGGCAGGTTGGCGTTCCCGCCGGCCGCGTCAACCGCGCCGCGTCACCCCAGGCGCAGGCGCAGCGCGTTGCGGATGTCGGCCTGCGAATACGGCTTCTTGATCACCACCGCCCGGCGGAAGCGCTCGGGAAAGGCGCCCGCCTCGCCATAGCCGGTGGCGAAGATGAACGGGATGCCGCGGGCAATCAGCGCGTCCGCCACGGGAAAGCTGTTTTCCCGGCCGAGGTTCATGTCCAGCAGCGCCAGGTCCGGCGCCTGCCGGGCGATGATCTGCAGCGCCGCCTGCACGCTGGAAGCCACCTCCACATCCGGCACGCCCAGGCGCCGGCACTGGTCCTCGGCATCCATGGCGATCAGCAGGTTGTCCTCGACCAGCAACAGGCGGGACGGCAGGGGCACCGCCTCCTGCTCCGGCGCGGCCTCGGCCTGCGGGGCGGGGGCGGGCTCGTCCGGGGCATCCTGCACCTGCACCGCCGGCAGCACGAAGCGGGCCTGCAGGCCGCCCAGCAGGTAATGCAGCTCCGCCTCGCCCTTCAGGTCGTGGGGAATGGCGCGCTCGATGATGGTGCTGCCGAAGCCCTTGCGGTTGGGTACGCGCACCGGCGGGCCGCCTTCCTCCACCCAGCGGATCTCCAGGTCGTCGTTCGGTAGCCGCTGCCAGTGGATCCGCACGGTGCCGTGGCTGTCGCACAGCGCGCCGTACTTGGCGGCGTTGGTCATCATCTCATGGACCACCAGGGCCAGCGTGGTCTGGGCCGCCGGCTCCAGCAGCACCGGCGGGCCGGACAGGATCACCCGGTCGGCCTTGGCTTCCAGGTAGGCGGCGGCCTCCGCCTGCACCAGGTCGGCCAGCGGGGCGGGCCGCCAGTTGTCGGCGGTGATCTGGTCGTGCGCGCGGGCCAGGGCCTGGATGCGGCCGCCGATCATGGTGGCGAACTCATCCACCGAGCCGGCATGGCCGCGGCTTTGCCCCACCAGCCCGCGGATCAGGCCCAGGATGTTGCGCACCCGGTGGTTCAGCTCGGCGATCAGGATCTCCTGCCGCTCCTGCGCCACGCGGCGCTCGCGCTCCGCGAGGTCGGACAGCTGCAGCACCACTTCCAGCAGGGTGATGCGCAGGCGCTCGGCCAGCTGCAGGTCGCTCTCGCTCCAGGGGCGGGACTGACCTTCCACCGTTTCGCGCCAGGCGGCGAAGCTTTTGCGCGGCGTCATGCGGATGCCGTTGGGGCCGAGGCCCACGGGCTTGTGCGGGTCGCCCGCCCAGGTCACCGAATGCGCCAGCTGGCGGCGAAAGAACACCAGGTAGTCGCGGGGCCCGCGCGACAGCGGAATGGCCAGGATGCCCGAGGCACGCTCGGCGTAGTCCTGCGCCGCCGGCAGCGCGTCGCCCAGCCGGTGCGTGCAGAAGATGGTGCCCGATGCCGTGCGGTTGAGAAAGCGCACCAGGGCGGCGAATTCCTCCGTGCTCGGCGTGTGGCCGCGCAGC
>Ga0265798_10011692_pt1 | contig 10667 bp, 12 predicted proteins | sample P3T30metagenome_FD_192430 | JGI IMG/M metagenome (GOLD analysis project Ga0265798, IMG submission 192430) | Plant litter microbial communities from East Loma Ridge, Irvine, California - P3 T30 | ecosystem: Environmental > Terrestrial > Plant litter > Unclassified | place: USA: California... | reverse complement strand
TTGCCCGCGATGGGCCCGAAGGGCATCAGAGTAGCAGTGAAGGCCCTACGAATCCCGCCTCAAATCCGGCGGAATCGGCAAATCATCCCGCAACGGATCAGGCCGCTTGCCACGCCCCTGCCGGAACTGCCGGATCTGATACACGTACGCCAACACCTGAGCCACCGCCAGGTACAACCCTGCCGGGATCTCCTGCTCAAGCTCAGTGCTGTAATAGATCGACCGCGCCAGCGCAGGCGACTCGAGCAACAGGATCTGATGCTGCGCCGCGATCTCGCGAATCTTCAGCGCCATGAAATCGCTGCCCTTGGCCAGCAACACCGGCGCCCCGCCCTTGTCCTGATCGTACTTGAGGGCCACCGCATAGTGGGTCGGGTTGGTGATCACCACATCGGCCTCCGGAATCGCCGACATCATCCGCCGCTGCGACATCTCGCGCTGCAACTGACGAATCCGCTGCTTGACCTCCGGACGCCCTTCGTTGTCCTTGTGCTCGTCACGCACTTCCTGCTTGGTCATCAACAGCTTGTTGTGCGCTTCCCACAACTGCACCGGCACGTCCACGGCGGCGATGATCACCAGCCCGAACGCCATCCACAACGTACTCCAACCCACCAGTTGCAGGCTGTGCACGATCGCCATTTCCATGGGTTCATGGGCGATGGACAGCAGGTCGGCCTTGTCCTTGGACAGCACCACCAGCGCCACGATGAGCACGATCATGAACTTCGCCAGCGACTTGAGCAGCTCGACCAGCGCCTTGACCGAGAACATCCGCTTGATGCCTGCGGCGGGGTTCATGCGGCTGAATTTCGGCGCCAGGGAGCCTGCGGCGAAAAGCCAGCCACCGAGCGAGATAGGACCGACCAGCGCCGCGATGGTCAACGCCACCAGGATCGGCTGAACCGCCAACAACGCCGCCTTACCGGACGTCATCAGCATCAGGCCCATGCTGCGCTCGTCCATCAGCGCTTCACGGGTGATGGTGAAGTTGTCGCGCATCAGCTGCATCATCATTTCTGCCATCGACCCGCCGAACGCCAGCAAACCGGCGGCCCCGACGATCATGATGATGACCGTATTGAGCTCTTTGGAGCGGGCGATCTCGCCCTTCTCCCTGGCCTCACGTTTTCGTTTGTCCGTGGGGTCTTCGGTTTTGTCCTGACCGCTCTCGCTTTCAGCCATGTCAGCGCGCCCTGATCATTTCCTTGAGCAACTGCAAGGCGTCGACCGCCAGCGGTTGATATTGATTGAGAATGTCACCGAGGGTGATCCACAGGATCCCCATGCCCAGCACCAGCGTCAGCGGGAAACCGATGGAGAAGATGTTCAACTGAGGGGCCGCCCGGGTCATCACGCCCATGGCGATGTTGACCACCAGCAATGCGGTGATCGCCGGCAAAACCAGAATCAGCCCCGCACCCAGCACCCAACCCAGACGCAGCACCAACTCCCAGAAATTGGCGACGACCAGGCCTTCGCCCACGGGCAGCGTGGTGAAGCTTTCAATGAGCACTTCGAAGACCACCAGGTGGCCGTTCATAGACAGGAATAACAGCGTCACCAACATGGTAAAGAACTGCCCGATCACCGCCACCGAAACGCCGTTGACCGGGTCGACCATGGACGCGAAGCCCATGCCCATCTGCACGGCAATGATCTGCCCGGCGATGACAAAGGCTTGGAAGAACATTTGCAGCGACAACCCCAGCGCCGCGCCAATGATGATCTGCTCGGCGATCAGCAGCAGCGCGCTGAGGTCCAGCGCATGCACGGCTGGCATCGGCGGCAGGCTGGGCGCGACCACCACCGTGATCGCGAGAGAGAGATAAAGACGCACGCGCGCCGGGACCAGCGTCGTACCGAAGATCGGCATGGTCATCAGCACCGCCGCGATACGAAACAGCGGCAACATGAAGGCCGCCACCCACGTGCTGATCTGCGTGTCGGTCAGCGCCAGCACAGGTTCCATTCGACAATCAGCCGATGACTTGAGGGATGCTGGTGTACAGCGAAATGATGTATTCCATGAAGGTCCGCACCAGCCATGGACCTACCACGATCAGGGTCACCAGCATGACCAGCAGACGCGGCAGAAAGCTCAAGGTCTGTTCGTTGATTTGGGTGGCCGCCTGAAACATCGACACAATCAGGCCCACGATCAGACTCGGCACCACAAGGATCGCCACCATCGTGGTGGTCAACCACAACGCTTCGCGAAACAGGTCAATGGCCACTTCTGGGGTCATGCTGCGCACTCCTCGTCAAACAGGCTCATACGCCACCAAAACTGCCGGCCAGCGTTCCGATGATCAGCGCCCAGCCATCCACCAGCACGAACAGCATGATCTTGAACGGCAGCGAAATGATCAGCGGCGACAGCATCATCATACCCATGGCCATCAACACGCTGGCGACCACCAGGTCGATGATCAGAAACGGGATGAAAATCATGAAACCGATCTGAAACGCGGTTTTCAATTCCGAGGTCACGAAGGCCGGAACGATGATCGTCAGCGGTGCGGCATCGGGCGTCGGGATGTCGGTGCGCTTGGACAGGCGCATGAACAGATCCAGGTCACTGGAGCGGGTCTGCGCCAGCATGAAGTCCTTGATCGGCACTTCGGCCTTGGCCACCGCATCCTGAGCGCTGAGTTTTTCAGCCAGGTAGGGCTGCAAGGCGTCGTTGTTCACCCGGTCGAACACCGGCGCCATGATGAACAGCGTCAAAAACAGCGCCATGCCGGTGAGAATCTGGTTCGACGGCGTCTGCTGCAAGCCCAGGGCCTGACGCAGAATCGAGAACACGATGATGATCCGCGTGAAGCTGGTCATCAGCATCACGAACGCCGGAATGAAGCTCAGCGCGGTCATGATCAGCAGGATCTGCAGGCTGACCGAATATTCCTGCTGACCATTGGCCCCGGTGCCCAGCGTGATCGCCGGGATCGACAGCGGGTCGGCGGCAAACGCCAGTGGCGCTGCCAGCAGCAACAGCAGCGTCAAAACAATGCGCATCAGTTCGTATCCTTCTGACCCGGGTTGCCGGAACCGTCTGTGCCCGGACGCGTTTTTTCGGCGCGCGGCGCGGCGGTCCCTTTGTTGCCCAATGCTTCCATCAGGCGTCGGGCGAACTCTGGTGTGGCGTTCTGGGTTTCGGGGACTGCGACCGGCTCGGTCATCACATGCAGCGCCGTGATGCTCCCCGGCGAAACACCGAGCAGCACCTGCTCGTTGCCGACTTGAACCAGCACCAGCCGATCACGCGGACCCAGCGCTCGCGATCCCACGAGCTCAATCACCTGATTGCCCGCAGGGCCGGCGCGCTGGACGCGACGCATCAGCCAGGCCAGGACGAAAATCAGACCCACCACCAACAACAGGCCAAGCACCAATTGCAGCAACTGGCTGCCCACTCCGCTGCTCAACGCGCTCGACACGGGCGGCACGGCCACTGGCGCAGCGGCAGACGCCGTTGCCGCAACCGCAGCCGGTGCAGCAGGTGCACTGGCACCAGGGGCTGCAGGATCAGCGGCCATGACGGCCCATGAAAGCGCCAGCAACGACAGGCCCGACAGCGCCCTGAGTCCTTTCACAAAAACCCCGCCCACTTAACGCAGCTTCTTGATGCGTTCGCTCGGGCTGATCACGTCGGTCAGTCGAATGCCGAACTTCTCGTTCACCACCACCACCTCACCGTGGGCGATCAACGTGCCGTTGACCAATACGTCGAGCGGCTCACCCGCCAGGCGATCAAGCTCGATCACCGAGCCTTGGTTGAGCTGCAGCAGGTTGCGGATGTTGATGTCAGTGCTGCCCACTTCCATGGAAATAGAAACCGGAATGTCGAGGATCACGTCCAGATTCGGACCGTCCAGCGTCACCGGGGCATTGTTCTTCGGCATGCTGCCGAACTCTTCCATCGCCAGACGGTTGGTGGAGGCGTTGCCGGCGTCGGCGGCCAGCAGCGCGTCGATATCAGCCTGACCACCCTCTCCCGCTTCACCCAGGGCAGCAGCCCACTCGTCGGCCAGTGCCTGGTCGTCAGTGGAATTCATTTCGTTTTCATCAGCCATGGTTGTCCTCGGCGAGCAATATTCGTTGACACAGCAATTCGTTTAAACACTACGTCCTGACACTGACGGCAGTTCGTCAGCGGCGTTCTACCGGTTCGACCACTTGCAGGGCCAGATTGCCCTTATGCGAACCCAGCTTGACCTTGAACGTCGGCACTCCGTTAGCGCGCATGATCAGGTGTTCCGGGAGCTCCACCGGAATCACATCGCCGGGCTGCATGTGCAGCACGTCGCGCAATTTCAGCTGACGACGGGCGACGGTGGCGCTCATCGGCACGGCCACATCAAGCACGTCCTGTTTCAATGCATTGACCCAGCGCTCGTCCTGGTCGTCCAGATCCGACTGGAACCCGGCGTCGAGCATCTCGCGAACCGGCTCGATCATCGAATAAGGCATGGTCACGTGCAGATCGCCGCCACCGCCATCGAGCTCGATGTGGAAGGTCGATACCACGATCGCTTCGCTTGGGCCGACGATGTTGGCCATGGCCGGGTTCACTTCCGAGTTGATGTACTCGAAATTGACTTCCATGATCGCCTGCCAGGCTTCTTTGAGGTCGATGAACGCCTGATCGAGGACGATGCGCACCACCCGAAGCTCGGTCGGCGTGAATTCACGGCCTTCGATCTTGGCGTGGCGGCCGTCGCCACCAAAGAAGTTATCCACCAGCTTGAACACCAGCTTGGCGTCCAGAATGAACAGCGCGGTGCCCCGCAGCGGTTTGATCTTCACCAGGTTCAGGCTGGTCGGCACGTAGAGCGAGTGCACGTATTCGCCGAACTTCATCACCTGCACACCGCCCACGGCCACGTCGGCAGAGCGACGCAGCAGGTTGAACATGCTGATGCGGGTGTAGCGGGCGAAACGCTCGTTGATCATTTCCAGGGTCGGCATGCGTCCACGGACGATGCGGTCCTGACTGGTCAGGTCGTAACTCTTGACGCTGCCAGGTTCGATAACGCTTTCGGTCTGCACCAGACCATCGTCCACGCCATGCAGCAGCGCGTCGATTTCATCCTGGGACAGCAGGTCTTGCACGGCCATGTCGTGGTCCTACTGCAATACGTAGTTAGTGAAAAGTACCTGTTCGATGACGCTTTTGTTCAGCTCCTTCTGGCCGACTTCCTGCACCACGGCAGCGGCTTTCTGACGCAGCATCTCCATGCCGACCGGGGTCGCGATGGTATCGAAAGGCTGACCGGAGAACATCATGACCAGGTTGTTGCGAATGACCGGCATGTGAACCTTCAACGCTTCCAGGTCCGCGTGATCGCGAGCCAGCAAAGTAATGCTCACCTGCATGTAACGCTGACGGCCGTTGACGTTGTAGTTAACGACAAAGGGCGGCGTCAGCGGCTCGAAGATCGCTTCCTTCTTGACGTTTGCCGCCTCGGCGGCAACCGTCGGGTCGGGCTTGCTTTCGGCCTTGTGCATGATGAACCACGTAGCGCCGACCGACAGACCGATCGCCAGCAACAAGCCCACCACTATCAGAATGATGACCTTCAGCTTGCCTTTTTTCGCGGGGTCTTTAACTGCGTCGTCGCTCTTCGCCATGCCAATAATCCGTCACTATCCAAGGGGTTCTGTGTTGCGTGACAGAGGAAGAGCAAGGGTTGTGCCACAACTGCAGCGGCAAGCTGCAAGTTGTCAGCGGCAAGAAAAAGCAAAAGCGGCAAGGCCGAAGAAACCGAAGCTTCTCGCGCACTTGCCGCTCTTGATCTTGCTACTACTTGCCGCTTGAAGCTTGCCGCTTAAAGCTACTTTTAGGCGTAATAGTCGACCGCGCTCGAACCCACCACCGTCAACGGCGCATTCGCTGCCGCAGTGGCCGCATCGACGGGTGCGCCGTCAGCAATCAGGTCGCTGCCGCCGCCGGATCGACCGGCGCCGTTGCCGCGCTGAGCGTCACCACCGGACTGTTGCTGCGCCTGCTGCTGCATGTTGCGCGACTGATCAGAAACGTTGACGTCGACTTGCCCCATGCCCTGCTGGGCGAAGGAGTCACGCAAACGCGACATCTGGCTTTCAAGCGCTTCACGCACGCCAACGTGGGCGCTCATGAAGGTCACTTGGGTTTGCTGGTCCGCCGCCATATTGACGCGAATGTCGAGGCGTCCCAGCTCAGCCGGTTCCAGTTGAATATCCGCCTGTTTCAGGCTCTGGCTGGACAGGTACATCACGCGGTTGACCACGCCCTCCGTCCAACCGTTCTGATTCATCGCCAAAGGCTGGTTCATCAGCGGCGCAGGGGTGGCGGCACTGGTTTTGGTCTGCGCGGCCTGGGAGAGTGCTGCCAGACGCTCGGCGAAATTATCCACGCGCGTATCGCTGGTCGCGCCTTTCACGTCTTTCAAACCGTCAGCGAGCAACCCGCTGAACGCCTTGTCGCCGCCACCTTCAGTGGTGCTCTTGTCAACCGGCTGATCACCGGCTGCCGCCAGATTCCCGGCCAGCCATTGTGCCGGATCGGCGTTCGGGTCCTGCTTGCCCGACGTCTTACCCGACTCGGCAGTGTGGCCTGTCGTCTGAGCGCTTTGTTGCGCCTTGTTTTCCAGCGCGACTTGCACGGCCGTCAGCCCTTCCAAAGGATCGGCCGACGGGTCGAATTTGGCGTCGGTGGCGTCAGTCGGTGCCTGCACGACCGGAGGTGGAACAACCGGTGCGCCGCTGCTGGACAGCAACGTTGCGGGATCCACCACGGCTTGGGACGCGACAACTTGAGCGGCGGGATCCTGAACAGGCGGGGTCACGACCAGCGTCGGGTCCAGTGCCGGGTCGGTGACCGGCGCGTCAGCCAGCGTCGCGTCGACGGCTGCATCTGCGGCGCTCGTGGTGTCGTCTTCGATGTCATCGTCGTTATCGTCGCTGGCATTGCTGCCGGCGCCGTTGTCGTCTTTACCGTTGACCGTTTTGGCAGGCAAGCCATTGCCGCTATCGGCAACGGTCTTGTCAGGAGCGGCAGACGGATGACTGACGCTGTCCTTCTTGTCGACTGCCGAACTCTTGGCGCTCGCAGGCTTGGCCGGCGTATCGTCAACATTGGAAGGCTTGGGCGCCGCCTGTTTGGCAAAGACGCTGGAAAAGCTGGAAGTCTTGTCCTTGACGGGGTCGGGCGCCTTGACCGAAGTGCTGGCACTGGCTTTCTGGGCTTTGGCAGCCGTCAGAGCCGCAAGTAAAGGATTGTTGGCAAGGGCCATGTTGATCTCCGCAAGAGCACGATTGCACAGAGATCTAGCAAATGCCGGGCCAGTTCGGCCAAGCGATGACGGGCGGGGACATTAACGAAGCGTACAGGCCTGCAACTCGACGTCGAACAGCTTACGTACCACGCTGAATTCGTCCGTGATCGCCGTCACCAGCTGATTGACCGCCGCGCCGTTGGCGGCGGACTGGTTGCGCGCAAGTTCTTCGAGTAAACGGCACAACTCGGTCAGTCGCGTGGCGCCCATGTTGCTGCTGCTGCCTTTGAAACTGTGGGCCATCATGCCCAACGGCTGCAATTGCGCGGCAGACCCGGCCGAGAAATCAGGAGAGCGGATCAGCTGGTTCAACTCCCTGACGCGCTTTTCCGAATCTTTGATGAAAACGTCCAGCAATGACGGGTATTCGCCCTCCATCACGTCACGCAACGTTGCGAGAACGCTCATATCCACATGCTCATCCGACACTTGCTCGCTCCTTGATCAAGAATCGCGGGATTATGCCAGACCCTCCCACGCAAACTCCACACAGGCCGTACGGCCATCCGGCGACCACTGGCAGCGGTCGCTGAGTTGACGGACCAGGCTCAAGCCACGACCGGACAACTGGTCCACCGCCGGCGGCAGTGACAGGACCCGCCGGGCGTCGAAGCCACTGCCACTGTCCTGCACCTCGACGATCAGGCGGCCACCCTGCCCGACCGGGATTATCTGAAAATTAAAGCGGACGAACCCTTGCGCCAGCGCGTCCAGTCGCTCGCCACGTTGCTGGTAGTAAAGCGCAAAACCTTCGGCATCGCGTTTGAGCGCGGAATCCAGGCCCAGCACGCCATGTTCCAGCGCATTGCTGTAGAGCTCCGAGAGCACGATGTACAACTCGCTGCTCTGCAGGCGCAAGCCGTGAACCTCTTGCAGCAGTTGCAACAGGTACGGTAACGGATTGAAGCGTTTGAGCGTCGAGGCCCGAAATTCGAAACTCGCCGACCAGTCCAGCGGGCTGGAGTCGCCGCTGTCGGTATAGATGACCGAAGGCGGCCCCAGCAACTCAGGCTGGGTGAAGCTGACTTCGACCATGCTGACGTCATCACGCACCTGCCCGCGGAAACGCGCCAGCGCCCACTGCACTTCCTCGATCAGCATCGCGGGGTTGCGGTTGGCGACAAATACATTCTGCAGGCGCCGGGTGCCAAACATCTCGCCGCTTTCGTCGGTGCTGTCGACGACCCCGTCGGACAACAGAAATACCCTATCACCCGCGCCAAAGGGATAAACCTGGGTGTTGTCGTCAAAGCTGTTGGCGCTCAACACACCCAACGGCAGGTGCGCCGACACCAAGGGCGTATGCGGCCGGCCATCGGCGTGCAGCAGATAACCGTCCGGCAGACCGCCATTCCAGACCTCGACCAGGTGCTGCTTGAAATTCACGCTGATCAGCGCCGCGCAGCAGAACATGTCCACGGGCAGGATGCGCTTGAGCTTGGCGTTCATCTCACGAAGGGTCTCCGGCAAGCCGTAACCCTTCGCCGTCATGCCATAAAACACTTCCGCCAACGGCATTGCGCCCACCGCCGCTGGCAAGCCATGGCCGGTAAAATCCCCAAGCAACACATGCATGTTGCCAGAGGGCGCCCACGCCGCGAGCAGCAGATCGCCGTTGAACAACGCGTAAGGCGATTGCAGATAGCGAATGTTGGGCGCGCTCAGGCAACCGGAATGGGCGATCTGGTCAAACACCGCCTTCGCCACACGTTGCTCGTTGAGCAGGTATTTGTGATGCCGGGCAATAAGATCACGCTGCTGCAGGACGGTTTCCTGAAGCAGTCGCAAGCGGTTCATCGCATTGATCTTTGCAGCCAGCACGCCTTGGTTGTACGGCTTGGCGACGAAATCATCACCCCCGGCGTCCAGACAACGGGCCAGCCCTTCACCTTCGGTCAGGGACGTCAGGAAAATGATCGGCACCAGCGCTTCGCCCGCCAGCGTCTTGATTCGCCGGGCCGCCTCGAAACCGTCCATAACAGGCATCAAGGCATCCATCAGCACCAGTTGTGGACGATTGCGTTCGAACAGCGCCACCGCTTCGGCGCCATCGCTCGCGCTCAGTACCTCATGCCCCTGGCGACTGATAATCGCCGAGAGCAGCATGCGGTCACTGGCATTGTCGTCAGCGATGAGAATCTTCAGGCGCTCAGGTGGCGCAGATCCCGCCATCAGCCGATTTTGAAGAGTTTGGAGAAATTGGAGATGGCGAGGATTTTGACGACGTCTGCACTGCAGTTTTCCAACCGCACATCAGCCCGCTCGCCCCCGGCGTGATCGCGCAACAGCAGCAGCATGCCCAATGCCGAACTGTCCAGGTAACTGGTTTCTTTCAGATCGACCACGTAACGTTTGGCCTTGGTCTCTTTTTCATAGGCCCCGCGAAAGTCCTGATGCGTCGAAAAATCGAAGCGTCCCTTGATCTTGATGGTCAGCTGCTGCTCGTCTGGTGAACGATTGGAGGTTACTGACATGAACAAATCCTTTATATGAAACGACGTCAGACGGTTGAAGTTTTAGCACTGCTTGTGCGGCGCGGCAAATGGAAGATTGTGGGTTGGGCGCTGTTCTGAGTTCTGGCTAACGCCAGACCTGTTTTGCCTTCGGCGGGTTAATTGGAAAAGTCGGGTTGTCGCACCACCCAGGTAGCCCGGGAGCTTGTGGTTATTCTGGCTAACGCCAGACCTGTTCCGCCTTCGGCGAGTTACTTGATAACCCCAAGTAACCAAGGGTTGGCTCCCGGTTTGGCCCGACTTCGTCGGGTCCCTTCACTCCGGCGACGCTCCGTGGGCCCGCCGCCATCCGCCATCCATGGCGGGGGGCGGCTCTCGCGGCATCCATGCCGCTCGGCCCACTCCACGCCACCTGCGTTCAGCCTGCACCCAAGTCGCGTTTTGTGGTGTCTGGACTGACGCGCACAAGAGCAACGCGGGCTGGAGCTAACGCTCTTCGCATTTTTGATGCGTGCATCAATCTCTCCTCTGCGCCGCTCTTTACTGTAGGAGCGACCGGGGTGGCGTTCCACCTTGCCCGCGATCTGCCGGGAACCGGCAGCAAGACCTGTGCATGCGGTGTGTCTGGCATGATCGAGTCGCATGGTTTTGCTACCGCTGCGCGGCAGATCGTCCGAGTGCGGCCCAGAGCAAGCGCGCTCCTACGCCTTCGGCAGAATCAAAAGCAGAGCAGCAAGCTGCTCCTGCTCTTGCTCTCGCTTTTGATCCTCATATCGCGTACTTCCAGGCACCACAAAACGCGACTTGGGTGCAGGCTGAACGCAGGCGGCGCGGAGTGGGCCGAGCGGCATGGATGCCGCGAGAGCCGCCCCCGGCCATGGATGGCCGATGGCGG